>SDBT01005377.1_pt1 | contig 21510 bp, 12 predicted proteins | sample 2277101 | NCBI WGS metagenome assembly SDBT01 (sample SAMN10404973, study PRJNA504765) | marine sediment metagenome | isolation source: marine sediment core GS10_PC15, 103 cmbsf | place: Arctic Ocean: Southern Knipovich Ridge | collected 2010
TCTTATTCCCGGAATGATCGCTTATGCATTAGACCAACAAGGTGTTATTGAACTGACCAGTTCTGATGCAGCTTTCCCAACACTGGTTTCTGAACTATTGCCGATTGGCATGAAAGGACTTGTTGTAGGTGGACTGATGGCGGCACTTATGAGCTCGCTTGCTTCACTTTTCAATTCTTCGGCAATGTTGTTTACAGTTGATTTCTATAAAAAATTTCGACCTGACACAAGTGAAAAACGGTTGGTTTTTGTTGGACGGGTAGCTACTGTTGTTATTGTTATCCTTGGCATTTTATGGATTCCGGTTATGAAAAGTATTGGAAAGGTATTATATGAATACCTCCAGGATGTTCAATCGCTTCTTGCGCCAGGAATTGCATCTGTTTTCCTGCTGGGGGTATTTTGGAAAAGGACAACTCCTGCTGCCGGATTCACCGGATTAGCAACAGGATTTATTCTTGGAATGACAAGATTAGCTTTAAAAATTTTCGAAGGGAGTATTAATCCGGATGGATTTATTTATAAGATATTCCTTGCACCTAACTGGCTTCATTACGAAATATATCTTTTTGCATTGTGTCTTACTGTGATAGTGGTAGTTACATATTTCACAAAACCGCCAATAAAAGAAAAACTTGTCGGCTTAACTTTTGCTTATTCAACACCTGAACAGAGAGCAGAAACACGTGCCAGCTGGAATAAGTGGGATGTTATTAACTCCGTTGTTATCCTGAGTGTGATCGTACTGTTCTATATTTATTTCTGGTAGTAAAACACTATTGATATCATATAAAAGAACCGGGATTTAAAAAATTCTATTGGTTTATTACTAAAACTAAATAAGTAGGAGAATTCTAAATTTGACTCCTTCTTTAATTTTTTCATCTAATTTTTAAGTTTTTTTTGGTAATTAGAAAAAAAGTGTTTAACTTACGCTTAATTTATAAACGTAAAAAATACACTTAATGTGAATTTATTTGGTAAATACAAAAAGGCAATCTATGTTCTGTTTTGACTCTCAAAATTGACAATAAAAATTTGATTTTTTTTAACCTTAAAAACAAAACCTTATGAAAAAGAATCCCAGCCCAAACTTATGTGGGTTAAAAACAATTTTTTTACTATTTGTATTCTTCATTGGAGTGGGGATACAAATAGTGTATGCGCAGGACAGGCAGATTACCGGTACTGTGACCAGTTCTGAGGACGGTCGCACACTTCCGGGTACTACTGTTTTGTTGAAAGGAACGAATAAGGGGACTGTTACAGATCTTGATGGGAATTTTTCCATCACTGTTCCTGAGGGAGCCACTTTAGTTTTTTCTTTTGTTGGTATGTCGACTCAGGAAGTACCCATTGGCACATCAAATGTAATTGATGTAATTCTGGAGCCTGACTATGCACGACTCGATGAAGTTGTGATGGTAGGCTATGGTACCATGAAAAAAAGTGACCTGACAGGAGCAGTTGCTTCAATAGATGTAGAAGAAATTGAAACCCAGCCCATCACCTCAATGGAGCAAGCCATGTCAGGGAAATTAGCAGGTGTGGAAGTAATTCAGGCATCTCATGCGCCAGGTGGTGGGATCAGTGTCCGGATCAGAGGCGGTAATTCAATTAACAGCAATGCTGAGCCGCTATACGTGATCGACGGAATGCCAATCTATTCTGATAATAATATGATACCATCAAGTGGACCAACTGATGGTGTAATACCGCAATTGAACCTGCTCGCCGGACTGAATCCTGCGGATATTAAAAGTATCGAGGTGCTTAAGGATGCCTCCGCAACCGCCATTTATGGCGCCAGGGGTGCCAACGGAGTGGTTCTGATCACTACCAAACGGGGAACGTCGGGAAAACCCTTAATTGAATACGGGACCTATTTTGGCATACAAAATATAGCCAATAAGTTTGAAATGCTGGATGCATACCAGTTCGCCACCCTGAAAGACGAAGCACATACAAACAAGGGTGAGCCGATACAGTTTACCGGTACAATGGTAGGAGATCAATATTTTGGTACACCGGCGGAGTACCAGAACGGCACGCTACCATCAACAGACTGGCTTGATGAAGTGCTAAGGACAGGTATGATCATAAATCACCAGCTTTCTGTATCCGGTGGTAATGAAAATACCAGGTATGCCATTTCTGCAAACTATCTTGATAACGAGGGAATCCTTGTAGGCGGAGGATTCAACAGGACCTCTCTGCGGACTAACCTCGATTCCAAGGTAAATGACTGGCTGGATATTGGTAACAGTCTATCATTCAGTTTTAATAAAGTGAGTAATGCAGGATCAGAAGGCGGAATGCAATGGTTAAATGGCGGTACTGTATCTGGAGCAATAAAGGCATGGCCGGTATTTGTGCCCTATGATGCGACTGGGGAGTACAATGTGACAGGTACGGGTGTCTTGAGGGGTAATCCTGTAGCTTATGCAAACGAAGCAAAAAATGAGCTGGTCAATAACAGGCTTGTAGAACACCTTTTCGCGGTAATAACGATTATGGATGGATTGACATTCAAGGTCAGTGGAGGTGTTGATCTGATCACCAACGAAAGGAGCAGGTATTTCCCAACCTCAGTCTACATGGGTTCATTGAGCAACGGATCCGCGAACAAAACTTATCAAAAAAGTATTAATATATTGAACGAAAATGTACTGAATTATAATAAGTCATTTGGTGTTCACAGCATAAATGCAGTAGCCGGCTTTACTATGCAGAAGGAAGTTAATGAAGGACACTCTGTATCTGCCGAGGATTTCCCAAGTGATGTTTACCAGGATAATAACATTGGAGCGGGAGCCATCCAGGATATTCCGGGATGGTCCTTTAAGACCCAGTGGTCCATGGCCTCTTGGCTGGGTCGGATCAATTACAACTTAATGGACAAATATCTGTTTACACTTACCGGACGTGCGGATGGTAGTTCAAAGTTTGGAACCGAGAATAAATGGGCGTTCTTTCCTTCAGTTGCAGTAGGATGGAGATTGTCGCAGGAGGATTTTATACAGAACATTGGTGTTTTCAGCAATATGAAACTAAGGGCCAGTTATGGACGAACAGGCAATTCTGAAATCGGATTGTATAATTCAATGGCCATGCTGGGCGTGATGAGTTATACCTTTGGTGAAACATTCAAGAGTCCTGGTGTTGGGCCTTCAAGAATGGCAAACCCGGATCTGAAATGGGAAACCACGGATCAAATGGATCTTGGATTTGAGGTAGGATTTATGAATAACCGCCTGAACTTCCTGGTGGATGCTTATTATAAGAAAACGACAGACCTGTTGCTGGCAATCAACCTCCAGGGAACTTCAGGATTTGTAGATCCCGGTTTTGGTGCCGAGACACATCTCCGGAACATTGGCAGTCTTGAAAATAAAGGTCTGGAAGTTACAGGTAATTATGACATTTTTGTCGGTACCTTCAAATGGAGATTAAGTAGCAATATTTATTTTAACAGGAATGAGGTGCTTACACTGACCGAGGGAGGAGCCATTATACTTTCGGTAGGGGGTATTGATAAACATGGTGGTAAGGTCTACCTGGATGTGGGTTTACCGGTCGGTGTATGGAGAGAGCGGGTATTTGACGGCATTTTTAATGACCAGGCCGAAGTGGATGCATATGTGAACAGCTCGGGCAATCCCATACAGGCCGGTGCTGTACCAGGAGACGTCAAGATGGTGGATGTAAACGGGGATGGAACAGTTGACGGCAATGACCAGGATATTATTGGAGATCCGAATCCTGATTATACATTTGGTATAACCAATGATTTCTCCTTTAAGGGATTTGACCTGAGCATATTCATCAAGGGATCCCAGGGAAACGATATCAATGCACCAACTTTTGTACACGCTAAAGAGATGTCCACTATGAGCAATGGTAATTTAATCGCGGAAATGTGGAACAGGTGGACACCGACAAATACCAATACGGATATACCTAGAGCCGGTGCTACTTATGGTTACCCCAATTATGAGGTATTTGACGGCAGTTATATTAGGATTAAAAATGTCAGGCTGACCTATCATATTCCAGCCCAGAATATCCCCTGGCTAAAAAATGCGCAGGTATACGTGAACCTGGAAAACCTTGTCATTTTCACGGATTACCCGGGGTTCGATCCGGAAGTAAATTCCGCCGGGCAGAGTGCATGGCAAAGAGGAATTGCATTGAATCCATATCCCGCTATGAAAACAGTCATACTTGGAATTAAAATAGGATTATAAAACCATGAAAATTAATACTTTAATACAGATAATGATGAAAACAATAAAATATCTTGGCTTATCGCTGTTGATTATATTAACAGCTACATACTGCATGGAGGATTTTCTTCAGGAGGAAGTGTATTCCGAACTTTCTCCGACCAATTTCTATACGACCCAGGCGGATGCCCTTGCTGCGGTCAGTGCTGTATATAACAATTATCAGTACTTCGGGAACGAGTTATGGGATGTTGGAACCAGATTTATGGTACTTTGTGAAGCGACCACTGATATCATGATTTGTACCTGGTATGCCGATTCTGAGGGCTATACCTATTCATCTACCGATAACGATTTCCTAATTTTGTGGAATCACTGCTATAATACAAATAACAAGGCCAACATAGTTTTTGCAAAGCTTCCCGATATTGAAATGGATGAGGACCTGAGGAACAGGCTTATTGCAGAAACCAAATTCCTCAGGGCCCTGAATTATTTCAATGCCGTGCGCTGGTGGGGGGATGTTCCATTGATCCCTGATTTGATTGAGAATTTCAGTGACATCGAAGATGTTTCCCGTGCTGCAGCGTCCCAGGTCTATGACCAGATCATCCAGGATCTGCAGGATGCAATTGCAGTGCTTCCTGTCTCCTATACCAATGCCTCGGATGCCGGAAGGGTTACACAAGGAGCCGCCAAGGCTTTACTCGGGAAAGTATATTTAACCAGAGGAATGGGTGGAAATCCGGCTTCCGCCAATACGGCGGATCTGCAACTGGCGGTAACTGAATTCGAAGATCTCATGGCATCGCCCTTTACCTACGCTCTTGCCGAAGATATCAGGGATGTGTTTGACTATACGCAGGAGAACACACCTGAGCTGGGGCATATCTTTTCACAGCAGTATTCGGAGGGCCTGGGATTTGAAGGCACCTGGATCGCACAGAATATGCAGGCCATGGAACTCGAGGCAGCATGGTGGGGTTACCCCGCAGATCAAAACTGGGTTCTGGGTCCGGACGGATATGCTCACGATACCATCGGGGGAACATTTAACCCGCAGGATAACAGGCTGCTATACCTGTTTGAAGATTACAATAATTATTCGTGGAACTTCTGGTGCAAAAAATGGCAGTATGCAAGTTACCAGGGATGGGCCGAACATCCCCAGAACTTTACCCATTTACGCTATGCGGATGTATTGCTGATGCATTCAGAGGCCCTGAATGAATTAAATGCGGCCCCGGATGCCCAGGTTGTTGCCAGCATTAACCTAGTCAGGGCGCGTGCCGGGGTTCCGGTCTATGATCCTGTAAATTGGATGAAAGAAACCTTCCGGGATGAAATCCAGGATGAAAGGAACCGGGAATTATGGGGCGAGTGCCATGCCTGGTTTGACTATGTAAGAAAAGGCATGCTCGTTCCAAGAATGATGGCACATGGTATAAGCTTTATAGATGATCATTTTAACTTATATCCCCTGCCACAGCAGGAAATAGAGAACAATCCGAATCTGACCCAAAATACAGGGTGGTAGTATAATTCCTTAATAAGAACAGCCTTCACTGGAGGCTGTTCTTATTATTATCAGTTTGTGTTTAAGATTACCTTTCACATCATTGGTGGATAAATGCCATTCCTTTCTGATATAATAATGTATAGGCGCCAAGCAACCGGATTTATTCTTTTGAGCATATGGCTTCTGGTTTCATGTTTCTTATGCATTTCCTGCAATTTCTCAGAAAAGAGACGAGACCAGATCACTGCAGATTTATCAGGCGTTCTCTTTTTGAGCTGGAAGAGTGTAAGGATAAATGGTGAGGACTAACACGAACGCCCCTGGGACTCATACAGGAAAGTAATGATACTTTGCCAGTATTGGTGTGTTCAGGCTGAGACTTAAACGATAATCCTAAATGATATAACAAACCTGCTCCCTTAAAATGAAACATTTAATAGTATTACTGTTGACAGTGCTACTTTCCGCTTGTGGTAGCAATACATTTGAAGTGCCTGCTCATTTCAAACATGTTGACCAGGTGATCTGGGTCGTTGAAGACCTGGACAAGGTCATGGACCATTGGAAAAACCTCGGATTCAGTCAGGTTCTGGTTCTGGATTCGGTTGAAGCAGTATCTCATCGCGATTCTGCGGTGACAATCGTACGACTGGCCAAGGCCAACCTTGGAAACGCACAAATTACATGGATCCAGCCTGTTGAAGGTCATTCTGTTTTCACCGGTTTCTTAGGCAGCCATGGCAATGGAGCCATGAGCCTGGTGCACCGCTTCGAAAACCAGGAACAACTGGACACAGAACTGGAAAGGCTTGCGGATATCGATGTTAATGTCCTCGATGAGATTACTATTCACACTGCCCGGGGGGATTTATATTACACGCTGATGGATACCAGGGGGGAAGGGAAGTATATACTGGGATACACATACGGAGATACAGATCCTGACATCAGGCAGAATTTGACTTCCGATAACCGGCATAATGTGAAAATCAACCAATATGCTTTTGCAATTAATGATGAGAAAGCAGTTTCGAAATACTGGGAAAAAATTGGGTTCCCCGGGTTTAGTATCAATATCCCGGAGATTAGAGATAAGATTTATTACGGGGAAAAAGCTGATTTTGAACTTATTCAAGGCTGGCAAAGGCATGGTAATGTAGCATATGAATGGTGTATTCCGGTAAAATTACCCAATGTTTATGAAGATCATATTAAAAAGCATGGGGAAGGCATACAACATCTGGCTTTCACCGTAGGAGATATGGATCGGGTGATCGATGATTATAAATCCAAAGGTTTTAAAATTTCTATGGCGGGTGCATGGGGTGAAGAAGGGAAAAAAGGTTCGGGCAGGTTTGCATATATTGACCTGGATTCAACAGGAGGACTCACCATGGAACTGTTATGGAATTTTAAGTAGTGTATAGTTTAAATCAACTTATGTTTATTGAAGTTTTTTCTTCAAGATAAATTGTAAATAAAATACCTGATGCCTGTAAAAAAGAAAAAATATCAGTGGATACCCCTGCTTATTTAGGAAAGGATCCGGAACTGCTATTAAAACTGTCAGAATTATCTGGTCTTCAGATTGTTACAAAAACCGGGTATTATGGAGCCCGGAATGACAAAATACAAATAACTACGGGCAAAAGTAGCGCAATCCGGGATGGAATGTAACACCCTGGTTCACAACCCCAGAGAGGTTGAATATTTATGGAACAGGAATACAGGTGTCAATTATCAAAAAAAGATCTAATATGAAACATTTTACATTGATCTTGTACATATTCCTTCAATTCTTTATAACCAATGTCTGCAGCCAGTCAAGTGTTAAAATCTGGGAGGAGTCAGTAACATTACCTACCTACCTGGTCGATCCACCCGGACTTAACCCGCGATTTTATAATGGAAGAGCATATCAGGGGGCCCAGGGAAGAGTGTATCCTTACCCTATCTTTGAAAGCCTGTCGGATACCCTTGTTGATAAAGAATATGATATGGTTTTTTTGGAGAATGAGTATATCAAACTCGATATTCTCCCGGAAATTGGTGGAAGGTTATTTGGTGCATTAGATAGAACCAATGGATATGATTTTATTTACCGGCAGCATGTTATAATACCTCAATTAATCGGGATGCTGGGTGCATGGATATCGGGAGGTATTGAATGGAATTTCCCTCATCATCACCGGGCTACAGCTTTTATGCCGGTTGACTATGTAATGGAGGAAAATCTGGATGGAAGTGCCACAGTCTGGATCGGAGAACTGGAGATACGGCACAGAATGAAATTCATGCTGGGTGTTTCTGTTTATCCCGGGAAATCATATTTTGAAATTATTTTCAGACCGATCAACAGGACACCATTTCCTCATTCATTTTTGTATTTCACCAATACCGGTGTTCATACCAATGAAGATTACCAGGTCATTTTTCCACCCTCCACCCAGTTCGGGACCTATCATGGTAAGAACCAGTTTGTGCGGTGGCCCATATCCCATGAGGTGTATAACAGGGTTGATTATACAGAAGGGGTGGATATATCCTGGTGGAAAAACCACCCGGAATGGTCCAGTATTTTTGCCTGGAATTACGAAGATGATTTCGTAGGCGGATATGATCATGGGAAGGAAGCCGGTATCCTGTTACTGTCCAACCATCATATTGCGCCTGGAAAAAAATTCTGGACCTGGAGTACGGGTCCCAGGGGTCAAATGTGGGATGCTGTGCTAACAGAAACCGACGGACCGGAACTGGAACTGATGATTGGTGGCTACTCTGATAATCAGCCGGATTATAGCTGGTTACAGCCTTATGAATCAAAATATCTGAATCAGTATTTGTATCCTATCCGGGAAATCGGAGGGGTAAAAAATGCAAATCTGAATGCAGCGGTAAATCTTGAACTAAAAGATAATAAAGCCAAAGTGGGTTTCAATACTACTTCCGAGAGGAATGAAGCAAAAGTGATCCTGTATGCCTCAGAACAAATTATTTATGAAGAAACCATCAATATTGATCCTGCCCACCCATACATGAAAGAAATTAGTATTCCTGAAGGCACTATTCAGGAAACTGATCTGAGAATTGTTCTTGTTACTGCAGAAGGAGAGGAGTTGATTAGTTATTTGCCCGTGAAGTTGCAGGAATCTCCCATCCCTGATGTGGCTAAACCTCCCAAACCTCCTGGTGAGATTCAGACTATTGAAGAATTGTACTATACCGGGTTAAGACTGGAACAGTTTTATAATCCCTCTTTCAAACCTAAACCCTATTACCAGGAGGCATTGGCCAGAGATACCTTCGATTACAGGGTAAATACAGCTGTGGGATTGCTGTACCTCAGACAGGGTTTATATTTTGTAGCTGAAAAACACCTGCAGCATGCGGTTAACAGAATCACTTACAACTACACTAAGCCCCGGGATGGTGAAGGATATTATTACCTTGGACTTTGCCAGAAGTACCAGGGAAATCTTGAAGCAGCTTATAAAAACCTGTACCAGGCAACATGGAGTTATGCATATCATTCCGCGGCATATTATCAACTTGCTCAACTGGATTGCAGGAGGGGTAATTATTTACTTGCACTGGATCATGTAAATCGCTCACTGTCAACGAATAGCAATAATACCTGCGCATGCAATCTGAAATCGGCGATATTCAGAAAGTTAGGCAAGTACAAACAATCTTTAGAGATTGCATGGAATACTTCCAGGAATGATATGCTTGATTTCTGGTCCTTGTTTGAGATGAGTCTTGCCTATAGTGAGTTGGGAGAGAACCGGAAAGCACTGGAACCACTACAAACAATATCTTCCAGGATGAATGATTATGTTCAGTGGTATATTGAACTTTCTTTGGAATACGCACATGCAGGATTATGGGATGATGCAATCAGTTTCCTTTCATTGATCGATAAAAGGACAAATAAAAAAGGTTTTAATAATCCAATGATATATTATTACCTGGGGTATTATTATTATCAAAAAGGAGAAGAATCAAAGGCAATGGAATATTTTAACTATGCCAGGAAGCAATCAGCGGATTATGTTTTTCCGTTCAGGCTTGAATCCATTGAAGTACTCGAACTGGCAATGAAAGTCAATCCTGATGATTCCAGGGCACCCTATTATCTGGGTAATCTTCTATTTGAGAAACAACCGGAAAGAGCCATTACAAACTGGGAGCTTTCCAAAAAGTTGGATGATTCCTATTCTATGGTTTTCAGGAACCTGGGAATGGGCCGTTACAGGACTTTTAATGATATTCCGGGTGCGATTAAGAACTATGAAAGGGCGATAAAACTAAATCCTGTTGACCAGCGGTTGTTATTTGAACTCGACCTTATCTATGCAGCCGGCAGAGTAGAACCTGAAAAAAGATTAAATATGCTTCAGGTTCATCATGAGGTTATCACCAATAACAATGTATCCGATGCCTTATCCCGGGAAGTAATGTTACTCGTTCAGCTAAAGAAATATGATGAAGCCCTTAAGGTGTTAAATGATAATTATTTCAAACAATGGGAGGGAATTAGTAAAGCCTATAATTCATATGTTGATGCCCATCTACTGAAAGGACTGGAACATTTCAATGAAAGGCGGTATGACCTGGCCCTGAGTCACTATGCCGAGGCATTGAAATTTCCTGCAAATATGATGGTGGCCGAACCATACAGAGGAGGCAGATTGTGCGAGGTATATTACCATATGGGGACTGCATATGAAATGCTTAAAGAATCAGATAAAGCCCTTGAATCATTTGAGAATTCTGTAGATAGAAGGCAACTTGCCCAATTATCAGACAGCCATTACTATAGGGCAAAAGCGCTTCAAAAATTGGGTAAAGAAGATGAAGCTCAGGAATTATTTGAAGGATTAATAAATCTTGGAAGAAGACAGCTTGAGAGTCCTGAGGTGGATTTTTTTGCCAAGTTTGGGGAGCAACAGACTCAGGACGACATGAAAGCCGATGCATATTATTTGTTAGCACTGGGGTATTTGGGTAAGGGAATGACTTCAGATGCAAAACGGGAACTTGAAGCAGCAGTCAGGCTGAATATTAATCATGTTTGGGCAGCAGTATTGCAAGATTAGATGAGGAGGGAAGTTTAGGATCAACCGCTTATAATGAATGCAAATCAGGGTATATAAAATGAATATGAATAAGAAATACAGTTATATTCTTTGCCTGGTATTATTTACCGCATTCGTTTTTATGGGATGTGACCGGAATAAACCAGTACCGGGCAAGAAAACTCAATTGGCTTTGAAAACAGGTGGTAATCCTGTTATAACAGAAGGTTCAGCCGATCCCTCGGTTAGGGTGTTTGATGACAAGGTTTATATCTATCCATCCCATGATTTTTCTAAGGATAATGATTTCTGGATCATGAAGGATTGGAAAGTCTATTCCTCCGAAGACCTGGTTAATTTTAAAGATCATGGAATTGTTTTGAAAGGGGATGAAGTTTCATGGGCGGTTGATCCGGATCACTGCTGGGCACCTGACTGTGTTGCGAAAAACGGAAAGTATTATTTTTATTTCCCATTGTCTGATAAAGAAGGCATATGGAAGGGAAAAATCGGCGTTGGGGTCGCTGATAAACCCCATGGACCCTTCCGGGATGCATTAGGACATCCCTTGATCGATGATAATGATAAACCAGCGGAATCTGAAAGCTGGTATTTTAATATTGATCCGGCCGTTTTTACCGATGATGATAACAGGTCGTTTCTTTTCTGGGGGAACGGAGTATGCTTTATGGCTGAACTTAATCAGGATATGATTTCACTTAAATCGGAGATACACACGATCAAAATCGAAAATCATCAGGGATATACTGAAGGACCATTTGTCTGGAAGAGAAAAGGTATCTACTATCTTCTGTACTCGCGGGCTGGTGGCACATCTTACGATGTGCTGGATTATGCCACCTCGGATAATATATTTGGACCTTATCAGTACAAGGGTACAATAATAGGGCATGGCATGAAAGGAAACGAACATGGTTCTGTTTTCCATTTTAAGGGACAGTGGTATGTAGCTTACCATGATCTGTTTCCAACCGATAAGTACCGGAAAACCTGCCTGGAAATCATTCATTACCGGAATAATGGTGAGATTGTCAGAGACCAACCTACCAGGGAAGGTGTAGGCTGGTATAATGCTTCCGAAAAAATTGAAGCTGAAAACTACTTTGAGAAATCAATCGATTTGGAATATGAAGAGCACAATGGAACAGAATTTCACATGAGCCGGGTAAAAAGTGATAGCTGGCTAAGATTTCCCAATGTTAAGCTACCTTTCAATTATCAGAATAATTTCTCTGTGCGGGTTGCTTCCGGGAATGAAGGAGGCAGCATTGAAGTTGTAATCGATAGTCTTGATGGAAATATCGTTGGAAAATTCGATATCGGATTTACCGGTGGATGGGATTCCTGGCAAACTCTGGAAACAGAATTAGTCCCTTTATCCGGAACAAAAGATGTGTATCTGAAATTTCAGGGAAAGGAAGGGGCGTTGTTTAACCTGGATTGGTTTCAATTTGACTGAGTTTTTTGGATTCGATTGGAGTCCGGATTTATTATTAAATCACAAAATGGCAGGAATTAAAAAAATTGCAAAATTATGAGTACACTAATTACCAGGAGGGAAGCCGTAAAAAGTCTATTCGTGGGAATAACCGGTCTGATCAGTGGTGTATCAATGATACCAATTTATGGTAAGAGGCATATCGTTACCCTGAGTTTCGATGACGGATTCGAAAGATCCAGCCTAAAAACAGCTGAGATCTATGAAAAATATGGCTTGTCAGCTTCAATTAATGTAATTGCTTCCGCCCATGAAAAGCAGTTTAAACTTCCCAATGAGTACCACCAATGGCCAGTGGGAGATTTCAAACTCTGGAATGAACTGAAATCCAGGGGGCATGAAATCATGCCCCACAGTTATGAACATACAAATTTGGCCGAGCTACCCTTCGAAGAGGCCAAGAGCCTGATCCTGAAATGTCTGAACATTTTTACACAGGAATTGGAAGAATTCATCGCAAAAGAATCAATTTACAATTTTGCTTATAATGCTTCTACTACTGAGATTGAAAAATGGCTGGTAACACAGGTAAGGGCATTCAGGACTGGTGGACCGGCCATCAATCCGTTACCATTTAGGGGCATGACAAAACTAACGTGTATTTCCCATGGTCCGGAAAATATTGATAAGCACCTGGAAGAGACTATTAGCAATTTCCTTGAGGGGCCTTCAGGTTGGTTGATTTACAACACACATGGCTTGGATGAAGAAGGATGGGGACCAATGAGTTCAGGGTTCCTTGATGAATTGCTTGACAGGCTAACAAATTCCGGATTGGCGGAGGTGTTATCCGTAACACAGACACTTGACAAAATCAGATAAAATTACATTAGTATAAATCTGAATCACATGAAAACACACTGGAAATACACCCTCCTGCTGGTTATCCTAGGTATGACCATAATATCAGCCAATGGGCAGGAACGGCAGGAATTATGTGTCATGCCGGAAAATGGCAGTATGTTGATCGGTGCGGATTATTATCCCGAACATTGGCCCGATTCACGGTGGGAGACTGACCTGAAATTAATGAAAAAGGCAGGATTCAATGTTGTCAGGTTGGCCGAATTCTCATGGGTGCTGCTTGAGCCTTCCGAGGGGAAATATGAATTCGCCTGGCTGGATAAATTCCTCAAGCTGGCTGGTGAGTACGGCATATCCGTAATCCTGGGAACTCCCACTGCTGTCATGCCTGCCTGGGTTGCAGCAAAGTATCCTGAAACCCTGGCCACTATGAGCAATGGTCAGCAGATTGAATGGGGTGCCCGGAAAAACAATTGTTTCTCAAACGAAACATATCGCCGGTTGTCAAAAGGAATTACACGGGCTATGGCAAAACATTACAAGAATGTCCCTGCTGTGATAGGCTGGCAGACAGATAATGAATTTGCTGGGCCCGTCTGCTATTGTAAGGACTGCCTAAACACCTTCCAGGAATGGCTACGCGATAAGTACACGACACTTGGGGAGTTAAACAAAGCCTGGGGAACCCATTTCTGGGGACATAAACTTCAGGCCTGGGGAGAAATACATATTCCGGATTGTGATAGCGAGGGAGGGAATTGGAGTCCAAGTGGCAATCCAGGCGCCTGTTATGATTGGCGCCAGTTCAACTCCTGGCTAAATGTACGGTTCCAGCATGACCAGGTAGAAATTATCCGGGAAATCTGTCCTGATAACCATTTCATCACCCATAACCTGATGAGTTTTCATCCCGAGGTCAGCTATTATGATCTTGGAGCGGACCTGGATTTCGTGAGCTGGGATAACTATCCTGTCTGGGCTGGACCGGATATTCCTTACGGTGCCTCAATGGCAGCGGACCTGATGAGAGGCGTGAAACAAAAGAATTTCCTAATCATGGAGCAGACAGCTGGTCCTACCGGCTGGGGAGTATTCTGGCGCAACCCGCGACCCGGAGAGATCAGGAAGATCTGTTACCAGCAGTTAGCCCATGGGGCCGACGGCCAGATCTGGTTCAGGTGGAGAACCTGCACGGCAGGAAGGGAACAATACTGGCACGGATTGCTGGGGCATGACGGAAAACCCCTCAGGAGATACAGGGAAGCTGCGCAGGTAGCCCGGGAATACAGGAAGCTCGAAAAATATCTTCGGGGTACAACCGTGAAATCAGAAGTAGCCATCATCTATGACTACCATTCCATCTGGTCACTATGGGGACAACCGGGATTTGAAGGCAATAATGTACGGGATGCCATTGCCAGGTACTACAATGCATTTTTCAGGGCAGGCATCAATGTCGATCTCATCAGTCCCGATGCAGACTTGTCAGCCTACAAACTTGTCCTGACACCTGATTTGATCATTCTTCCGGATGAACTGTCAAGGAGGCTGACCGGTTTTGTGGAAAAGGGTGGTGTGCTGATGGCAGATTGCCGCACCGGGGTAAAAGATGAGCATAACCTGGTATGGGAAAGGACCCTGCCCGGAGCACTTTCTCCCGTACTGGGGATCCAGATTGAAGAGTACGGTTCCATTACCCCTGACTTCTCTTATAAGATTACCAGTGACCAACTTTTTGATGACACCTTAACAGCAGTAAAATACATAGACTGGATAAGCCCGGAAGCTGCTGAAGAGATGGCGGGCTATGAGCAATGGCACCTGGAATCATTTGCAGCCGTGACAAGAAATTCGTATGGCAGGGGATCGGGATGGTACGTAGGCACCATCGCAAAGGAGGAACAATTCTATGATGCCCTTATCAATGCGTTGATCGAGGATGCCGGAATTGAAAAGTTACCGGATCTTCCCCCCGGCGTGGAAGCTTCCATTCGCCAGGGCCAGGACCACACACTTCTCTTCCTGATCAATCATACCGAAGAGCTTAAGAAAATCAGGCTTTCCTTTCCCACAACTGACTTGATAAGCGGCAGCAAAACCAATGGCGAAATAGATCTCGGCAGATATGAAGTCATGATGATGGAATGGTAAACTCCTGTCAGAATAAATACTATAGTTGCTATGAAAATACTCAGGATCAATAATTTATTAATTGGAATTCTGATTTCACTGTCCGCCTGCGGGGATCTGTCTGAAAAGCAGCCTGAGAAGCCGAATGTCCTTTTCATAATCTGTGACGATCTGAATGATTATGTTGAGGGAATGGAAGGCCACCCCCAGGCCGTTACACCCAATATTGCCAGGCTGGCTTCTGAAGGAATCAGTTTTACCAACGCCCATAGCAACCATCCGGTCTGTGCACCGTGCAGGGCCAGTCTGTTTACCGGTATATATCCCCATACTTCGGGTCTGTATTCGTTTGAGCAATGGTTTCTGAACCCCACGCTCAAGGATTGTAAAACAATGATGGAATTGTTCAGGGAAAACGGCTACAGGGTGCTGGGTACCGGGAAAATACTGCATCACCATGTTCCAGATGTCTGGGATGAATACGGAATTCAGAGGAACCACGGCCCCTGGCCATTCAATGGCACCAAAGACCGGCCCAATCCTCCCTGGGACGGACTCGTTGCCCATTCATCCATCCCGCTGCCATTCGGGAACAATCCATACAGGTCCTTTGCCCCGCTTTCCGATGTACCTGATATTCCTGCCGGCGAAAAAACGCCGGGTTATAAGGGTTGGTGGGATGGTTTTGGCCCTTTTAACTACGAGGATGAATCGAAGCGGGACCTAATGCCGGATGAAAAGAATGTCGCCTGGTTTGAAACGAAACTCAGGTACCTGGAGAAAGATGATAACGAAAAACCCTTCTTTATGGCCGTCGGATTTAACCGGCCTCACACACCGCTCTACGCTCCAGAAAAGTATTTTGACCTGTTTCCGCTGGAAGATATTATTCTTCCACCCCATATGGAAAATGACCTGGATGACTGTGCGTGGGGACTGGTCAACGGTAATGCATATCCCAAGGGTAATTACAAACGCCTGATAGAAACTTACCGTTCCAGGGATATTGGCCTGAAGCAGTACCTGAGGGCCTACATGGCATGTGTCACATTTGTTGATGATCAACTGGGCAAGGTTCTGAATGCACTGGAGAACAGTGCATTCGCTGAAAATACCATCGTGATCTTTACAAGCGATCATGGCTACCACCTGGGTGAGAAGGATCAGCTGTTCAAACACACCCTCTGGGAAGAAAGCACCCGGATACCTTTTATGTTCAAGGTTCCCGGTATGACAAGACCCGGTACCACCTGTGATCATCCCGTATCCCTGATAGACATTTATACAACTCTCGTTGATCTGTGCAATCTTGGAGGCAGCAATATGAAAGATGAGGAGGGTGCGCCCCTCGATGGATACAGTCTGCATAGCTTTCTTATCAATCCGGCGGCTGATAACTGGCCCGGTCCGGATGTTGCACTTTCTGCCATCCTGTCCGACAGGGTGAAAGAAGGGAATAATATACCCATGAAAGCAGAAGATCAGCATTTTTCCGTGAGATCGGTAAACTGGAGGTACTCACTGGCATATGATAATAGTGAAGAATTGTATGACCATACCCTGGATTCCAACGAATGGAACAATCTGGCAGTTGATTTGGAACATCAGGAAGTGAAATCCGATCTGAAAAAAGTATTACTCAAACTAACAGGCAGAAACCAATGATCACGAATTCTCAGTTGAATTTGCTTGCAGCATTTAAAATATAAAGCTTAATACCATGAACGTATCCATTAAACCAATCGCTTTATTATTTCTTTTCCTCCTGCCCTCATGCAGTTATAACAGGGGACCCGACAGGAATCAGTCTGTTTTTCAGTCATATGACCCTTCAAAGATCCCGGATGTTGGCATGTCAGAGGAAAGACTTAATAGAATTGATCCCGTGGTGGAGAAATATATTGAGAATCAATGGATATCAGGTGCAACCGGGATCATCGCACGGCATGGCCGGATAGTGTACCATAAAAGCTTCGGGATGCGTGATGTAGAAATGAATGATGCAATGGAGAATTCCGATCTGTACCGGATCGCCTCCATGACCAAGGCTGTGACTACCGTGGCAGCCTTAATGCTTTATGAAGAGGGACATTTCCTGCTGGATGATCCCCTCTATCATTTTATCCCGGAATTCAAAGACCCCGTGATCCTTGAAACCATGAATCCGGCTGATTCAACCTATACCACCAGGCCGGCATCAAAACAGATCACGATCCGCCAGCTATTCAATCATACTTCCGGCATCGGTTACAGTTTTTCACATCCCCGGTTAAGTCCAATCTACGGCAAGGCCGGTATTCCTGATGGTTTTGTAACCACCGATGCGATCCTTGCTGATAAAATAAAGCTGCTGGGTACAATGCCCCTGCTGCATGAACCGGGAGAGGAATATACATACGGGTTGAACACAGATGTCCTTGGATATCTGGTAGAAGTTATTTCGGGGATGTCATTGAAGGACTTTTTCATCGAAAGGATCTTTGAACCCCTGGAAATGAACGATACATATTTTTTTCTGGATGATGCATTGAAGGACCGGCTTGTAACGATCTATGCAAATACGGAATCAGGATTGAAGAAATCAGATGTCAGGGAGTATGACTATCCATTGACAGGCGGGAAGAGCTATTATTCGGGTGGCGCGGGACTGATATCCACAGCACTTGATTACTGCAAGTTCCTTCAGATGCTCGTAAATAACGGTTCCTATAATGGTCACCAGCTGCTCAGCCCGAAAACCATTGAGCTCATGACAAAGAACCAGGTGGGTAATCTCCGGGGAGGCGGCTGGTTCGGCCTCGGTTTTGGTATTACGACGGAAGCCGGAAGCGCTGACATCCTCAGTTCAACAGGGAATTACTGGTGGGGAGGCTATTTCAGTACAAGCTTCTGGGTTGATCCCGCTGAGGATATTGTGGCCGTATTCATGACCCAGATGTTCCCTGCACAACACGGGGAGATTCACCAGAAATTCCAGGTACTGGCATACCAGGCTATCGTGGATTAAACAGTGAATAATTATGAAAAGTTCATATTCTTTCCTTTTTTGCGTTTCATTGATTCTTATATCAATGGGATGCCAGAGTATAAATCCAGAACCGGATAAACCCAATCTTCTTTTTATCTTGGCAGATCAATATAGAAAACAGGCTGTTGGATTTATGAATGAAGATCCGGTAATTGCTCCAAATCTTGATAAATTGGCAGGAGAAGGATTTGCGTTCACCAATGCAGTCAGCACCTGCCCGATCTGCTCCCCATTCAGGGCCATGCTGATGACGGGCCGGTTCCCCATGTCGACCGGGATAACATCAAATTGCATGCCTGGGACAGATCTTAAAATGGATGAAAATGAGATTACCATCGGAGATATCTTAAAGACCAGCGGATACACCACAGGCTACATCGGTAAATGGCATCTTGAAGTTCCTTCCCTGAACAAATCGGAAAAACCAGTAGATGGTGCCACAGACGCGTGGGATGGTTGGACACCACCCGGACCGCGCCGACATGGTTTTGATTTCTGGTATGCCTATAACTGCAATGGTAAACACTTTGATCCGAATTACTGGAAGGACTCCCCGGAACGGATTGAAATTGATCAATGGTCTGTTGCACATGAAACGAATGTAGCTATAGAATTCATTAGCCATTGTCCTGACGATAAACCTTTTGCCTTGTTTATGTCATGGAACCCTCCACACAATCCCTACATTGCTCCGGGAAAATATATGGAACTATATGCAAAACGTGAGCTGCCCGACAGACCAAATGTTGAACCGGACGAAAGGTATAAAAGCAGGCTTAAATCCTACCTTGCTGCAGTAAGTTCATGTGATGATCATTTTGGCAGACTGATGTCATTCCTTGAAAAAGCAGGCTTGGCAGAACATACCATTGTGGTCTTTACCAGTGACCATGGTGAAATGATGGGATCTCATGGTCGTTATGCAAAAAGTATATGGTACGATGAATCTATTGGAATACCTTTTATCATTCGCTGGAAAGGTAGAATAAAACCAAATATCGAGAGTATGCCATTTGGCTGCTATCATTTTATGCCAACACTGCTTGGATTGATGGGGATTGAAATACCTGAAACGGTAGAAGGAACAAATTACTCCAAACTAATATTAGGAAAACAACAGGAAAAAGCTACTTTAGCTGTTATTGCCGGTTATGGAAATCCGGGTCATTTGCTTGCTAAAGGCCAGGAACCATCTATCTGGGCACTGCAGGCAGACAGCCTGCACCAGTCAGGTATTGATTGGAGAACAGTGGGTTACAGGGGTTTGCGGACTGAACGCTATACCTACGTGGTTGACAGGGGTAGAAAAGGGGAATATTTGAAGAGATTTTTGTATGATAACCAGGAAGATACATATCAGCTAAATCCGGTAATAACGGTTCATGCAAGTGAAAACGAGATCATGCAAAAACTGGACAAGGAATTACAGAAATGGCTGGAAAAAATGCATGATCCATTCAGTTTGAAATAGATAACATGGAACATTAAAACGAACTGTATTCATCAGAAAACATGCTTAAAATGAAAAGTGCAATAAGCAGATACTTCATATTAATCTTTCTGTTCACCATGATCCTCGAAGTACCTGGACAGGTCCGGAACTTTGATATTGTAGTATACGGGGCAACTGCAAGTGGCACAGTTGCAGCGATTGCTGCGGCCGATCAAGGGGCAAATGTACTTCTGATCGAGCCGCGAAGAAACGTTGGCGGAATGGTAACTGGCGGTCTTTCACATAACGACTATGGAGACAGAACTGTGATCAGTGGGATGGCCCTTGAATTTTATGAAAAGGTGGCTGATTATTATAATAAACCCTTGTATTACTGGCGGGGACCTGAACCTCACGTAGGTGAGAAGATCTTTCGTGGCTGGCTGGCGGAGGCAGGGGTGGAACTGTTATTTGAAAAACGGGTCATGGAAGTCCACAAACAGAAAGGTCATATCAGGCAAATAACCCTGTCCGACGGAAACTCTATTTCCGGTAAAGTTTTTATAGATGCAAGTTATGAAGGAGACCTGATGACGCGGGCTGGTGTTTCTTACACCATTGGCAGGGAGGGTGTACATGAATTCGGGGAATCCTGGGCCGGAAGACGTGCAATATTGCCCGATGGGCACCAGATGCTTCCCCGCGTATTCCCTTTCAGGGATGAAAATACTAAGGAGCTGTTGCCCTTGATCAATCCGGAGCTACTGGTTGGGGAAGGGGAGGCCGACCGGGCAGTACAGGGATACTGCTTCCGGGTAATCGTAACAACCGACCCGGATAATATGGTTCCATTTCCCAAACCGGATAACTATAATCCGGGAAAATATGCCATAGTAAAAAGATACTATGAGGTACATCCTGATGCCGGGAATATAGTGCATGTCTGGCCGACACTCCCCAATAGAAAAACAGACATGAATTCCTCAGGTCCCATTTCTACAAATGTTGTGGATGGACTTAACTGGGAATTCCCAGATGCAGATTATAAGAGAAGGGATGAAATCTGGCAGTAGCATAAAGACTATACCCTTGGCTTATTGTACTTTTTGTCACATGATCCATCGGTCCCTGAAAGAATCAGGAAGGAGACTCAGCAAATGGGTTTGTGTAAAGATGAATTCGTTGATAATGATTACTGGCCGCATCAGTTGTATATCAGAGTCGGGAGAAGGATGAAAGGAGAATATTTCATGACACAGCATGACCTTGAGAGCGACACCATTAAATATGATGCTATCGGGATGGGTTCCTATAACATTGATGTACGTCATGTGCAAAGAACCTGGATCCCGGTGAGCCGTTTCCCGGAGTTGCATTACGAGGTGTACAATGAAGGATATATATCCATACCTGTTGCCCCCTATGAAATCCCTTACAGGTCGCTTCTTTCTAAATATGAGGAGTGTAAAAATCTGATTGTACCAGTGTGCATTTCGGCAAGCCATGTGGCCTACGCTTCGGTGAGGATGGAACCCCAATATATGATCATGGGTCAGGCCGCAGGTGTGGCTGCAGCCATGGCAGCTAAGGAAGACAAGCCTGTTCATAAAATCAATATCAATGAATTACAGAAGGGCACCTCTAAAAACCTATTGTTAATATATTCATCTGATTGTTAATAAAATAACCTTGCAAACTTTGCATGGTTCAGTTAATTTCAGGGAAAAATTAATCAGTTATGAAAAATATAAACCCTCTTGGATTATTTGACGAT
>SDBT01005378.1_pt1 | contig 21510 bp, 45 predicted proteins | sample 2277101 | NCBI WGS metagenome assembly SDBT01 (sample SAMN10404973, study PRJNA504765) | marine sediment metagenome | isolation source: marine sediment core GS10_PC15, 103 cmbsf | place: Arctic Ocean: Southern Knipovich Ridge | collected 2010
AGCATTAGTTGGAAATACATGATCTGAGTCCATGAAAAAAGCATGAGTACACTTTTCTTCAAGAGCTCTAACAATAATCTGCTCTCTAGCTGTCGCAGCTGAAAGACCTTTCTTTCCAACAAATATTAGTTCATATTTTCGTGACCACTTTCCTATACACCATTGATGGTTAAAGTATACATCAAAATCTACAGTATTAAAAGCATGCGCACAAATCGCAATCTTTACTTTCTTCTTCTTCGCCATTTTCTTCTCCTTCTGCAAAAAGAATGTAAGGCTTCAGTTTTAGCTAAAGCCTTTACAATCATCAAAATTTACTAAGGAAGACATCTTATATAAACAGAAGCACTAACAGCTGTAGCCAAATCAGTAACTGTATCGACAAGCCCTGCAAGCGTCAAGGTTCTAAGATTAACATTACCACCAAGAGCTGAATCAATAACTCCACTAACAGGTCTTCCCCAGTTATGAGTAGCACCAATTTTATCGACACTAGTTGCAGGAACAAAGCAGCCAGGTTCTTGATCAGCAGCAGTATTACTCGGAGAAATACTAACTCGTCTTTTACCTTCAACTCGAATCCAACCATAACAACCAGTAGTCGAACCAGTAGCACCAATACCAGTTTCTGGAACACCTGCAGGCATATGAACCAAAGCAGTAGCACCTCCAGTTGCAGCGTCAGGACTATAAACTCCTTTATCAACATCTGCTATCGCCGAAGATAAGTTTGCAAGGCAACATCCGCCTGGTTGAAGAGCTGTTGCAGCATCATTTCGCATCCATCTATAAGTGTTCCCAAACTCGTCTTCTCTTAAAACCCCAAGACCTTCAACGTCTGTAGTCTTGAGGTCAGTCAAAGCAGTTTGAAACATTACTTTTCGTCCCATTTTAATATAGCCTCCAAAAAATGGTTATCATTTTCATTTATTGAAAATCACAAAACAATTTGACAGCATAAAGATTATGATACGTACTCCATTACGCCGTGTCTCCTAGGTTGAGCTGTAATCATACCAGTCGTCTTAGAGACAATAAACGCTACTTTGTCAAACTGTAAAGGAGTTGATTTCCACTCATCCATGTCGTACCAAAGATTAGGGTCATATACACATTCAACGTGATTCATGTTGAGTAAGAATATATGCTTAGTACCAGACAACTTATCACTGTAAGACATTGTAGCGCCTTTAAATGTATAAGCATCAAACCCCAAATCAATAGCTTCCCGAGTGAATCGGCTTTGAACAATCTGACGTTTGTCTTCAGCTTCATCTTCGTAAGCCTCATAAATATCATTATCCATAAGAATAAAATTAGGAGCTTCTTGATTATTCCTAATCCTATTAAACATATGTCTCATGTCAGGAACCAAATTAAGCGAGAACGGTTCATTAGTAGGACCTGCATTAAACAAAACATCTTGAGCAGCACTAGATGCTGTAGCTCCATCAGCCATCGTCCAGTTCTTCCACCAAGGATTGGCTCGAGTAATCTTACCATTAGTTGTACCACTTGCTTTTGAATCACTGGCTCTACCTGTCCCAACAGCATCTTCGGCTGTAGCATTTGGACAGATATCATAAATACCATTAGGCTGATTCTTTTCACTTGAGATGTAGTATTTTTGCCACTGGAAGCAAAAACTATCAAAACCTTCGACTAGAGCTGTTCTAGCAGCCTCTAATCTACGCATAAGATAATCTTTTATCTTAAACACACCAGCATTATTGCTGTCATCAATTAAAGATCTATTGACGTCAGCAGTGAAGTAAGCCCAATCCCACTCAGCCATTGTATCAAGAGGAATAATTGTTTGAGTAAGAGTCGAACCTCTGCCGAATCGTTGAACGCTCTTCTGTCCATATCCGACAGTCCTAGTTACAATCTCACTACCAACTTGAGTCTTCATAGAGCCAAATTGTCTAAGAGCAAAAGCGAGAATTGTCGCAGTTGATACGTTATCAATTACTTGAGCCCGTATCTCATACCAAGTATTGACGAAGAGATCATCTAAATCTTTCGTCCACTGTGGTAATGTCGTAGGCATTTTAAGGATCTCCTAAATATAAGTTAACATTGTAGTTATGAACAATTACGCTTTATATAGACAGCGCGGTGTGCATCCACCTTATTTTAGAACCACCTTATATGCAGTAAGTAGTCTTAGTTGTTTGTTTTACAGTATAGTTCTTTTAGCAAGAACTTTATCTATTCCAGCGTCAGCAAAAGTTCTAAAGTCAGCTAAACCATGTTGACCGCCAAGATATTCATTACCTCTATCACTCTGATGACCTTTGTTTTCTCTACTATCAAATCTTGAAGTATTTAAAGGTGCCATAGTTGCATCAGGTCTCTCAGTCTCTAACTCAGTCTTTGGAGGAAGCTTAGCAACTTCTTTGGCTTTAGCTAATATGTAAGCATCTTCAATATCAATTCCAGGATATCTAGTCATTTCAGACTTAGTAGCTTCTCTAAACTGGTCAAAATCAGCATGACCACTAATAGTACGGTCAACATTAGTTTTAGCAATCATACTTAGAACAGCTTTCTTAGTTGCATCTCCAGACTCAACTATGGATTTTAACTTAGAGTTAAAACCCGAGTCTACACTTTTCATCCTTGCATCTAATGTAGAGTTAAACGCACCAGAGATAACTTCTAACAATTCGTTGTTAGTTAAATCGTTAAATCCTTTTTCATCTTCTTTAGACTCACTATCTTTCAGCATCTTTTGAAAGTCGGAATTATCTTCAAGCTCTTCATTATCCTTCTGTTCCTGCAACTGAGCTTTCTTTTCCGCTTCTTTCTGTTTCGTTTCTGAGTCTAATTTGCTCAAAGCGACTAATTGATTTACCGTCTCTGCCATGGCTGTTACTTGCTGAGACAGCGGACTCTCCTTCGCTTCCTTGTTCTCCTGGTCTTTCGCTTTCCTCGCTGCTTCTATTTCTTCCGGCGTCATTTTCTATTTCTCCTTCTTGTTTAAGTTGATTTTTAGCTTTTTCCAAAATTAAGTCATGTCTGTATAATTTGACTTGTTTTCGGTACTGTAACTTTATTGCTCTGACGATTTTAAGTAGAACACTTTTTCTAAAGTGGCCTCCTACAAACTCAACAACAATGTCGAATGCATGACCGTTCCAAGTCAAATTGCATGTTACTTTTTTCTCCTGTACATTCTCTTTATTTCCCATCTCAATTTCTTCTCCTTCATTTAATGTGCACAATCTATATAGATATCATTGGTTTTCTCATAATCTAACATATCTTTCCTAGAGCGAAAAGTTTCTCCTTCTGGACTAACATGCTCTAAAAACACACCGTCACTTGGAAATGTTTGGACATTAGGAAAACATGGTAACTTTGTCATAACATTTCCGCATTTAGAACAAACTACTGTAGCATCAAAACGATGTACAAATTCATCTTTCTCTTCATTTTGACAGTTTTCACATTTGTAGTCAAAGATAGGCATTAGCTAGTCGCTCCTTTATTAGTATTAGCCGGTGGTGTAGCTTTTCCAGGACCTAAAGCTTGTTGTTTATTTTGACCTCCTCTACTGGCCGCAACTAATATATTTTCAAAAGCTGGGTCTCCTGCAGCATCAACTAAGTTTTGATACAATGCTGGAATGTCAACTCCTGGTAATCCAATAAAGTTCTGCAATAACATAAACGCTTCTATCTTCCTCTCAGACTTACTTAAATTACGCTTAACAGATAATAATACATCTAACAAATAGTCACCTTTTAATTGTTCTCCAGTAAACTGCACAAAATCCTTACCGATTAAAGTATATCTTGGAGTCTTCCAAAGACCAAAGACTATCTTGTTAACTTTTTTAATTGTATCTACATAAAGATTAGAAACCATTGTATATCTCTTCCCACTCCTTCTAGCAGCACCTTGCTGAACACCTTGTACTTCTCCAACCGTTCTCCTCGCTGAAGGAGAATCGAAGTTTGCTAAGTCCATTGGGCTATAACCGATAACTTCTCTAGCCCTATTTTTGTTTATCTCACTATCTAATGCTGAAGTGCCGGCAGGCCCATGATTTATAGGAGCTAAAACATTTCTTATATCTTGAGACGCACCTATATCAACTTCTGCACCAATTCCAACATGATGACTTAAAGCTTTATTCAATTCTGCTTCATCAAAGACTCCTTTTTTGTATAAGTATTTTAAGATTTTTATTCTTCTCTCTTTCTCCGCTTGTACTGCTATATCCTTCTGAGTCCGTTGTATTTGTCCTAAATAGTAAGCTTGAGGAGTACTCCAAAAACTTCGGGGATGCTGAACAAAAGTTCCAGACACAAACGGCAAACCACCTATTAACGATTGTATAGCATCAAACTCATTTCTCAAAAACTTATCGTGGTCTCTAGTAACAACAATAACTTTACCACTCATTCTATCTCTAATTTCCCACAGTTCATTGTAAAGAGGTTCGTTCTTAACATCATGCATTCTATCATTAGTGTATCTAGTCTTATTGTTTTGAAGAGTTTTAGTATATGAGTTCATCCAAGATTCCATAGACATTTGAGGCTCTAATCTTGTAGTGTTTTTGTACTTTGGATCTGCTTTAATATGACTGTTTTTCCTAACTATCCTATGAGCTACCCAAGGAGAGTTTTCTATAAACACAGTACCCCAAGGAACTACAATATCTTTAGGGTGACAAGTTAAAACCCAAGGCATACCTGGAACAGTATTCAAAGACTCAATTCGTCTACCTTTCTTATCAAATTGTGTTAGAGTCATACCCATAAACTGTCCGTCTTGTCCAATGTCAAAATAAGGATTATAACCATACTCACTATCATAACCGATCTTTAAAATCGCCACTGAGTTAAGATAACAATGCAACAACGATAAATCTACTGCCTGTTTAAGATTCAAACTTCCGATAAAAGCATTGTCTAAAGATTCTATAACTGGAGCCTTATCTACTCCTAAAGGATGAGTAGCAGTTACAACAAACTCTGGATCTGGATTCATTAAACTACTTATTAAACTATCGCCCATAGAATAAATGAGATTTTCACCAACAGAAGCATCGCTATCTGCGTCATTCAGGAAACTTGCTTCCATATCTTCCCACTTTTCTTCTTTAGCAAATCTATAGCGGTAGTCTAAAGCATTGTCTATTTCGTCCATCCACTCAGTTGCGTTTAATGGCATTAGTTATATACTCCTACACCATCGTAAACTCTATATTGTCTAATCTTTTTAGAATCACAGTTTATGCCCATATCATAAGGATAGCAGTCATATTGTGTAACTCTCTTTTCTAAAGAGTCAATAATTGAAGCTCCACTAAATGGGTCGTCAACATAAACCTTTTCTTCCTCTTTCCTCTTCTCTTTTAACATGTTAATCCAAAATGGCAAGTGTAATGATAAAGCATCTACAACATCATCAAACTTACCTTTAGGAAAAGATAAGAGCTCTCTCTCTAAATCAATCATTCCAGCTCGTAAGAATATGACTCCATTAGAGAAAAACGGTTGAAGGCCTCTTATCCTATCCTCTTTAGAACCGATTAAACTTTTCACTTCAACAATGTAAAAATACTTACCTAGAGCTGCTTGCTGTTTCTTTACCCAATAGTTTAGAGTTCTTTGATATGCTATAGATTCGACTCTGACTTCTAATGGAGTGAATTGGTCGTAATGAGAGAAAATCGCTTTAATTTGCTCGCCTGGATTCATTCTAGCTCTATCATATCTCATAACATAAATTTCACCAGTCTCTACATTTAGACCAGTTGTCATAACTACAGTAAAATCAGGCTCACTAGTTTCAGCTTTCTTAGCTGAAGCTGGGTCTATTGATGTGCAATATAAAAGATCTGATTTTATATTTTGAAAGTAGTGAATCCACTCGATTTGAAATACTTGGTTTAATAATGCTTGAGGGTCATTTAAGTAAAGAGAAGCAAACATGTAAGGGCCGTTAACTTTCTCGAGTTCTCTAAGCACATCTTCGTTAAATCTATCCCAAACAGCTACACCGTTTTCTCTAGCCTTTCTTGATAGTAATTTGAAATCGGTATTGTTTTCTAAAATCCAACCTATCAAATCATAGATAGCCCACCTAGTTCCTATAACAACTCTTTGACTTTTAGACGGGTGTAGTAGAAGTGGGTAAGCTACTCTATGCCAACCAATGGCTTTCTCTATATCCATCTTAGTCGGCTGTTGCATGATATCAGTCATAGCGTCTTTCTCTGGACTGACTGTATCATCTTCAATTATTAAATCGTAGTGCCGACTTGTAACAGCTGTTCCTGTTCCAGCTGCTTCAAAAGTACCTTCTGGATGAGCGGATTCTCTATTAACAGTCAGACACTCTTTACTCCAGACACTCTTGGGTCTTGGCAGTAACTCAGGAAACAAAGTTCTAAATAGTTTATTTTTCTCGAATATTTGTTTTATCGCATTAAGTTTCTTACATGCGTTTGAAAAGGAATTTTGGGTTACTAAGATTCTAACATTACAATTATCTATAGCACGCCAAATTGGATAAGCTACAGAGCCCATAGTGCTTTTAAACCAGTCTCTAGGAAACACTATTAGCAGTCTTGTATTGACTTTATAATTTTGAAGTGCTCGACAAACGGGTCTGTGAATTTCTTTAGTGAAATCGTCAAAACCGAGCACAGCGTAAGATAAGAAGAATAGAGATTCTTTACACTTTGTTCTTAAACGGTTTATAGCAAAATCGCTTAGTTGTTCCATATTTTAATTTTCTCTATCTAACAAAAGTGCATCAACAATTCTCTTACTATCATCTTCACTAATGTTAATATTAGTTATGGTTTTATGCTCATTTATAACTTTAGCATGTCCTGTCCTATCTAGAATATCACTAGCTGATTTTAAAACTATCAGTTCGTTTTCTGAACTTAAGCTTTTTACAAGTTTCTGAGCTGCAAATGTAGCATTCTTTTGAAGCTCTGCAGTTGCTTCGTCCATATTTTCAACATCTCTGTCATCAAACCTCTCTTCTAACCCATGTCTCCTCATAGCAAATTCATGTTGGAAAGATGGAGAATTTGTTATTATAGAAATTTGTGTTTGACCCATATTGAAATGGTCGGCTATATCTTTATTCCTCCAACCTTGTAAACAGAGATCTAAGATTTTTAGATGTCTAGGTGTTAAACTAGCTATTTGACTATTGTTCATATTTTTAACTTAATTTTTAAACTTTCAATATTGTCCATATATAATAGGTTAACCGATAGGTTAAATCAAGGAGAAAATTATTTTTTTTTGGTTTTTTTTTGATTATTATTTTGGATATTAAATTATTTTATATATATAATGTTTCTTATTATGCAAAAATGCAGAAAATTTGTGGGTGCCTACCCCTACCCCGCACCGAGCTCATTGGGGGTTTTCGCTATTTTCGATTTATTTTCTTTTTATATCCACAAAGCGGTTTTATTATTCACGCTGGAAACGAATCATGCTATCATTATTATATTGCGGACATAAAATGTATGCATACATTGTTTACCCGCAATAATGTCAATGTACTTGTTTTGTCAATAATTACAAACCAGCTCGTTTTGGTTTCAAAAACATGACACGGTATCGACACGGTGTTTTTATAAATCGTTTGTTTATAATGACTTATATCAATTTTAAATTTATTTTATTTTTTGTTTGATTTTGTTAATGTTTTTGTTATAATATAGCCGACAACAGATTGACAACAATAAATGTTTTGTCAGCTCATTGACAATTTAATAAATTGGTGATTTACAAAACCAAACGAATTGAGGTGCAAAATGAAAAATTACACAGCGCCAATTTTGGAGACATTAAATCACATTATCTGCGCAGATGAGATAATAGTCGATATTATTGAAAATGTCGACACCGAGCCAGCAGATAAATGGATGTCAGATTTGAATACAGCTCATCGAGTACTACTGGATTTAATGGACGATACGTACCAAAGTGTTCGACCAATAATTCGACCAGTATCTACTGAACAAAAGGATTGAATAAACATTTACCCCAATCACCAATTTATTAAAGTGTCAATTTGTATTGACACGCTCTTTGAAAATTTAAAATAGAAAGGTGGTTATTATGAGTTACGATACCAAAACAGTAGATGGATTTGATTTTCAAATCAGATTTGCGACATTCAAACCAAAGACTGGTCAAGAAGCCGCTGATGCGCTGGAACTCGAAGATGGTAGTCCAACATTTGCTGATGATTGCCGAGACGCTATCAAAAACGGTATTGAATCAGAAGCGCTCGTCCCGATTGTAAAATCGCTTAATGATATTATTAGTTTGGTTACTAATAATATCTACAATGAACAATATCTTGTCGATTGTTTCGTACACGGTATTGCAATTAAAGAACAGGCGAAAAGCCGGATGATACTTGAGAACTTGGCGAGACCGAAAAAATCCAAACTCACAAAAGAACTTTACAACAAATTGTTCAACAAGATTACCCCTGATGAGTGGACGACAATTTCAACTTCAGACGACAAAGCGAAATGTTTACAAGAACTAATTGACATACATTTCGAACTTCACCAAAACAAACAATAACATATAGTAGGTTGACTAACTAGACTCTAAATCTAGTTAGTCTTTCTACGCTAAAATATAATCATTATGTTTTTCATTAAGTGAAAATGTTAATTAAATATCTAACTAAGGAGAAATAAAATGAAAACTATAAGTATGTTAAAAGCAATATCGAAACATTTAGTAGAAACTGAACCAGAAGTATTTGAAGGTGAAACCACACGAGATGCAATAGCAAGACATCAACAACTCATGTATGATGTTGACAAGTGGATTGAAATTTACCAAATATGATAAATGATAATATCATTATCCCCCTAGGGTAAAACATTGTGGATAGGACTAGTCTGATAATATGGGTAAGGTGACACTAACGTGACAAGAGCGTGACACTTAATAGTCCTTTCTAGTATGTATTTATTATATATATTTTTTATCTAGTATAAACCCTTAACGCCTAAGGCAGATAATGATAATATCATTTATCAATTTTAACAAAAAGGCCGCGAGAGTAATTATAATGTCGACTGTTTGATTATATTTGGAGTTTATTATGAATATCGAAGAAAACGAACCCAAATATGAAATAGGTTAAAATAATGTTAAGAACCTTACTAATACTATTCTTCATCCAACTATTCATAATACTAGCGTATGTTCTAGCGAAACTAATTTTATATAATGAACTAAAAATATTAAGGAGAAGTAAAAATGGAAATAAAAATAGATGATTACAACGAAGAAGCAAAAGCAAATCTGGTTTTCGCTTACGAATGTAAGCACTCTGTAAGATACAATTCTATTAAAGATGGTAGTGAAAAAGTGATAGTAAGTGTTTATATTATGAAGACAGCTTTTGAAGATAACAACTACCCAAAAACTCTAACAATGGTAATTAAGTAAAACGGAAGCGTAGCGTTTTTTACACCAAAAAATATATTCTAAAATTTATTAAGGATATAGTTATTAAAAACTTTTATTTTAAGGAGAAAAAGAATGACTGAGGAAATTAAATTTCCATTCACACCAAGTAAAAAAGTAGTTGAAGCATTTGAAGATAGCACAAGAGCAAAACGAGTTACAGTAACACTAATGAAAGCTTTGTACGAAGTATGTCTCGAGAATACTATTGACCCTTGGAAGATAGTTACACAAGAGCATCCAAGCCTCGCAGAATACTACTCTAAGCATCTTGATAAGCCTCTAATTTTCGACGATATGATAGAGAAAATAGTATTAAAGAATGGTTCATAATCTGGAAAAACCTTGCTAGTTACTCAGGTAAAACTAGCAGTAATTATAGCTAACTAACTATTTTCTAACATTTATTTAAGGAGAAATAAAATGAAAACTTGTATAAACTGCAAGAAATCTAGTGGTTGTGCTTATAAATATATGGGCTATGTCTGTGATATGTGGCAAGCAAGTGTTAGCACAATCAGATTAAGACAAAAAGCACAAGAGATAGAAAACATGAGAATGGATTTTAAAGAAAAACAATTCGTAATATCTTGTCAGACAGCAGAAGCTTTTACTCCTAAACAGATACATTGGTTGAATAGTTTAATTAAAAGATTTAAGAAACAAAAGGTAAGCTCTCAATAACTATTTCCAACATATTCATTAAATGAAATTGTGGTTTTATCTAAAAGGATTTTAACTATGGGATTTGAACCGATAAACAAGATAGAAGAACACGAAGGTGAGCCTATGCCAGAAGACCTCAAAGAACCATTTCAAAAGATTGCAGATGATATTGTTAATCTTAGAAACATAAACAACAAAGAAAAAGTAATACCAGATGCAGCTTTGCTATGTGTTATGCATCAATTTGTAGAATACGTTTTTGCTAATATGAAAAAAGGAACTTAAACATTTAAGGAGAAATAAGATGGACTTAGTAACAAAATGTAGAACAACTGTTAACAACTACATAAACGAAAAAGAGTTAACAGACGAAATACTTGAGGAGATAACAAAAGTACCAGAAGATGTTTTCAAAAGTATGATACGAATAGTTGAATTGAACCAAACTCATGAAGTCATCGAGTATTTCAAAGACTACGAGACTTACTTAAAGATGTCTTTAATAGAGAAAATGGTATTTCACATGGCGACTATAGTTTGTGCAGTTCATACTTCTCCGTTTCCGTTTCCCTACACAACAATGTTCGAGACTAAAGTAAGAGCAATTAAAGCCAAATTTGAAAATAGCTAAAATGTTAGACTCTTACCTAATTTTTGAAAATGTTTTTCAAATAAAAACTTGATTTTTGGGTTCGATTAGCCTATTATACATAACAAAACGATTTAAAAATCAAAAACAAAAAAAAACAACAGTTAGAAAAGGAAGTTTTTTAGTAAATGCCAACTCGTAACATTTCAAATTTAACACATATAGCAACAGGTTTTCTCTCAATCACAGAGATACCATTTTGGCTAAACCCAGCTAACAAAAACCAGATAGTCATAATGCTATCTGGTAGACTACAATTATGTTCAGTCAAAACCATCTACTCATATCCAAATCAGAAAGATTCTATAGTTAGAATCCAAATCGAAGAAATAGCAGAAAAACCAGATTACATAATAGCAGTATCTTTAACAAAGCTAGCAATCTGGTTAATACCTGAACATGCAATAACAGGTAACAAGATATTAAGATTAGGAAAATGCTACGAACAATATAAATATTCTATAGTCGACACAGCTCTTAAACACAGTCAAGAAAAAGTTCTTGATAGCGATTTGAGAGATAAAGCTTTAGAAGTAGTAAGAGCTTCGAGAGGTTCTAAGTTCGAGCAGATGAATTTAGAAGAAGCATTAAAACAAGAAGATAGTAGTTCTTTAATAGTGGATAAGAGTTAAAAAAGGAGTTTTATAAAATGTTAGTACTATCAAGACAGATAGACGAAAAAGTAATAATATACAGAGAAAACAATGGTAATATAGACATAATAGCTACAATAACATTAGTAGATATTAGAGGAGATAAAGCACGTCTAGGGTTTGAAGCAGATAAATCTATTACTATACATAGAGAAGAGGTTTTTAATAAGGTAACTAATGACAATTAAAGAACTTGAGAACAAATTAGTTGTAATGTATCAAGCTTTAGTTGGTATGCAAGCATCGTTTAATGTAGCTAAAAGAGCATTAGAATTGTTGAAGGAGCAATAGAATGAAAAAGTTATTTAAGAAACCAACAAGATACTCACAATCTAAAAGACCTTTTAGAAATGATACAGTAATCTTCTCACCAGTTAAAGAGTTAGTAGAAGGTCTACTTGTACCTTTAAAAAGAAAAGTTGATTTTCTAATAAAACCTAGAACTCTTTGTAAAGTACTAAGAAACAACAAATACACAACTACAGTTATAATTGATAACAAGAGGTTTATAGTAACCCCAATGTTTTTAACTAGTGAAAATTTAACAGCTGAAGGGCATAGGATTTTAGATAGATTAAAAGAGAAGAGCAAAACATGATAACTAAACTAAAACTAGAATGTGGAGATTGTGGCTATGGTTGTTACATAGAGCATGATGGAACTCAAAACTGTAAAATAGACGGAGTGCATTTTCTAAACCATTTTCACCCATTCTTTCCAGCACTTTTCATATGTATGAATTGTGGCAAAGCAATAAGTCTAGTACAAAACATTGAAGAAGACCAATAACCTTTAACTATTTTAATTTTTAACATCTCTTATAGAAAGGAGAACAAATGAATGAAGACTGAAACAAAGAAAGTTAGACACGGAGGTAAGGTTGTAGATTCTGCTGACATACCTGTTTATGAGAACATAACTGAGTTAGTAGAAAGTGAAACTGATGAGAGAATTCTCAACATGTTCAACAAAGCTAACTGTGTTCGCATAATGGGTAATGCTAGGGCTAAGCATACAGAAGCTAGAGTAGGCAAAGGCAAGATGTTCGATCTCGCTTTCAATACTCTAACTGCAGAGGAAGCCTCAAGCTTTGCTGGTAAGGTAGAAGCTTTGAGAGAGTTTCTAGAGTCTGATGAGATTGCTGAAAGAGTAAAAGCTCTCATTGCAGAAGAAAGTGGTACTGAAGATGTAGAGGAAGCGGCATAAAGTATTTATCCTCCTCCTCCCTTCACCTAAGAGTGGTTAGTTTTGCTCACACTTTGCTAACCACTCTACTGTAATTATAAAAAATATAATAAGACCGTTAAAAGGAGTTAGAATAATGGTAAGAGATATGACTAAGAGAGAAGCAGTAGAGGAAATAGCAAGATGTGCTGGTACACTTCATGTATGTAGTGTTGCAAAAGATGCATTAGCTGGAAAAGTGTCACTAGATAGAGCTTTACACGAAACGGCAGCTCATGCCGGAACACTACATGCGAAAATTGTAGCCGAAGAAGCTATTGATAAAGGGTAAGAGAATAAAAATGTTACTGAGCAAGAAGATATGCGGGGCTCTAAAACTCCCGCTGGTGGAAGCTAAAGTACACAGCCACATTAGTCGAACTTGCTCAGTAGCACCTATTTACAACATATTCATTAAATGAAAATGATAAAATAACTATGAATACTACAAGCAGTACAGACAGACCAGCTTGGACAAGTGAAGATTTATTTGCTTTCAAGCATAAACATACAAAATCTAGAAACGGTAAGCATTACATAATTAAAAACTATTACACTAAACCTTGTAATCAAGTTGACTTGAAGAGAAGAAAATAACTGTGAAATTTAAAGTAACATCATCTGGAAGTTTTTACTCAAAAGAACAAAAAGTTAAATTAGAAGAATTAGGCTTTGAGTTCTCATCTGATGCTTATTTTGTTGATACTCCATGGTATAAAGAGAAAGATGGTAATGACATAGAAGTTAAAACACTTGGAGCTCTACTATCTTTTGTAAATGTTTGGGGAAGTGTCGTATTAACTATAGACACTATTGAAATATATGATGAATATAGAGAATAAAACATGTTCCATCTTTTAACTTATAGTGAAAAAAGAATATTCGTACAACGACTCCAAACTGATAGAGCTATTTTAATATTACAGAAACCGAAAAAATCTATTAAAAGAACAACTAAAAAACCTAAAAAGAGACAAAAGAAAACTCTACAATTCGCTTCACCGGAGTTAGAGAAAGCTTTTAATCTTATGGGCAAAGATTGTCAGGATTTTATCTTAGGAAATTAAAATGATAGATGCCACTACTAAAATGAGCTTGAATGAAACATTAAGTATTGCTGATATATATAGACTAGGGTGTCAAGAATCAATGTACATGGAAGAATATATTGAGGGGCACACAGATTATTATTATCTACTGTTAGACGAATGTGAGAGAATTAAAGGTATTACAAAATGAATAGAAACAAAATCAAAAAAGGAGATTTTATTGTTTATAATGACAATAATTCTCCTCATATTAGCTCAGAGGAAAATAAAAGATACTCTAAACTTCTAAGCTTTGGCACAATCTATAAGGTAAAAGAAGTAATGAACAATCCTTCTGATTTTTCTGCATTTATTTCCATAAAAGGGTTTGAAGAAGCATTTCATAGTTCAGTATTTACTTTTGCGACTAGTAATTCATTGACTAAATTTGAAGGAGCCGATGAAACTTTAGCTTACAAAGAAAAAGAACATATACAATGTAAAAATTGCTTCTTCTGTGTAGAACGAACTTACGATGAAGTTGACATCAAATATTTAAGTTGCAGAAAACATGCTCCGGTTCTTGTTCCTTCTAGTGGAGAAACTTGGTGGCCTAATATAGAAGAAACCGATTGGTGTGGAGATTTTAAGCTAAAGGAATAGTAACTATGACAGAACTAACAGACGAAAACATATTGCGAGTTTGCAACTTTTGGGCAGGTAGATTAAAATACTTAGATAAAAACACTTCAATAGAAGAGTTAGTAAATATAGCTTATGCTTATTGTAAAACTCTCAAAGATGAAAGACTACTACAAAAATGGGCTAAATACTCAATAATACACTATCTAATAAAATTCAACAAAAAAGATAAACTTTACGAAAGAGAATTATCATATGAGCAGTCAAACTATATTAAAAGAAAAGAGGAAATAGACGAAATCAGATACATCCTACACATGGTTAAGAATCAAGTAAAACCAAGAGATTATGCTATTATAATGCTACATTTTTATAAAGGTCTTAAACAAAAAGAGATAGCAAAGCTTATGAATATATCTGTACAGAGAGTCAATCAGATAATCTCTTATATTTTAGAGCTAATAAGAAAACATTATTATATGAGAAACTTAAAAACATGAGACAGTACGATTTTGATGACGAGATAGTCGACTTATTTAGTATAATACTAGTAACATTGTTTATGATAGGCTTGATACTTGTAGCATTGCTGCCATCAATTATGTTAGTTTCAATTATAATAGAGTGCTGGACATTATGACTTTAGGATACTACTATATAAATAAGTTCAGCAAAGCTCTACAGCACAAAGAGAATCAAACTTTGCACCCTAGACACGATGTTTATATGGCAAAGTATTTTAAGAAGATTTGGTTTTATGAAGAACCTATAACTAAAGAAAAAGCTCTAGAAATATTAAAAGAACTTGTAGAAAACAACATAGATTTAGATGACCTTTTAATCTTCAGACATAATTATAAACTAACATGTGCTATTACTAATTATGAATTTGAGTTAGAGAAGAAGATTGAAAAACTTAAGTCTAATGCTGAGTCTTCTCAAAAGTCTTTAGCTGTTGCAATTACAGAGCTTGACAAATATACTACTAAATTTGGAATCGATAATGATTAGGAGAGTAAAAAATGATAGACGTAGACAAAACTTTTGATATAGAATATTGTGACCAGAGTGGCTTATGTGAGTTCTGTCGTTGTCCAGCTAAATACTGTCTATCTCGACAGTTAGGATTAGAAGCTCCTAATAGAATGAAGATAGCTTTAGATTATGGTACAGACATGCATGCAGCATTACCTTATTGCTACGATGGAACTCTAGAAGGTTTAGACAGAGCATGTGAAGCATTTAATCTCAGTTGGGACAGAAGACCTTACGGTTTTGAAGATGTTAAAAGAAACAAGACTACAGCTAGAGACAGCTTGATGGGTTTTCAGCAGAATCACACTCCAACTAATTGTCAGTATGATATCTTAAAATTCGACATAAAAGCTACTACAGCGGATATTATTTCTCCTAACGAGATACCTTTTCTAATAGATTTAGGAGGAAAACTACCTTTAGCTGGTAGAATTGACTTACCTGTCAGACATAGAGCAACAAAAACATTGTGGGCAGACGATTATAAAACTTCTAGTATAATCACAGAAAACTACTTTAAAGAGTTTCACAATAGTCCTCAAGCTGTCGGTTATACTCTAGCACTTTCGATGTTAACTGGTGAAGATGTTATGGGTATGATAGTTGAAGCAATTAGAACCTCCAAATCTAAAATAGAAAATCAAATGGCTTTAATATTTGTGTCTAATAGTCAAGTAAAATCTTTCATAAACTGGGCAAATCGTAAAGCCGAAGAGATTTTATATTGTAATAATAAAAAACAATGGCCAAAAGACCCAAGTGGCTGTGCACCCTATAGCTCTTTCGGTTCTCATGGTTATTACTGTGATTTTAAAGACATCTGTGATGGAGTTGATTGGAGGGATATGGCTAGATTTTTTGTAACTAAAGAACCTTTTCATCCATTTAAGATTAGGAGATAATAAAATGAATATAACAAGTTGTGACGGATGTTTAAGTGGTTGTATTCTTAGGGTAGGACTAAAATCTTTTTGCCTCGACATGAAAAGAAGATATTACATTGATAAAAAGAGGTTAGTAAAATGGCTAACAAAAGGCACTACATAGATTGTGAGTGTTCAGAGTGTTTATATGGCACTTCTAAGAAAGGTTTTAAGATGAAAAAATTAGCATTTCAACTCATAGCTTTAAGTTTGTGCTCATTATTTTACTTTATTGGTCGATTGCATACTACTATGTTTAATAATAGGCCAATGACAGTAAACGAGAGACAAACTTGGTTTAGAGAAAACGGCTATCTTGACGTAAATGAACCTAAGAATTTTGATGGTAAGTGCGGTGAGCTTCTTCATAATGCTGAAAAAGATGCTATGTTTTGGAATTATGAGAAAAAATAATTGCTCCGATGATGCAATGGTCAGCAGATAATCAATGTAATTGTAAATATGGCGAGGCTCAAGATGAAGCGGTGTAATGATTGCATATTTTGTTCAGTTGCAGAAAATATTGATATGAGTGGACATTGTCCCGTTGGGGATACATCAACCTGTAATGTTGAACCTAGAAGTATTCGCCGTTCTCAATTTGCAATAGCGTGTCGTCTATTTGAGGATAGAAATTCTGCTGTTATGGAGGTAGTAGAATGAGTAAAGAGAAACTAGAACCTTGTCCGTCTATACATACTTGCGTAGGCCAACTTGATGGACTTTGTACTATATCGCACAATGAGCATTATCGTAAACCCTGCCCTAAATCATTGAAAGAATATCTAAAACCCTGTCCGTTTTGTGGTGGAAAAGCTAATATACAAGATTGTGGAGTTACCCCTCCTCGCATTAGAGTCAACTGTATAAATAAAGGTTGCAAGGTAATCGTATGTATGGCAACTTTTGCTATGAAAAAAACTGCCATAAAAAATTGGAACAAGAGAGCAAAATGAGCAAAGAGAAGAAAGTAGAGTATAAGGATTTCAGCGAAGAATATTATTATACTAATGATTTTGATGAAAATAGTTGGTTAAATAAACTAGGAGCAAAAGGTTGGGTTTTGATAGGAGAAACACATACCACAGTTTATAGTTCAGGTGATAGAATTATCAACGGTAAATTCAGGAGAGCAAGATGAGTAAAGAGACAAAAAGTGAACTGCGAGCAAGGTCTTACTCTGAGTGGCAGGAATCGCTTAAAAAGCTAAGAAGCTTGAAAAAGGAGAAAAAATGAAAGCAAGTGAACTAATAAAAGGATTACAAGCTGTCGTAGCAACAAATGGAGACTTAGATGTTGAATTGTCTATACTAAAACAATATCCTTCCAACCCGAAAGTAAAGTTAGTACTAGAGAGCCAACAATATCTTGTGGCCAGCCCTCAATTTATTGTTGTTGAAAAGAATGATGACTGCGAGAGTGTCTGCATTAGAGATTGGCCATATTGATACAATTTTATTGTTAAGGAATCTTTAAAATGAAACCCAAAGATTTGAAAGATTTAAATTTTGCTCCTTCAATTTTATTCTATGGTCCTGTTGGAACTAGTAAAACTGCTCTAATATCTCAAGCTAAAAACGGTTATGTCTTTGACTTTGATAATGGTATGTTAACTGCAGCGACGTTAAAAGATAAGTTTTTTGACATTAGACAAAATATAGAATTTGATACTTATGTTGAAGAGAATCCCCTTAAACCCGTCAAGTGGATTAAAGTTATAGAGAAACTACAATCTTTCGTAGTTCAAGCTCTAGCAGGTAGTCTAAAATATGATACTGTCTGTATTGATAGCTTAACTGGTTGTTGTAGAACTTTAAGATTACATGTCATGAGCTTATCTGGAGACCCTATGAGAGTGCCACAGATACAACATTGGGGAGCTATGGTTACTGAGTTGGAAAGAATACTAACACTCATGAGATCTTTGAAAAATGTTTTAAAACTTATAACAGCACATGAGATGATAGTAGAGAGTAAAGAAGGTAATAGATTCTCTCCAATGTCTATAACTAGACCTCATTCTTTAAATGCTCTAACTTGGCTCTTTGATGAAGTTATATATACTAAAGTCAAATCTGCAGGTATGGGTAAAACCGATTATATAGTTACAGGTAAGAGTACTAGTGAGATAAAGTGTAGAACTAGAAGTGGCTTTGATAAGGATCTAATTCATAATGATATAGGTTTAGAAGGTATTTTAAAGATGTTTCAGTATAATTATAGTAAGGAGTAAATTTATGTCAAATTTACATACGATTGATAAACATTTAAGACCTATTTTAATTGAGTTATTATCTCAATGCACCAAAAAACAGCAAGCATTTTTTAAAAGAATGTATAAAGATGTAAATACTATGAATGTTGAAAAAATACCTAGAGCTATAGAACAATGTGAAGCAACTATTCTAAAAAATGAAACAAAAAACATCTAACATAGTGTTAGTAAAAAATATTAAAACTTTATTAGGAGAAAAACCATGTTGTATGAAGTAGCAGTAGTAGAAAAAGCAGCAGAGATAACTGTTGTAACGGGTGCTGAGTTAGCTAAACCTTTTTCTGAAAGGCTTATTTTAAGTCCAACATCTGTGTGCGCTCCCACTAAAGAAGTGGCCATAGCATTAGCAATGGCTAAAGTAGATTTAACAGACGTTGATAATGACAGATTGGAGATTTTAGTAAGGCCCTTTTGCAGTTCGTAATGACATAGAAGAAAATGTTAATTTATATCATTCTAGTAATGGAAGGCTTTACTCGAGTAAAAAGTCATATGATTTTTGTATGAGATCAGGTAAATGTAAGAATTGCCCCAGTGGATTAAGTCGAGAAGAATGTAGAAAGTTAGATGATTAAAAAATAAACTAGCGTTGTGTTATTAAAAAACAGTAAAATTTTATTAGGAGAAGTAAAATGGGTCTAAAAGTAGATACTAGTAATCCTGATTTGTTTGTAGAGTATAAAGTAAAAATACTCTCTCCTGGATTGCACACCTTTGAAGTAGCAAACGATTTAAAAGTAGAAAATTGTAAGGAGCCTTCAATCAACAAGATGATTAACATTGAAGCTATTTGTCAAGATGAAGGAGAGTTTAAAGGAGCTAAGGTTTTTGACAGAATACTAATCTTAACTAACCCTCAAACTGATGGCCAGCACAAATCCAAAGCAATCAATGAAGCTCGACTAGCTCAATTCACTATTGCATGTGGGGTTTTGACTCAAGATGAGATTGCAGCAGGTAATGATATCGAACTTGAGAACTTCAAAGGTAGTACTTTTCAAGCTACGACAACTGTTGGCTCTTACAAGAACCAAACTACAGGACAAGAGAAACCTTGTACTGTAATCGAGAACTATAAGTTTCAACAATAAGCTTTTTCGGATTGGTACTCTGAAAGGGTGGCACGGTAGTTTAGTGTAGGTAGAACATCTGTCTTAAAAGAGGTGCAGAGACGCAGGTTCGACTCCTGCTCGTGCTAATGAGAACAGTGGCAGCAATGCAATAAGCTATAACTTGTTTAACTAGACCTAGACTTTATAGAGTCGAAAATACACAAGACTTGTAATCTTGAGATGCGAGTGGTTGCCGCTAATAATAGTATAAATGTTACACTGTTTTCTTTTTTTTTCAACAATTTCAATAAATGAAAATGATGAATAAAAACGAACACTTAAAATATTGTCAAGACTATTGTAAATCGTACAATGAGGAGTATCGTCTATGGGAAGAAGCAGATGGAGATGCTTTTGTAGCTTGTTGTCTTCCTGAGTCATGCCCTCTAAATATTTATACTGAATGGTGCTTAAAAGAAGGAGAATAAATAAATGACTCTAAACAATGCTAGAATAAAGTCTTTTGGTGTTTATGCAGCTGTACACAACATAAAACCAGTGAAAAATGTACTTGTTAAAGGCCTTCAAGGTCAAGAAGAAACTGAAAGTATTTGGCGTGGAGACGTGATTTTAGAAAAAGATCATAGAAACGAAAATAATACAGTTTACTTTTCTATGGTTCAGCAGCCTGATAAGAATGAGTATGATTTAATCTTTCCTATTTTACATTTCAAAGATAAAGATATTTTAGGTGAACCGTTTTATCTCATCCCAAAAGATAAGCTATTGTTTGCTTATGAAAAGTCATCGTTTATACAGAAGGCTCCTATTAACTTTAATCCTAAGAGAAGGCCACACTAATGAAAATCTTAATAAAGCAAGTAAAAGTAGAAAGAAAAACTCAAAATATTAAAAGAGTTCGTAAAGGCTTCGGAGATTTGAGTGGTTTAGCAGGTAGCATACAAAAGCACGGTCTATTACATCCGATTGTAGTAGATGATTATTTAAACTCTGAAAATGAAGAAAACTTTAAATACCTCTTAATAGCTGGAGAACGTAGATTAAGAGCTTGTATATTAGCAGGCTTCGTTGATATTGATGCAACTCTCATAAAATCTCTTGACGACAATCAAAGAAAAGAAATCGAACTTGAAGAGAATGTTTGTAGAGAGGATTTCACATGGCAAGAAAGATGCGAGGCTCTTAGACAGTTAGACGAACTCAAAAGAGAAAAGTTCGGAGGTGCTACACAAAGTCGAGACAGCAAAGGATGGGGATTGACAGAAACGGCAGATATAGTAGGATTATCTTTAGGGGCAGTTTCTCAAGATATAAAGCTAGCTCACGATTTAAAAAACAATCCAAATTTGCTTAAAAAAGTCAAAAATCTTAGTAAAGCTGCAGCTAGAAGAGTAATAAACAGATCTTTGAAAGCTCAAATGTTAGCTAGACAAGTCAAAGATAGAAAGATAATACCTAATGTTAAACTACTTTTTGGCTCTTGTGAAGATTTAATAGATACTCTTAAAGATAACAGTGTTCATCTTCTATTAACTGACCCACCTTTTGCATCTGAAGGCATAGTTAAAAGAGCTGAAGGTTCTAATCAAATGTCTTATAATATTGATAGTGGAAATGTTGGTACAGATAAAAACATGTCTCAAGTGTATAGAGAACTAGTTCCTAAACTGTTTAAAAAACTAGTTAAAGGGGCTCAACTTTATATCTTTTTTGGTCATGGTTTCTATACAGAGCTAATTGGAGTTCTGAGAGAAAACGGTTTCATCATAGATGACACTCCTCTAATTTGGCATAAGAGAAGAGTTAGTTCTCCACCTACAGACCACCACTATTTACCATCTTATGAAGGCATAC
>SDBT01005379.1_pt1 | contig 21503 bp, 47 predicted proteins | sample 2277101 | NCBI WGS metagenome assembly SDBT01 (sample SAMN10404973, study PRJNA504765) | marine sediment metagenome | isolation source: marine sediment core GS10_PC15, 103 cmbsf | place: Arctic Ocean: Southern Knipovich Ridge | collected 2010
GTCCAAGGCAGATAATCGAAGCTACAAAGACAATAGAGCTTGGCAAGCGGGCGGCACGAAGCGCACAGGCAGCGGAGATAGCGGAGGGCAGTGGTAGGCTTTCTGCGGCACTTGGTCAATTAAAAGGAGAACTCACAGAATACAAAAATCCTGACTTTACTCCACTAAAAGATACAATGTCGAAAGCTGACATTAACGCTCTTCACGATGATATTTGGGTAAGACCGCACACTGATGAGCATTTTGCAAGGCTAAACACAGCAAGAGCATGGTCTAAGGTTGTCGAGGGATTTGTTCCGACAAGAGGGGAAATACTTCTACTCGAAAAACAGTGGGGCAAAGAGTTTGCTAAAGGACTCTTGAAGAGGCGTCCTTTGGGCGATAGAGCATGGGACACCGCCGCTGACATAAGTAACTTCATGCGAACCATGCTTGCCGGTGGAGATGCGAGTGTTGCAGGCAGGCAGCTTAGGGTGCTGGGGCAGCGATGGCCAAACGAGTACGCCAAAGCGGTAGCGGGTGGCATGAAAGCATACGTAAGCGAGGATTTATCTAAGGTTATCCGACAGGGTTATGAGTCTTCGGAGTTTCATAAAGAAGCAAAGAAATATGTCCAGTTCTTTGAGCCTGCCGGAACAACATCGGTTTCTCCGGCTGAACGGCCTGAGTTCTATATGAGCCAATACCCGGAACAGGTTCCTATTCTTGGTCATCTCATACGGATGGGCAACAGGAACTATGTAGAGACAACGAATATGCTCATACAGTCTATCTGGGATAAGCTCAGAACACAGGACGCCGTGAACGCAATAGAGCCAACAGCAGACCAGTTGGCGTTGCGAGGTAAATGGCTGATGTCCATGAGTGGAAGACCAGAGATCGGTGGAGTTATAGGTAGGCGGATAGCACCAATAGCATCTGGGTTTTTCTTTGCGCCAAGATTTGCAGTATCAAGGTTCACTTCTCCGTTGTACTTGAGACACTTAGCATCCGGCGATCCGGTAGCGAGAGAGGTTGGACGAAATACGGCCAAAGGACTCGCTTCGTTCATAGGAACTAATATAGCCGTCTTATCTTTATTAAAACTTACAATGGGCGATGATGTTGAAATTGAACTTGACCCCCGCTCACCGGATTGGGGTAAAGGAAAAATAGGCAGTACCAGAATTGACCTGTGGGCTGGATACCAACAAGCTGCAAGATTTTTAGTCCAGATGACTTTAGCTCAGTACAAAACACAGTCTGGTAAAATTAAAGAAACCGAGAGGCTTGAAACTATTGGCAGGTTTGTTCGTGGCAAAGAAAATCCTCTCGTTTCGTTAATATCCGACTTGTGGGCTGGAAAAACCTATGAGGGCGACAGGCCATTTTCTCCACCAGAGGGTAAGATGGGTGAGATTCTGGACGAACTGAAAGTACCTGAACTGATTCAAGGCATAGGCAAAGAGTCGTATCGAAGAATGTTGTTTATGTGGGTACAGGACTTCGTGGAAGCGTCTGCCAATGACGGATGGCCTATGGGGTTTACCGCTGGCGCGTTATCGTTCTTCGGAAACAACACCTCTTCTTATGAAGATACAGCTTTTACTAAGGTTGCTAAATTCAAGGACAACATAGCTCAAACTGAACATGGGAAAAACTGGAACGAACTTAATCCGAACCAACAGAGGAGGTTGTCGAGAATCAATAAGCAGGTCTTTTTTGATTTACAGTTACAGGCTAAAATAGAGGGCGCAAGAAGAGACGATTACGATTATGTCGGCAGATTGATAAAGGATGAGAAAAAAGCCGGTAAGAATGTATACAAAAAACTAAAACCTGAGAACCGGAAACTCTTGGACGAAGCGGGCATATCTCTTGGACTATCGAGAAAACTTGGCGACTGGGAAGTAGACGACAAGAGATACGAGAGGTATCAGGACATTACCGCAGAATTGCTCGATATTAAACTATCCAAGCTGTTGGACATGGGAGACATACCCATTAAAAGAAAAATAACAAAAATAGAGTTGGCGATTCAAATAGCCAAAGACAAAGCGAAGAACAAAGTTAGACGAGAGGCCAAGGCAGAGGAATAATGCAAATCCACCCCATCGCAACCCATAGCACCTTACCTGACATGCCATCGGCTACAAACGCTGACCATGACGGGCGATACTTCCGAGAGGAAGAGATAATAGCTAATTACGTCCCTTACACCGGCGCAAACGCTACCGTGAACCTGGGTGCGCAGCGGCTTACCACGACCGGAGATATTACTGGTAAAGACTTCACAGGAAAGAAATTAGAATTAAGAGGGACTATCCCGGCGGGGGGTGTTAATGCCGAAACTGTCTTAGATGTGATCGGTGCGATCGGAGGGGGTGCCTCGGCCCCAACCAACGGCGGAGACGGTGCTCCAATACATCTTGAGGCGGGTGCGGGGGCTCAAAATGCCGGAGACGGTGGCACGGTTGATATAATCAGCGGAGCGGGTGCGGTCGCAGGAAGTGTTGGCCCCGGACCGGCTGGAACTGGTGGGTATTCTAAACGGACCGCAGGAACTGGAGGGAACGGACAAGCAAACCAAGATGGAGGTCCCGGAGGTAATGCCGAGCTTACCGCCGGGGATGGTGGAAATGCCGTTGCTGGCAATGGAGATAGCGGAGATGGTGGAGATGTTGAAATTAGTGCCGGAGCAAAGGGGACTACAGATACTGGGAATCCTGGAGTGGATGGTAAGATACACCTAAACTCTGATACTATATTTATAGGTAGTGGAATAGGCTTGCCTTATGGAGCTTTTCACGGAGACCATATTGCTTTTACTCAAGTAGACATGGTCGTAGATACCTGGTATAATATCTCCGATGGAGATATTACTGATGGTCCTCTTAACAATATCTCCCACAACGGAGGTGGAGTATTAACAGCTTTCGAAGCGGGGGTTTATTTTATTGTTTATACTGTCGCTTACGAAATTGACGCGGCAAATAAACATATAGAGTTTGGGTTGTCTATAAATGGTGGAGACCCTGCAAATGCATCAGTCCATACAACATCTAAATTTGCAAATCAAGAACAATCCAACACTGGTAATATGCTGCTAACTTTAACAGCAGGTCAAAATATTGGGGTAGCAGTTCAAACAATAGATGGTGGTATTCCAGACATAATTGTTGATAATATTCATTTAACTATGATTCAAATTGGAGGATAAAATGAAAATCATTGTAGAGAACAAAAAGGACGAAGATTTAGTACAAGGCATCTGCCACACACTGTTAAAGCTAAACGGTATGGGCGACCTAAAACCGTACAATACATACAGGCATCAATAGAGAAAAAGAAAGGAAAGCAACATGGCAAAAGAACAACTACATAGCTGGATTAAGGTGCTCGTAACCGCAGCGGCCTTAGTCTTCGCTGGAGGCGCAGCCCACCAACTCCTGAAGACCACCGGACAGGGCGTTGCGGAGAACCGGACGAACATCCAGGCTAATGACCGCAGGATCGACGGTGTTGAGATTAGTCAGGTGGCGGCAGATAAGACCAGTGAGAGCATTATATCCTCTCTGAGTCGAATAGAGGCCGCTCAAGCCACTTCTATGGCTGCACAGCAGACACAGGCCATCGATGTGGCAACGATTAAGCAAAAGGTAGAGTATTTAGAGAGGAAGGCCCAGTGATGCCTGAAGAAACAACCTGCCCTCTGCTGGACAAGGCTCGTAACGAGATAGCCGAACTGCGCGCCGTAGTAACGGAATTAAAGGAATGTATTACCGATATGCTATTGAAAGCTGAAGAGTAGACATTTTCTTCTCCTCCTGACCCTGCCCTCTTCGGGGGGTGGGGTCGTATTAAATAAAAAAACTTTCCCCACTTCTGGCTCATTATCGCAGGTTTTGAAAGTATTCTTGGATTGGCACTTGCTTTTTGTTTGTCCTGTGGTATACTTATTATATGCGAACAATGCGAACCAACCAACCTTACCCAAAACCACGACCAACCTCTATTGCAACGGTTACCGGTTCGCAGACCTCGGCTGCAATATGTTGGTCGTACCCTTTAAAGGAGAAGTAAAATGAACATTGATAACGAAAGTTTCTGCAATGGATTCATAGTGGGGGCACTACTAATGCTGTTCTTCTGGCTTTTTGGTAACGATATGGCCGAAAATTGCAAGGTTGATGCTGGATATTTAACCTATAAGAACACAGTATATGCGGTGGTAGAATATGATACGCTGGATAATCCTGTTGATAATCCGATAAATAAGGAGAAATGAAATGGAAGACAAAAAAGAGATAGTTAGTTTGAGGAACGACACAAATGATGTAATGATTTTTGGGTATCTCGACAAAGAAACATCTACCCATTATCATATCAGTGGGGCAGGTTCGTGTGCATCACTTATATCACAGGACTACAACAGGAAATGGTGGACTGCAAACCGCAACCTCGCCGCCATGCCGGATGAGAACTTTGGGCGGAAGTGTGAGGGCAGCGATGACAACGAGAAGTGGCACGAGGAAAGTATGTATTTACAAAAGACCAATACGACATGGCCCCATAAAGTGCTTTGTGAGGACGGAACCCTTTCTTTTTGGAGACACATTCACTTCCTCGACGAAGCCCCTGAAACATACGAGATCGGTGGCGAAACCTACAACAAAGCCGATGTAGACGCAAGGCTGGCAGAATTGGAGCCTGTGAAACCATGAAGATAACCGATAAAATGAGACGCGTAATGAAGATGTTCGGTGTCAAGCATCTGCCTCGCAAAGACAAGTCTCACGACATTGGCCTTGAGGTGCTTGGATTAAGTGGTATTTGGTTTATCACGGGTGCATCTGGTTCAGGTAAAACCGACCTGTTAAATCGCCTGTACAATGGTACTGACGTTGACGAGAGGATTTCAACCGACGACATAGAGATCGACACAAACCGAAGCCTCATTGATGACATGGACGGTGAACTGTTCGGTAACTTGAAAGTGCTTAGTCAAGCTGGTTTATCTGATGTATACTGCATGCTTAGTGGCGTAAATACATTGAGCGATGGACAGAAGCTCCGATACCGCATAGCCAAAGCCTTAATAAGTGATAAACATGTGATATTCATTGACAACTTCTGCGATGGACTTGACAGGGTAACGGCATCTGTAATAGCCCATAACATACATAGAGTGGCTAAGAAGAACAAGAAAATGTTTGTTTTGGCAAGTTGCCATGAAGACTTCTTGCCAGAACTACAACCTGATATGGTTATCATTAAAAGGTTCAATCGTGAGGACGAGATAATACGGAGATAGAGCCATGAGAGACCTTAACTTCTTCTACGACTGTGCTATAAACGATCTAACGGCAGAGCAGATAACAAAAGTGATTCTCAGGTCATTGTGGCCTGAATCAGATAAAGAGATATATGAACAGGATTTAATGGAGAAAAGATATGAAAGCACCAAGTAGGCCAGTAAAAGAACCCATTGAAAAAGGCACACACCTTGCAATATGTTATGGCGTGGTAGACCTTGGTACACAAGAGGTTCACTACCCCGGAAGTCCGCCAGGCACGGCACGTCAAATCTGTCTGTTTTGGGAATTTCCCAACATCACAGACGAATATGACGACAATGGTATAAAGGTGATTAAGCCACGGGTAATCCATCAGGACTATACTTTTTCAACCTTTGACAAAGCAAAGCTCTCTTTGCATGTAACTCCATGGATGGGTGAGTGTCCTGACAACTTTGACTTTGAGACATTGCTTGGCCAACCTTGCCAGATCGCTGTGGTTCACAAAAAGAAATGCAACAGCGATGGTTCAATAAAAGCTGTATACGCTAACATCGGTGGAGTGATGGGCGTTGCACAAGGGACACCTATGCCAGAGATGTTTAATCCACAGATATACTACTACCTCAATGACCATGGCCAGAATAGACCTGTTTGTATCACCGAGCGGTACGACTGGCTGTGGGAAAAGATTAGAAAATGTAGAGAGTTTGCCTCCATGACCAGAGCAGGTGCAGCTTTGGGCGCAACGCCTGCGCAACAGGTGGAGTACGACGAAGCGGCTGAGGTAATGCACGATGACGCAGGCGAGGTAGTTGAACCAGTAGATGACTTTATTGACGATGGAACCGTGCCCTTTTGAGGTGAGTCATGGACTTTCATGCAAAGAAAATTAACGGCAAAAAGGTAATGGCCCCTGCTGTCGCAGAGATGGCAAGACGGCACTGGAACAGCATCAAAGAGGACGAAGAGTTCATTATCTCGCTCACCAAGATACGAGCAAGTAAGTCTCAGAAGCAGTTAGGGGCCATCTGGGGGCTTATGATGGCCAAGGCTGTACTGGAGTTTGACGAAAGGGCCATGGACACGTCTTACATTTATGGTCTTAGCGTACCCACTGGTGTACCGATTAAATCCGGCCCTTTGTATGATTATCTCTATTCAATGTGTCCTATTTACACAGAGATAAACAAGAGGATTACACTGTCAAAGGCCAACACTGAGGAGGCTGCAAAGTTCTTCGATGAGTGCAGAAACCACCTTGCCTCTCAGTTTGGCATTGTGATACCTGACCCGAACCCGAACTGGAGAGATGAAGTAGAAAAGGAGAATGTATAATGGCCATGTGGGACGCAGAGCAACGCAAAATAAAACATTTCCCCCCAATCCCACTTGAGGACTATCCGGGCTGGGAGCGTGTTGATTGCGGTTGCTGTAATGGCATTCAGTGGGGTGGCGAAGACCCGCGCGAATGCAATAACTGTAACGGTTCAGGTAGCTATTGCAGACATAAAAAGTCGGGGGTAATGGCCATGTACCCCGGAGGGCCATTTGTATGACCTACCACCAAACTAAACGCACCGGCAAAGCCCACCACACCGAAGAGGTCAAGACCATGACTGAAATATATGGTGCAAGAGCCCTAAACAAGAAAGGTTATGTCGGGGTTTACAAGATCATAGACGCCTATATCAGGGGCATAGAGAATGGCTGGTACGATAAATTAACAAACAGATACATACAGGTTGTCCTCCTCTCAAGGAGTCTGGACTTGTCGGTAGAGCCTGTGGCAGTCTGGGAGACTGCACTTAAAGAGATAGGTCTTTCGTCGGGTTCAGACATTGGAGGACCTCCAGTATGGTATGACTGGAAGCTAAGGTGGGTCGTGGTCCCACAGTTGCATTTAGAAGGACATAGAACTTAAAGGAGAAAGATAATGGACGCATTACAACGTATCGAGAACGCAGAAAAGGAACTGGCAGCGGCTAAGGCGGAATTAGCCAAGAGTGAAGTAACGTATTCGATTGGGGATAGGTTTAAGTGGAGTCAGAAACAAAAGCTTATTCTGGCCAAAATGAATGACACAGTTGGTTTAATTGAACTGGACACAGGAGGGAACTGGGGAAACAACCACTCTGGCGTTGTTGTCGATGTTCGCAGTATCACACCAAAAGAAATGGGCAAAATATGGAATAGCAATAGCGTTACCCGCTACTGGGACAACCGCAAACAGAAAAGAGTTTAGCCGCGATCTCCACCACGGATGAGTGGAGTAAAGGCCATGGATGGCCTTATTGTTGACGTCAACAAAAAGGTGAATAAAGGATAACTTTAGAATATGAAAGTCGGACTGATAAATATAGAACCCAAGATATTCAACACCGTCTACATGCAGATCACCCACCACCATCGAGAAAAAGGCGACACAGTAAGGCTTGTGGGTTTAGATAGGGATTTAGACCAATATGGTAAGCTGTATTGTTCAAGCCTGTTCGACTTCACCGACAAAACACAAGTTCCTAATAAAGCCCTTTGCGGTGGCACAGGTTTCGATCTTGCCACGAAGCTACCATTTGACTGCGAATTGGATTACAGCCTCTATCCGGCGTGTGAGTGTTCGTACATCTGGTTTAGTAGGGGATGTATTCGCAACTGCAAATTCTGCGTAGTTCGGGACAAAGAGGGGTATCTTTCGCCCGTCGAACCCAAAAACCTTAACCCAGCCGGAAAATATGTCCAAGTGCAGGATAATAACTTCTTTGCGAATCCAGACTGGAAAAAAGCAATATGGAAGCTATGGAGCTACAATCAACCAGTAGATTTTCAGGGAGTAGATGTACGCCTTTTGACTGCCGACATGATTGATTGTTTGAGGCTAACGAAACATCATAAACAGTTGAAAATTGCGTGGGATAATCCAAAACAAAACCTAACCGAAAACATAAAAGCCCTAACATCACAGATCGCTCCAAGCAATGTAATGTGCTATGTCTTGATTGGGTATGGCTCAACTACTGAACAGGATTTAATGCGAATCCAGGTATTACGGCAATTAAAAGTTAGCCCATACGTTATGTGTATCGACCACCAAGACCGTCACCAAAAGAAGTTTCAAAAATGGGTCAATGGACATGCTTATTGGAATGTAAAATGGGAAGATTTTCAGGGATAAACAATGACCAACTTCAATAAATTCTGGCAGGCCTACCCCAAGCGCAACAATAAAAAGGTAGGCAAATACCCATGTTCGCTATGGTTTAAGGCTGAGAAGCCCACAGGCGACGAGGTTCAGCGCATGGTGGACTGGCTCACCGTGGACAATGGGAACAGGGCAAAGAGCCAGAAGAAGTTTTATGCCGAACTACCTGACCCGATACGGTTCCTTAAAAACCGAATGTGGGAAGATCCGATAGATTCGATTGTGGCAAAAAAGAAACAGGCCGACACCTGCTGCCTCTGCCCCGCCCCGTGGACGACCGAGATCGGGCGTAAGAAGTATTGTGGACAATGTAACCCAAACAGAATAAGATAGGAGATAAGAATGAATGGTGAAGAATTATTTAGGAAGTCCAGTAAATACAAAGGGGTTCATTGGAGCAATACCCATAACAAATGGGTTGCCCAGATACAATATAAAGGCAAGCAGACGTATCTCGGATTGTTTAAAAAAGAGGACGATGCAGCGATTTCTTACAACGTAAAAGCCACAGAATTGTTTGGCGAGTTTGCACACCTTAACGAAGTCCTCACCCCAACTCATGTACTATTTAAAGGAGAATTGACATGAACGATATATTAAAATTTGGCCTTACCGTGTTGGTAGCTTGGGCCGTAGGCGTATTGATAACGAGTTGGGTTATGTGGGAACATTATAGTAAACACGAATGCCCCGTCCCATTCCGCGATTACATGCCCGATCCTATTGCCAGCCAAGTCTACTTAGGACTTGAACCAGATGGCAAACCCTATAAAGCTTTCGGCAAAAAATGGGTGCGGCTATGGCTGGACCAGGACACTTACAGGGTAATGGTAAACTTTGGACTGGATAACGGAGAGCCGAAATGAAAGAACGCCCAGCTTTATTCACAAAGGAAAACCGTAAGGGTGTGCGGTCTGGAGATAAAACCCACACCAGACGTGTGATAACCGTGCCATGGGTTAAGGGTAAAAGAGTATTACCTTACGAGCCGTATTATGTCGAAGAGGATGGTAAACTTTTATTCATGGACGAATACGGCGATTATCACCCCATGGAGCAAGTGGCCCCGTGGCAAGTAGGCGACCACCTCTGGCTGAAAGAGGCGTATCAGATAACAACTTGTTGGAGGGGGCATACTGTATGTGGAAATTATCCTGATAATGGTGGTATATTCAAAAGAGAACTATCTGGTAATGAATGGAAAAGATGGAGTGATCGCAAAAAGCCCCACGCCAAAACCTCCTCCCTATTCATGTACAAGAGCCTTGCCCGTACATGGTTAAAGGTAACGAGGGTTTGGATAGAGAGGGTGCAGGATATAAGCCCAGATGATATTTTGGCGGAGGGGTTAGGTTCATATTGTTGGGATTACGCCGAATCATCTGACGGGACAGGCGATATGTTTATGTACGCCGACCATACAGTTGAATCGCCAAGTTGGTGTCCTAATAATATGTCTTCGTGTGAATGTATCGAAGACGTATTTAGTTGGTTATGGGATAGCATAAACAAAAAGCGTGGCTTCGGATGGAATGTAAATCCGTGGGTATTCTGTTATGAATTTGAGGAGATAAAATAATGACAGTACAAAAACTTATAGATTGTCTTGAAAGTGCAAAGTGTCCGGACTCGCCGGTTTACATCGCCGGATATATGGACGAACCTGAATTAGCGGACAGTGTATTATTTGCTGATGAACTAAACGATGATGAAGCCCTTGCATTTATGGACCTTGGAATGGCGATGGGTGGACTTGGAGTATTGATACTTAGAGAGGAAGAATAAATGTTCGATAGAGCAAATGAAGGTCGCTGGTGGGATTTTGGATGGCAGTTGGTTGAGGGCTGTACTTCGATAAGTCCCGGATGTAAAAATTGTTGGTCGTTAGCGAAAGAGAAGCGGTTTCGTAAAGAAACAGGCATAGTATTTCACGAAGAACGGTTAGAACGTCCATTGAAACGCAAGAAATCTACAAGCTATTCGATCTGGAACGATTTATTTCATCCATCAATAGAGATAGGGCTTTTAACTCATGTATTTGATATAATCGAACAATGCTCTCAACATACATTTATTATTTTAACTAAACGACCAAAGCAAGCCTTGAAAATGATGTGGGGCGAACATAATGGAGGATGGAAGTATTTCGGCAAAGGACAATTTCATAAAAACCTCTGGCTGGGCGTAACAGCAGAAAATCAAGAGCAGGCCGACAAACGAATCCCGATACTGTTACAGATACCGGCTGCGGTTCGGTTTGTTAGTGTTGAGCCGATGCTGGGAGAGGTTAATCTTAAACTAATCGAAGGCCACACGGTTAAAACGACTCGTATAGAGAATGGAAAACCGTGTTACAGAAACCTTGACACGGGAGCCAAGTTGAATTGGATTATCTGTGGCTGTGAATCCGGTCATAACCGCAGACCGATGAAAACAGAATGGGCGACAGACTTACAAAATCAATGTGAAGCTGCGGGCGTACCGTTCTTTATGAAACAAATGGAAATCAACGGCAAGGTCTGCAAAGACATAAACCAGTTTCCAAAAGAACTTCAAGTAAGGGAGTTTCCAAATGGCAAAGTATAAAACATTAAAAGATTTGGCCGATGGCTTTAAAAATGGCGAATTGGACGGATGGGTACTGTGTTTAGATAATGACAGTACAAGCCTTAGTTGGCGCGGAGGAAACCCTGAAAATATTGACCCCGATGATTTTGAGGAACAAAAATACGACGAAGGGCAAAGGCTATATGCCGGGCATGATGATACTTATATCCTTCCGCAAGCATTAGACCTTGCCGGAATACCCAATGAGGAGGTTTGAATATGAACCATTGGCACACATCCGCAGGCAAAATAACCGATGGCACTATCACCATCAAGCCCACAACAGCCTATGACTATGTAACATCTAAGGTTCCTGTCCAGAAGTTAGCAGACAAGCTAAACTGTTCTCGTAAGCACTTTATCGAGTTTGCGATACTGACCTGCAAATACTTAATGGTAAGCAGTAAGCGGTGTAAGCACTGGGGCAAGCTGGGCAGGTTAAATGGGATGCGTTTGCCACGACACGAAAAGTGGTGGTCGCTTGCTTATCAGGCTAAGGAGAAAAAGAATGGCTAAGAAAATGAAACACGGGAAAAGGTTCGAAGAAGACTTTATCAAGTCCATCCCCGACCGATGTGATGTAACTCGCCTTAAGGATGCTGGGGGCTGGTCTAATGCAACGAATATGAGATTCACGAGCAGTAACCCTTGTGATTTTATTGTGTGGAACGGCAAGGGTGATATGTATAAGATAGAACTTAAATCGGTTCAGGGTAAGTCGCTACCTTTTTCTAATATAAAGCCTCACCAAATGGAATCTCTTTTGGTGTCTGGCGCAAAGAACGTACAAGCTATGTTTATCATAAATTTCAGGGGTGTCAACGAAACATATATGTTCTACGCTGAAACGCTAAAGCTTTACATGGACACCACGGACCGTAAATCATTGCCATTGGAAGGTGCAAGGACTTTTGGTGATAAAATAGAACAAACACTAATCAGAGCAAAATGGAGGTATGACCTATCGTGGATTTAAGAAAAGAAGCAAGAGGTAGAGAATGTCAAGTAAGAATTGGCGGTGTATGTAACTACGATCCCGAAACAACAGTCCTTGCACACATGAACACTAAGACATTGTTTGGCTGTGGTACGGGCCAGAAAGTTCCTGATGTGCTTGGTGCATGGGCATGTTCGGCTTGCCACGACGTGATAGATGGACGTGTTCAGACAAAAGAATACGACTACACAGAAATACTGGTTTGGTTCTGGGAAGGCGTGTTTCGCACCCAAAACGAACTACGAAAAGAAGGCAAACTTTAATGTACACACGCTTAGAATTGGAGACAGAGCTATGATAGACAAAGGTTCGAGGGTTAAAGTGTTCGACCATAGATTATACGAAGATGATATATCAACGCCTCTAAGTGTTACTATGAAACCAGCAACGGTAGTCAAGAGACATATTTATGGCCACTATAAGCGAGATGTTATTGATGTTATATTTGACCATAAGCCGACCGAAATCAGCCAGTGCCATTTTACACATACAGCCGAGGAGCTAAAATGATAGACCGAAAAGCAATACAAGATCGCTGCGATGCTACCAGCGAGGGGCCGTGGCAAGTAAACCAGGTAATTGACATAACCGACGATGACTGCATAGAAACAGTAGTTGAGGTTTTGGATCCCCAAGGAGACCCGACTAAAATTGCAGGACTAACCTTGCCTGAAGAATATAAGCAAGCAATGTTAGGCGACTTTAATTTCATCGCCCACGCCCGCACCGATATACCTGATTTACTTGCAGAGGTAGAGAGGTATCAAGCAGCATTGGAATCTATTACTGAAATTGTTAGTTGCGGTGAAGATTGTGGTACTTATGAGTGTAATTGTTCTGATACTATGCAGCAAATAGCAACCCAAGCCCTAAAGGAGACCCAAGATGAGTGATAAAATTGATAATGATTTTGCCACAGCTGTTATCGGAAATATGCCGGAAGCGACCTTAAAAACGCTTGATGATATGACTAAAGAAATTAAGAACCTCCAAGTCAAACTCACCGCTGCCGAAGCCAACTTTGCTAAAGCGGATTTACTAAATATATTTTACCTCGAAGGCTTAGATAAGTCCGAAATCCAACTCACCGACAAAGACGAGCAGATTGAAGCCTTGGCCGGTGAAGTTATTTTATTACAAGCACAAAAAGAATCACTAAAAGAATTTGCTCGCACTGTCATCAAAGAGGAATGCTGGGGCATAACGATGGATGGACTTGAGATACAGGATTTAGCTGTAAACTTAGGCTTGCTCGTCGAAGAGGTCGCAACCGAGGAAGATATTGACGAAGATTCTGATTTTGAGGTTGGGGATAAGATGTATAAGTTCACAGATGTTTTAAGGAGTGAATGATTATGGCAGAGAAGATAGAACGTTTTTGTTGTTGCTGTGAATGCAAAGCCAAGTACTGGATAGCCTCTGACACAGTATGTGGTAGACATTTAGCGTACATGGCTGAAATGCACTTAGCAATGTCGGGAGAGATTACAGTTACTCATCTTCCAGAACAGGAGTAAATGATGAGCTTAACCGAAGAACTAAGGACTGGTAAATGCCAAACCTGTTACGGTTGCGGAGAGGTCAAACGCACAGACATAGACGAATATCCGGGCAAAGACATGATAACGCAAAAGGATTTATACAAACAATGCCCCGACTGTGCGGGGACGGGGAAGAGCGAGAAACTTGCTTTGCTAAGCGAAATGTTAGGGATAGAAAAACAACATACTTCAGGACCAGAAGAATGTAAGGTTATTTTACATAAAAACGGCACTGGAAGCGATGTTGTTTGTGGTAAATGCGGGAAAAATGTTAAAAATTGTTTACCATGCCGATACCCCGACCCTATCACAACAGACTTACGCATATTAGCATGGCAGGTGAGGGATAAGATGGGGTTTAAGTCAGGACGTGCCGAAATGTTCGATGCATGGGAAAACAAAGTAGAGGAGTATGTTATGTCAGGTGAGGAACTACGGGACGAGACTCCTGAAGATTGGGTCGAGGCCGGAATCGAAGTATACAAAAGGAGCCAGACATGAAATACAGAATTTTAGACGGGTACAAGTATCAACTATGGGATGACTTTATGATTCAGACGAACATCAAAGGCTACAACTTTACAGCATCGTGGTACACGCTTCACGAGTCAGGCATGTTGACCATCCATCTTCATTACTGTTGGGATGGCGCAACCGATCCAGGCATCGACACTAAGAACTTTATGATCGCCTCACTGGTTCACGACTGCCTCTATCAAGCTATGCGAGAGAAATATCTGCCCCGGTCAAAACGTAAGGCCGTGGACGAAGAGATGCACAGAATCTGTCTAGAGCAGGGCATGGGCAAGATCAGGGCTTGGTGGTGTTATAACTTTGTGCGGATTATGGGCAAGAAGTATGCGGAACCGGAAAAGAAGCCTCGCGGAAAGGTGGTGGAGGTATGAAGTATTTTATGGCTGCTCTGGGTAGAAAGGTGGCAATATAATGCCACGAAAAGGAACAAGATGTCCTAAGTGTAGGTGCGCGATATATGGCGGAGTTCACGTCTTAAATTTAAACGACGATGCGACCCGCGCCAAGCTGCAATGCAAATACTGTGCTACTGAATGGGTAACAAGGTCTATTGGTGCATTGCAATATATCAGAAAACAATTAAAGATGGAGGATTAGCCATGAAACACCTCATCCTCATCATCCTATTAACATTCACCGGCTTACTGCTTACAGGATAGAAAGGTTAAAGAGCTACACGGAGAGTTTGCATGGCTTAATGTCGATCATTTCCCTGAATTGAAAGGAGATTAAAGGTGGCAGAAACAAAGGAATGTCCTAAGTGCGGTAGGCTTGGACTCGATTGGGATGGGCGTGCTGGAGTATTTATGTGCGTATTTAATAATTGCCAACACGTTGTACGTCCAGAACCAGAGCCAACCATTGAAGACCTGAGACAGCGCGTGATAGAAATGGAAAAGCTATGTCTCGCTGTTTACGAAGTATTCAAACTTTCAATATTTAAGGACTAAGCCATGAAGTACTTATTATGTCTGATCTTGCTTACAGGATGTGCAAACCAGTCCCGCCAGAGCGTCATAGGCCACCGTGGCGACATTTACACCTATGATGCCGACGATAAGCAGGTTAGCCACACCAGGGTCGTCCTGAACCGTCCTATGGCCTTTAGCGTGGGGCCAGACGGAACGGTGAGTGCCGATAGCCGGATGGAGAGCATATTATCAGAACTTATCCGGCTGTATACGTTAAAGGCTATTGATGATTAAGCCTTTACTTTGGCGAGTAGGGCTTTGCTAACCAACTCTATGATCTCGGTGTTACCATACGAGCTGTACTGTGGCTGATTGAGGTATGTCCTTACCGCATCCAACGCCTCCACAAGCTCATCGTGGGTGTTCCAACAATACTTGATGCGTTCGGCGTTAAGAACAGCATTGCTTGTGGATAATTGGGGTGCATAAGTATATGCTATTTGGAAGTTGTTTTTGTCATAAACACCTCTGCCCTTAACTGTCAATTTACCTTTTGTATGGCTCATATTGCCTCCAGAAATTCCAATGTTCATTTTCATACAGCCAAATACATCGCATTAACTGTTCGTATAAGTTCATATTGCACCTTTCACTTCAAACACACACTTCCTTACGCTCGATACTAAATTTACACTCAAACCTAAGTTCGCGTCCACGGCACTCTATTGTCCGGTTCGACTGGGGGCTGTTGCCATTGCTTTTCAAGTGGGTCGTCTGTCCATGTACCAACACACGTCTCAGCCCGTTTAATATCAGCTAATAGTTTTTCCATTGCATTGTCATCATTTGGATGGTCGTCAAGATCACTCATAGTTTAGCTTCCTTAAATATCCAGTAATACGTTAAACCTAAAAAGAACAGCACCATCAGCTTGCCAGAATGAAGTAAGAATAGAGATATAATCATGGTTTATCTCCTGTTTTGATCTCATCAAATACTGCTCGCCCTTTTGCGGTTACGCCGAAATACTCATCTGGACAAAATCCTGCTTTTCCTTGTGAGTACATCAATCCTAATCGAACCAACGTCTGCATATCGTCTGAGTTGCCACAAAACAGGCCATTGGCTGTGCGGTGCAAAGTGTGGTCGATTATATCAATCTGATTCTTGGTTAGTTTTAGTGTCATGGTTTATCCTTTCGCGGAGACAGCTTCGTAAGTTTCTTCAAATATATCAGGTTTGCAGGGGTAAATCTCACCATGGACACCTTTAATAATGAAGTCTCCATTACTGGCCGTCATCGTTCCCCCCAAGGTGTCGATTTTAATATGTATAGTGTTGATGTTTCCTAAGAACAACGGTGGCGACACTTTCTCGTTCTCCACTAACCAGTCTGGCATTCTTTTTTCCCGTGGCGAAGTTATATGAGCCGCTTCGACTGTCAACTGCCATGCCTCAACTACCACTGGTTTTTTTCTGTACTGCATAATAATCACTCCTATCGTCGGTTAAGCCCATAAAAAGCCAATAGCCCCGTGAGAGACTACGGCTTTCGAAGGGGGGAATTAGTTTCAATTAAGTAAAGACTCTAATTTTGCTATCATAGCATCACAGACACGTTCCCATTGCTTGCGGGTTATGGCCATGCCTCTGTCCTTTGCATCTTTCTTGGCCATCCAACACGCCCGCCATTCTTTGCAACAAGTATCTTTATTTTCCTCTTTTAGTGGACATTTGCAGCGAGAACCATTCCAGTTGTCATGGTACAAATCACACAAAGCACAGGTAGCATCACCCATAGACGCTTATAATATCTTCCCCGCCTTATTCTCTTCCCAATGCTCAATACCTGCCTTTATAGCATCTTGCTCAGTCATTTTCCCAACCCTTTCAATTAGTTACCAATTCGCTTATATAGTAAGCATACACTATATTCGACCAGAAGCAAGAAATACTTTAGCATTTTAATAAAAATTACACCTTATCTGCCCTTACAGCCTAATAACGGGGGTGGGCAAAGAAAATAACGTGTATTTAATTTTATCTCTTGTATTATTTGTGGAATAGTGTATATTGTAGCGTACATCCTTTGGCATTTATGTCAAAGCCCCGGTGATCTTCGGAGTGCCGGGTATCTTTTATAACTGAGTTAGTCCAAATACTGGATAATGCGATAAGATCGTAAGTATTGGCGCACCATACGTCAAGATATGGTATATTTTAGGGAAAACATAAGTGCTGGAGGTTTAACCCCGCCGAAAGCCCGATAGTTTAGCACCTGTCGAAGTGGAGTTGCACTGCTACTTTGTCCCCACAGAAATAGGCTGAAACAGTGTAAGGTATTGACGCGTGAAACGACGGTTCAAGCAAACTACCGAGAATCATGCGCAGATTTATCTCTTGAATAAGGGGTAAATCTGCGCTCACTCCGGTTAAGCAATAATTATACAAGAGTATAGCTTATGAGATACAAGCGCAATAAACGTAAACACGAAGATAACCTTAAAGCTGAACTTGCTAAATGGGCGCAAAGGTCTGGTTTATTCTTACATTTAGAGTATACACATGAAAATTGTAGGTTTGACGCTGTTTTGATACGTGAAGATGAGGTTTTAGCTATTATTGAGGTTAAATCATGGACACGAAGCCGGGCACGTACCACGATGTATAATCCAACCGACCAGCTAAAGAAGTACATTAGGTTTGGTTTGCCTGTTTATGTCCTATGGAGTCTTAATGGGACTAAAAAACTCATTAAAATTATGAAAGAACTTACTGAGAGGCACGACAAAGGACAGCGACCTAAAAAAGGAAAGATACGTTTTTTCCCTGTACCGCAACGACCCAAGAAAACAGAGGCGTTAATGCAGCTAATAGCTGAACAGAAACGTGATATGAAACACAGTAGCCGTGTTTGGGCTCAAACAGCACTATAAGGCGTAATACTCAATGAACACAACCAAGAGACAAACTTTCGCAACCCCAACCCAACACGATCTCCAAAGAACCATACACACGGTACTAAAAGAGACAAAAGGCTCAAACAACACAATAGACAAGATATATAAGACAGCTTGCCACCTTATACAAGCAGGCTCACGATCAAATACACCTGCATCGTGTGGAAGTAAGCTGGTTGCAGGAAATTGGATATAGGAGAAGAACAATGCAAAAACTGATTATGGAGTATTATGGACTCTTAGACACTGAACTTGACGACAGACTTATCAATGCTATGGAAAAACTTGGTTTTGTATTCACTGGCAGCGGCTATATTGCATTTGAAATTCCAACACCAGTTGACACAAACCAGATATAAAGTCGATAATGGCCAAAAAGAGCTAAAATACGGAAAACAGGCTTCGGAGGAGTGCCCAGGATCGACTAGCCCATGTGGGTTGGTACTAAACTACCACCTGAAATAGGAGAAGAATATGGACAAAGGAAAAGGCGTATTTAAAGACCAAACAGCCAAAGAGCAGGTTCTTGAATGTTTCGATGAGCTTTTATCTGGCACGTCTACGAGGAGCAAAGAGACTATTTTAATTCAAGCCAGACGTTTGATAGAAAACAACTGGCGAGAATAAGTTAAGGTGAGGTACTAATTGTACCACCCCTAAACAAGGCAAAATGAACTTTCCGCTAAAATCGGAAGATAGAAAATGATACATGAAACGATCAGGCTAAACATAGGCCATATAAGGGTTTAGCTGTAAATAGGCCGTAAAAACGATCATCAGAATGATATAAACATGTTTACGCGATAAACATGTACTGATAATATGTCGATAAAATGCGATAGTTTCGACATAAGCTCATTACCAACTAAATAGGTAGTAATCAAATCCAGCCCTGGGAAAGCTGGTAATAAAAACCCCCCTGGCAGATGTTGATTGCCGGGAGGCTCTTCGTAAAGGGGTATGATTCAGGTTGTGGGGTTTGTTGCTCCTGCATTTCTTATGGCAGCGTCCGCCTTGCTCAGTGTTGACTGATCGCCGTGCTTATCGCCACGGTGTCCGTCTATTTGAGCCATAACTTCTGTACTGGAACCATTGGCCACTAATATGGACATAATCTGACGGCAAAGGTTGACGGTGTCTTTTAGCGAAAGTAGCAAGTCCGGTGCGGCAGCGATCAGTGTGGCGTTGGCATCACATCCAGAAGGATATGTGGCTCCGCCCCTGTAACTCACAACAGCAATGCGATCAATGCTGCCATCTTCAGGGACGATAACCGGCCTCACGCCGTAAATGCTGTGCCCGTCTCGTTTCTCGATCTTCCATGGTCCTTTTGTATGTTCCATAATTCTACTCCTAAAGGTTAGTGATTAGTTATTATTAGACTACTCCGGCGGGTTAGCTTTTAAGTCTTTTTCTGCTTCAATACCACAGGACTCACAAAGTCTCAGGGTGTCGGTTACTGGTCTACAACGCACCGTACCTATGCCCCAGCGAGTTTTCCCGATAATTGAAAAACATGCACCGCAGAGAAGTTTTTCTTCTGATGGTATAGTTTTGGGCGCGTGCCAATGAAAAATCAGCACTTTGCAGGGTATTTTTCTACAAACCTTTATTTTTCTTGTGAACATCAAATTACTCCTTTTCCAGCTCTTTTCCTGTACCTTTACAGTGCGGGCATTGATACGGAGTTGCCTTTTCATTTGCTTTGAGAAAACCAAGTCCAAGACAGTAAGTGCAAGTGTTGGGGTTTTTTTCAAAGACAGACTCAATAAAATCTCGCATTATATCCATAATATACTCCCTAAAACAATTAAGGAAACACCCCGCATAAGGTGAATCCCTGACGGTTTCAGCTTATGCCCCACTCTTTGATACCATCCTCAAATGCCTGGCGTATTTCTGCGGCTTTCATTGATCGTGCTGTTTGTCCGACAATAGTGTTGAAAATATCTGCCAATTCTTTTACGGTGCTGATACTCCAACACTCATCCTGTCCTGCTTTTTTGATTATCATTGTGTGTTCCGTCTCTGTTCCCTTAGGTTTCATAATAAATACCTCTTCAATAATAAGTAACGGTTTTAGTTTATCCCCACTGTTCTGCGAACGCATCGCCAACGCCGGGCAGGGTTTTCGATCTCAGCTTGCTTCTGTTTACACCCGGAGACATCTTGTGTATTCTGGCTTCTCGTCCTGAAACGACATTAGATGGCCTTAGTAAGTGCAATCCTTTGATTCTCAGACACGTTGCTTTTGTTTCGCCGTGTCCATGTTGCCAAGGGTGTATGTATTGTAATAAATAACCATCATCATTTATCAACTCCTCCGCGTGCCCGTGCATTCTGGGATTCTCTACCACAATTTTACCGCAATCAGCGGCCAATATGTCATTAAAAAATAAACATCCGGCATACATTTGACCCCACCGCTCATAATTCTTGATTTTGCCCCTGCCTCCTGTGTATAACCATCGAACGCCAGAATTACATAAATAAGTACAAGGAGGAAACGCTAAAATCATATCCCACCTATCGCCGAGAACCGGAACAACATCACCTTTAATATGCCACTCAGGATAACCACCAGAACAGTCGAGTATATCACAGGAGTACGCCTTGTGTCCTTTCGCCCTGAACGCCTTACAGACGACCTGAGACTCTTCACAAGCTATTAAGACGCGCATGTATCCTCCTGAGTGTGTATCGTGCCATTAGCTTCGACAATTCGAACGATCTGGTCGTCAAAATAAATGTGTTCAGCTTGACAACTAACACAGATATTGTCTTTTAATTGACTGCCACAAATAATACAATGTTGCTTAATCATTTTAATACCCCTTCAAAATAAAAGTTACCAATTCGCATTACTACCTTATACTATAACAAAGTATCGACAGAAGTCAAATAAAACTTGAACATTAACGCAAAATAAGCGTATAATAGCCAGATAGTGTTGAAAGTAAGTGCTAAAGTGCAAATTTGACAAGGATAGAGCAATAATGACAGTAGCAACAGATAAACCACTAACAGCCCTACAAGCAGCATTTGTACAGAACTACACCGATCCGGGCAGTGCAACAGTGAATAACGCTACGCAGGCAGCAATAGCAGCAGGGTATAGCAAAAAGACAGCACAACAGATAAGCACCGAGAACTTGTCAAAACCTGTTATAAGTAAGGCAATAGCAGCGTATAAGGCTGAAATGGCAAAGGAGTTGGGCTTATCACGGATAGACCAGTTCTTCCAGCTTGACCGGTTCATAAACCAGTCCTACGACCTCAAACAGCCCGCAGCGGGCATCTCAGGCATACGAGAGAAGAACACCATGCTGGGCTTTCGCCAGGAGAATGCACCTAACACAGAGCATCAGCAGGCTATACTAACGCGCATGACAGCAGAGATGGTAGCAGTGGCAGAGCTTATGGCACAGCAGCGCATCCACACTGAGAGCGTAGTATCCAGTTCTAAGGCCCTCACAGC
>SDBT01005380.1_pt1 | contig 21503 bp, 15 predicted proteins | sample 2277101 | NCBI WGS metagenome assembly SDBT01 (sample SAMN10404973, study PRJNA504765) | marine sediment metagenome | isolation source: marine sediment core GS10_PC15, 103 cmbsf | place: Arctic Ocean: Southern Knipovich Ridge | collected 2010
TCCACCTCGCCGCGAACCAGACGATTGAAGGTCTCGCGCGGCGAGAGCACCGGCTCGGGAAGCTGCATGAAGGCGCGGTCGAGGTTTTCTAGGATCTCGTGCGTCCGGATCGCGGCGTGCATTTCCGCGGCGAGGTCGCGGAATCCCATTTGCCCGTAACGTTCAGGATGCGCCTCCACCAGCTCGGGCAGTCCGGCTGACAAGGGGGCGTTGGCGTCGTAGAGCTCCTTGAATTCCATCAGATCGGCAACCAGCGAGCCCCACTTTCCCTTGGTGACACCGATCGAAAACAGTGTCAGAAAGGAATAGGGCTCGGTCTTCTCGACAACGACTCCCTCCGCGGCCAGGAACTTTGAAACGATCGCCGCGGGGATGCCTTGATCGAGGAGCTCGCCGTCTGCTCCGAGGCCGGGAGTGAGGGTGGTCACCTTGATCGGATCGAGCATGCAATAGCCTTCGCCCAGATCCCCGAATCCATGCCAGGCGGCAGCCGGGTCGAGCGTCCAGGCGTCACTCGAGGTCTCGATGTGTGCGGGCTCGGCGTCGAGAAAGGCGACGCCGTCGACCTCGTCGCTCTGCCAGGTCTCGAACCACCAGTCGTCCGCTTCGCGAGCCCGCAACGCGCGCCCGATGCGCAGCATTTCCTGGCGGAACTCAACCGCCTCGCGGATGCTCTCGTCGGTGAGCGCCCGCCCCGCGTCGTCCATCATCTTCGTGGAGACATCGATGGAGGCCATGATGCCGTACTGTGGCGAGGTCGACGTGTGCATCATGAAGGCCTCGTTGAAGAGCGCCGGCACCACCGGGACGCGTCCTGAGCGGACGTGAATCATCGAAGCTTGCGACAGCGCGGCCAGCAGCTTGTGCGTCGAGTGGGTCACGGTGACCGTGGCGTCATCGGGTGAGCGCTCCCCCTCGTGCATACCCAGGCGTCCCTTGTAGATAGGGTTGAATCGCGCGTAGGCATACCACGCTTCGTCGTAGTGGATCCGGTCGACGCTCTGGCTCAACAGCGCCGTGACCTTCTCGATGTCGTAGCAGAGCCCGTCGTAGGTGGAATTAGTGAGCGCCGCGAGGACGGGCTTCTTGCTCGGGTCGCTCACAAGTGGGCTGGCCTCCAACTTGGCACGGATGGCGTCGGGCTCCATTTCACTTAGCGGTACGGGGCCAATCACACCGCGGGCGTTGCGCCGCGGCATCAGGTAGACGGGAATAGCGCCGCTCATGTTGAGGGCATAGTTCAGCGACTTGTGGCAGTTGCGGTCGACCAGTACCACGTCACCGTCCGTCACCGCGGAGTGCAGGACGATCTGGTTGCTCGAGGAGCTGCCGCCTACCGAGAAGTAAGTCTGGTCCGCACCAAAGACGCGCGCGGCATAGTGCTCGGCCGCGCCGAGCGGGCCCGAGTGATCGTTCAGCGAGCCGAGCTCGTCCACCGACACCGACAAGTCGGAACGCAGCATCTGCTCGCCGTAGAAGCCGAGGAAGGTGCGGCCGACCGCAGTCTTCATGAAGGCAGTGCCGCCCGTGTGCCCGGGAGTGTGCCATGAGTACTCGTATGTGTCGGCGAAGTTGACCAATGCCCCGAAGAACGGCGGCAGCACGGTGTCGAGATAGCGCCTCGCGGCGGCGTCGATGCGACCCGCGATGAAATCCGAGCTGTCCTCGGGTATCCAAATATAGCCTTCGATCTCCTCGACGATCTCGAGAGGGACCTTGCCCAGCGTGTCCCGGCTCGATCCCAGGAACACGGGCAAACCCTTACCATGGGCGCGAATGCCCCGGATGATGCCCATGACCTGATCTTCACCGCCCGCCTCGCGAGCGGCGAGCTCCCAGATCAGGACAACACAACAGAAGGTCGGATTCGAGGACACCGTCGCCTCGGCATCCCCGAGCGAGTGAACGACCATCACCTCGCGTCCCATCGATTCCAGTGAGGCAACGATGCTCGCCACGCTGCGACCGACGGCAGAGTCTCCTTCGATCCCGACAATGAGCACAGAGAATCCGGGTTCGAGTGTCGATGGCATCGGCGTGCGTACTGGGGGCATGGCTGACCTCGTCTGTTCCTGCGACGCCTCACGTCAGCGTGATCCACCGGCGCGACGTCGCGAGGGTGTTCGTGGTTGCAGCGACAGTTGGACCGCCAGCGGCAAGTCTACTGCGACTAGCGGGCCGTGGTGAAAGTGTGATGGGTCTGGTTACACCGCCAAGGGTGCAGATGCAAGGCGCCGCGTCGGGCTGCGGCAATTGACAGTCCTGAGGCCCGGGCATACGGTTCCACGCATCGACACCCCACGGGAGGCCAATGAAGATGATGACACTCGAGGAGATTGTCGAAGGCGCGGTCGGACCCTTCGACGAGTTTTGCGACGGTTACGGCAACTCCGGCGCAACGGGGAACAGCTACATCTCGGTGCTCAAGCTCGAAACCGGTACCGTCGAGAAGAGGCTCGACCACATCCTCGAGGGCATCGTCTCCTATGATCGGGCCGAGGCCAATGGCGCCTATATCGGCCAGATCAACATGATTGCGGCGTCCTCGTTCAACGGCTGCAACGGGGCGGTTTGGGGCTACGACCTAGCCAAAAACGAGGAGATCGCCAACGGTACGCTGAAGCCGCTCTTCACCAAGCCCCGACATGATGGTGTCGAGGTCCCGGTGTATTCGGTGGAGCCGTTGCTCGACGCCGGTCAGCGGCTTTTCGGTACGGTTGACGATCGACGGTTCCCGATCATCCCGGGCGGCCATGCGATTTGTGCCGTGAAGGACGAGACGGTGCTGGGGCCAACCGCTGTCTGGTGTGCCATTGCCCTGGCGATCGTCGAGGATCCGCAGCAGAACTCTTACCTGTTCATCGAGGACGCTGGGCACGGGATTCCCGGCGACGACGAGGCGCGGGTCATGTTTCTGAGCCAGCTCATGGAGAACGTCGTCGAGAGCGTGCTCATGTGCGGCGAGGATCAGCAGGTCAAGTACAAGGAAGTCTTCGTGGGGTACAAGACGGAATGGACGCCCGAGGGCCATGTCGGCTGCGCCCTGACCTGCGCGCCCTACGTGGTGCTGGCGAAGAACGCCATCCCCCAGGGCCGCCGCCCCGCCGACCTGATCAACATGACAATCTCTGAGTGGGAGGAGTCGGTTCTAGCGAGCTAGCTAGGTGCGCGAGGGCGCCAAGCTTTGGTACCTGGCGAGGCAGTACATCCGGAAAGGAACGGTGGCATGCCGGCGTCTGGCAAGGACGGTCAGAAGAAGTACGCGATGGGTGTGGTCGCGCTGTCGCTGCTGAACGTGGCGGCGATCGTATCGCTCAGGAACCTGCCGACCCAGGCCGAATACGGGCTGAGCATCATCTTCTATTTGACCTGCAGCTCGTTGTTCTTCTTCATCCCTTCCGCCTTGGTTTCGGCGGAGCTGGCCACAGGATGGCCCAAGCGCGGTGGCGTTTACCTTTGGGTCAGGGAGGCCTTCGGGCCTCGTTGGGGTTTCGTGGCGATCTTCATGCAGTGGGTGGAGAACCTGCCCTGGTTCCCTGCGGTGTTCGCCTTCGCATCCTCGGCGATTGCCTACATCATCGCGCCGGCTTGGGCCTCGAACCGGTATTTCACGTTCGTGGTGATTGTCGCCGCGATCTGGATCTGCACCTTCGCCAACTTCCGGGGAATGAAGTGGTCGGCGTTTCTCAGCAACTCGGGCGTTGTTATCGGGACGATCATCCCGGGCGTGCTGATCATTCTGCTGGCCATCATTTGGCTTGCCCTCGGCAGGGGTTCGGAGGTGTCCTTCACATGGGCGGCTCTTCTGCCCGATCTCGGCAACCTCACTCAGATCATGCTGCTGGCAGGCATGCTGATGGCGTTGGCGGGCATGGAGATGTCGGCCGTGCACGTCTTGGATGTCAAGAATCCCAGTCGTGATTACCCGGTTGCCATCTTCCTGTCGGCCGCAATCGTGATCGTTCTTTCGATTCTGGGGTCGCTGGCGATCTCCATCGTGATCCCCGCCGACCAGCTCAGCCTGGCGGCCGGGGTGCTGCAGGCGTTCGCCCAGTTTCTCTCGGCCTTCAACGTCGCATGGGCGACACCGATCATCGCTCTTCTGCTCGCCTACGGCGCTTTCACCATGGCAGTAACCTGGATGATCGGGCCGAGCAGGGGGCTGCTCGAGGTCGCGAGGGAGGGGTATCTGCCGCGCATGTGGCAGAGGCGCAACCATCACCATATGCCGACGGGAATTCTATTGATCCAGGCATGCCTTGCCAGCCTTCTCGCCTGCGCCGTGTTGTTCATGCCCACGGTCAGCAGTGCGTTCTGGCTGATGAGTGCGCTCGCGGCGCAGCTCTACCTGATCATGTACTTGCTGATGTTCGCCGCCGCGATTCGCCTCCGCCACACACAACCGGACGTGCCGCGCGCCTACGTGGTTCCCGGCGGCAACGCCGGCATGTGGGCGGTCGCCGGGATCGGTTGGCTGGCATCACTGGCGGCCATCCTCGCCGGCTTTGTTCCGCCTGAGACGGTGCGAGATGCAGGCGCAGGGGCGATCTCCGGCTACATGGCTTTTCTGATCGTCGGCTGCTCGGTCTTCGTGGCTCTGCCGATCGTCTTCTTCCGCCTCAGTAGAAGCCACCCCCAATGGCGCGTGGCTCAGGAATCCTGAGGACCTCGGCTATCTGCGGGAGTCACAAGCGAGGCCTGTAAGCTGCGGCCCTGGCCCGCTTCCGGGATGCAGACCCCGCCCGCTCCTACTATGATGCTCTATATCGGACCTCAGGCACCGATTATCGGATCTCGAGCCAGTGAGCCTGCAACACAGCTTTATCCGTGGCCGCTGACTGGGTACCGAGAGATATTGCGCTACCCACACAGACGCCCCACCGGGTCTGCAGACGTACCTCCAGTGCACAAAACCGTATCTGGTGAGAGAGAGCCGACATGGAAGGAATCATCTACCTCGACAACGCCGCCACGACCTACCCGAAGCCGCAGGTGGTCTACGACTTCATGCATGAGTTTTTCATGAAGCACGGGGTCAATCCGGGGCGATCCGGCTATGACGCGGCGTTGGCAACCGAGGAGATCGTCAACGAGACGCGCAAGATGTTCACCGAGTTCTTCAACGGCGACGATCCCGACCGGCTGACCTTCTCCTACAACGGCAGTGACTCCCTGAACCAGATCATCGGGGGAGTGCTGAAGCCGGGCGATCATGTGGTCAGCACCACGGTCGAACACAACTCGGTCATCCGTCCGCTCCACCATCGTGAAAGGGACGGGATGATCGAGGTCACCTACGTGCGCAACGACGGCCAGGGCTACGTCGATCCGGACGACGTGAGGAAGGTCTTCAGGCCCGACACCGGGCTTTGCATCGTCAACCACTGTTCGAACGCCTTCGGAACGGTGCAGCCGATCACCGAGATCGGCGCGCACTGCAAGGAAGCCGGCATCCCGTTCGCGATCGATGCCAGCCAGACTGCCGGCGCCGTGCCGATCGACATGAAGGAATCACACATCGACTTTGTCGCCTTTACCGGCCATAAGTCGCTGATGGGTCCGACCGGAATCGGTGGCATCTGCACCGCCGCGGACGCCGAGATCAAAGCCACTCGCCAGGGAGGTACCGGCGTACGCTCCAAGCTGCTCTTCCACCTCGAGGAGTTCCCCTACCGCCTGGAATGCGGCACGATGAATGTCATGGGCGTGGGCGGACTACATGCCGGCATGAAGTGGCTCCGCGAGGAGGGGATGGAGAACGTTCACCGGCGTGAGATGGCCCTGTGGACGAAGTTCCGCGACGCCATCCGGGAAATCGACGGGGTTACGACCTATTGCGATGACGACCCCGGGCGGCACAGTCCCGTGCTCAGCGTCAACGTTGCGAACTGGGAGGCCTTCGACGTGGGCATCCTGCTCGACGCCGATCACAACATCGCCACCCGCACCGGGTTGCACTGCGCGCCTCTAGTGCACAAGGAGATCGGCACCGCCGATATCAAGGGCACGGTGCGCTTCAGCTTCGGCCCCTTCAATACCGACGAACACGCCGACAAAGCCATCGCGGCGCTGGACGATATCGCGTCGATCCGCCGCGGCAAGTAGCCCGGGCTTGGGACCGCGGCCGTACTAGGGACCGCAGCCGGGCTAGGGGCCACAGCCGTACTCACCAATCGGTCAACGGATCTCGGTCCAGGACTGGTACAGCAGGCTGAAGATCTGGAAGTCCGGCAGGAACGGCGGCAAACACTCTTTCAACGACGGAACCGCCGCCAGCCGCACGCCGGGACCCTCGATAATCACCTCGCGGCCCGCGATGATGGCGCCGCCGATCTGCACACCCGCCGCGATCTCGACGTCACGCTCGGCGTAGAAGGCTCCGACCGCCTCCAACCCAGGCTCGCTGAAGTCCACGTCTTCCGTCGACGCGATGCCCAGCGCATCGATGCACGAGAACGTGCGCATCGGTAGCACGTTCCCCGCAATCTCCGAGATATGCTCGCTGATGAGCGCGAAGCTGCCCGTGTAGCGGACGTCGGTCAGGTAGGTATCGTCCTGTCGGGCACTCCCTTCGCTGTTGGCGTCCTGCTCGACGCCGCGATTCATCATCAAGCGGTGCATGAGGATCACCCCCGAAGCGAACAGGCGCCCCTCGTTGCTGGGAAGAATCGTGCCGGTGCCCACGTCCACGGGGGAGTCGATGGGCTCGTAGAGGTACTCGTTCATTCGCGTGATCATGCCGTCGAGAATCGCGGCTCCCGCCGCATCGACGGTGACGTCCGGCGGAATCCAGATGATGCCGTGCCTGTAGCCGTTGGGAAAGGGGTTCGAGGTTCCCGGAACCGCTTCGGGGACCTCTTTGACGATGCCGAAGACGCCGGTCACATCGGAGCCGGGCGTCGGCGCCGGCGCGCTGCCGGCCGCGGTGTGCTGCTGCTCACCCCAGCTACCGTCGACTTGCTCGATATACACGTCGAGCACGCTACCCGGGGCCGCGTACAGAAACGCATTGTCCACCAGCAGGTCGTAGCGAGTCTCCAGTTGCTGGGCGGCGGAATCCTCCGGATGGTAGAGAGTGCTCGTCCGATTGAAGCTGACATTTCCCTTCGAGCCGCCGTGAATGCCGAAAAAGCTGAGGTCGAGGCCGGAGATCCCGCTGCCATCGCCACTGCCACTGAGATACGCGTAATAACTCGCGTAGTCGGTGCTGGTCAGGGGGTCGGTAAAAGCTGACGCTTCCATCATCTCGAGGAACGTAAAGCCGAGCATGTCGTAGCCTTCGAGCTCGTCGAGATATGCGTTTTCCGACATGCCTGCGATGATCTCGTTCGCCACGTAGGCACCGTCCAGGGAATCCTTGATGCCGGCCCCGGTGCTGCCGTCGGCCTCGCCGATCGTGGCGGCGGCGTCGTTGATCTCCACCGAGCCCGAGCGCGCACGTACCTCCGCGCCCAGCGAGGCCGGGTTCCCGGTCGCCGGCGGAATGGCTGCCAGCACATTTGCGCTCACGCCCACATAGTTGTTGAGGATCTGGCTGGTGCCTCTGAGCTCTATCGCCATGCTGCCATCGCCGATCACGTGCACGGACCCGTGAATCTTGAGGTCGGTCGGCACAGTGCCGAGAGGACCGTCGCTGAAGATGGCGTTCTCCCAGATGCTGTGGGTGCCGTGGTCGAGCACCACTTCGATGGTGGCAGTCGACGGTTCCGTCGCTATTCCGCCGAAGTAGCTGGCGAGGTCCTCGGACGAACCGGTCACCTCGATGATGATTGTGTTGGCCTCGTAGACGACGGGGTTACCGCCGGCGGGGGCGGTGTTTTTTGAGACGTTTCGCAGCCGCACGCGGAACTCGCCCATCGGCAGCAAAGCGGGGTTGGCACCGGAGAAGGCCAATCCAGAAGGGACGTCGTAGCTGGCTAGGGCGGGGACAACCTGGTCGGGTGTTCCGTCGCTGTCCGCGTCCTGCAAATCGTAATAGAACACGTCGGCCTTGCCGGTAACCGTACCGTTGGCGTCGTCCTGCAGCAGGCCGGTCGGCCAGGCGCCCAGTGGCGCCGGCGTGATGAAATAACGGTTGCTCCAGCCGTTGGGATCGTTGCGGTGATCGTAGGACAACCATGGCACCGCCATCTCCACCGCCGCGTCGGCGCTCAGTAAAGCCTGCGTGCTCGACCTCTCGTGCAGGCTGATCATGTCCTCGATAGAGCCCTGCATGACGACGGAAAGCCCGAAGATCGAAAGTCCCATCACCAGCAGCACAGCAATCAGCAGCGCGCTGCCGTCGTCCGATGCGACTATACCTGGATGTCGCTTGGGTTTGGCTTGCATTGTCGTCCTCCGTCTTGGCTCCATCTTACTTCTTGACCTTTACGATCTCGGCTTCGGCGTTAGATTCCACAAAGCCGATGTCCGGCACGCTTTCCAGTCGCGGAGCGATGGTCGTTGTCAACGTGTAGAGAATCGGAACGCCGGTGATCAGGTCGTCTCTTTCGGCAGCGACGGTCACCGTGAGAGTGATGCGGATCGGATCGTTGCTCACCGGATCCCGTACGTAGGCGAATAAGGGCTGACCACCCGGGTTCGGTCGCACACGATCGGCGACGATGAACGAGTTGCCGGTATTGTTGTCGGTCATCGTGATCGTTCCGGCAGCCGCACTGTGCGTGAAGGTGAGATCCTCGCCCTCGTCGTTGAGGAAGCCGTCGCCGTTCTCATTCTCGTTGTCATCGTCGGTGTCGTTGTCGGCGTTGCCGTCGATGACGTCCCAAGTAGAGGCGTTGTCGTTGTTGTCCCTCGGCAGGTCCATGCGCAACTGGAGCTGCGTCGCGGTGGACACGGGGAACGGACCGGTGCTCGCGCTGAAAGCTCGCCCCGAAGGGTCGTTGCCGGCCATCCGTATGGCGCTTTCCATGCGCTCCAACGCCATGCGGGCGGCTTGCTGGTTGCCGGCGCGTCGCTGGCTGCGGATACCGATGTCCTGCATGGACTGGCTCACGCTGTAGGCAGCAGCCATGAACATCAGCATGATGAAGCTCGCGACCATGAGCTCGATGAGAGAGAAGCCTTGCTGCTCGGGCGGGTCGGGCTCACAAGACGGACGTTTGACTCGCGGGTGTTCGCTCATTGGACTGGATCCGTAGACAGGTTGTCGGCCTTGATTGCGACCAGGGTGAGCAAGCGATTTGCTCCGAAGGTGGTGTTCATCATCGTGGTGACCACGGTGATGCGCTTCAGGCCGGCATATGGGAAGGCGTCCTCAATGGTCCACATTCGCGACACGTCCGGGTTGCCGGGCATGGGGTTATCTTGGGGTTCCGTCGGAGCCACGGCGGCGAGCCCGGCATCGTCGAATGCGAGGCTCCGCAACTCCTCGAGCTTGTCGACCCCTGCTGCCGTCAGCGTTGTGGTCATGTCGGCGTTGCGCGTGATGACGATCGCGTACATCACCATCTCGGCGATGTTGAGAAAGGCCACGGTGAAGATCAGGGTGGCAATCAGAACCTCGATCAGCGTGCTGCCCCGCTCATCGGAAGCGTTCCCGATTCTGGTCTTTGAGTAGTCCGGAATGTTCATGCTACACACCATTAGTTAATAGAACATAGTGAAACGCTCATAAAGAGTATACTAGCACTCGTTATGCTATACAAAGCCTTTATTGCACAGGCTCTTTCGCACCCACCGTTGGTCGTCCCCAGGGGTTGCGCGGACCGGCCATACTGCCTTGGCGCCCGCTGTCCGGCGACATTTCATCTTCCTTGCTCGTTCCAACTTGTCTAGAATTGCGTCAAAGTGCAAGGGGTATCAGCGCATCCCCCCCCGCACCCTTCAACGTTGGCCGGCTTCGCCTCTGCTGCGGCACCCCATGATGCCAACTCCTGGGAAGGCCCCGATGGTGTACCTGTTCACGTTCCTGCTGGCGTTCTGCAGCATCGTCTACGAGCTGCTACTGGGGCAATCACTGTCCGCTTTCATGGGCAACACCGTGCTTCGCTACAGCGTCACCATTGGTCTCTACATGCTGTCGATGGGCATCGGAGCGTTGCTGTCTGATAGGCGAGCCTCGCACGACGCCGTGATCGACCTGCTGAAAGTGGAGACGCTTCTGACGGTATGCGGTGGATTCTCGGTGATCTTCTTGTTGATTATCAACTCGGCCGGGCTTCCGGGCGCTGTGTTCTTCGTCCTTGCTCACGGGCTCATCATCCTGATCGGGATCCTGACAGGCTTCGAGATTCCGTTCCTGATCAGGTTGAGGAATCTGGAGGTCGAGCGCTCCGAGCACGCCGTTCTCGGTGTCGACTACATCGGAGCCTTCTGCGGCACTGTTGTTTTCGCCTTCTTCCTGTACCCGGTCGCCGGACTCATTGCCGCCGCATTCATGACGGCGCTGCTCAACGCTCTCGTCGGCGTTTGCCTGGTCAGTCAATGGAAGAAGGTACAGCCCGAGCGACGGCGCCAATTCGCCATCCTGATTGGGGTGCAGTCGCTGTTGTTCGTGGTTCTGGCGCTGTCACTCCGCAGCGCCGAGCAGATCAACGACCTCTTCCTCCGCTACTACCTGGCCTCGTGAGGGAGTCATGATTTCCGACCCTGCATCCGAATCGCCGGTGCGCGGCCCCGAATCGCCGGTGCGCGGCCGGATTCGGGCCGTGTTGGCGATGACTGTGGTGCTGTCGGCCTGCAGCCTCATGTACGAGTTGCTGATCGCTCAGACACTTTCGCTGTCCGCCGGTAACACCGTCGTCTGGTTCAGCCTCAGCGTGGGTATCTTCATCGGCGGAATGGGCATCGGCGCGCTTCTTTGCCGGCGGCGCTTCGCGGCGCGTCCGTGGAGGACGCTCTTTTTCGTCGAGCTGTTGTTGAGTGCGATCGGGGCGGCCGCTGTGCCGGCAATCCTGCTGGCACACTCCCTCTATCTCTATTTTTCTGCCACGCCCCGTGAAATCAGCGTTTTCGTGTTCTTCGGTGTGTCGTTCGGCATGCTGCTGGGAGTTGGAGTGCTCAGCGGCATCGAGCTGCCGACGTTGATCAGGCTCGGCAACGCCGTCGACGGCGAAGCAACCAACCGCGTCTTGGGATGGGACTACATCGGGGCGCTGCTGGCAGGGGTGTTGTTCCCACTCGCCTTGCTGCCCTATTTCAATCTTCTGGTGATCGGCTTCGGCACGGCCGCTGTGAACCTATTGGTGGGTATGTTCGTGTTGCGCGGTTTCGTCGCGCCCGACGAGCGGACCGGTGGGCGTAGCTGGGCTGCCGCGGGTGTTGCCGCCGTGCTGCTGCTCGGCATCCTGCAGAGCGGTAACATCGAGCAGTACTTTCTCAAGCGCTACTACTTCTCCACCGATGCGGCGGATCGAGGCTCACCCTTGGGTGCGCTCGACGACCTGCCCGACGTCTATCGAGCGTACTCGCCCTATCAACAGATCGACCTTTTACACGATCCGGACGGCTTTCGATCAGACATCCTGATCGATGCCTACTCTACAAAATTCCGCGACGCCCCGACCATGCCGGCGAATCGCAGCTTGTACCTGAACGGCGATTTCCAGCTCACGTCGAGCTATGAAGAGATCTACCACGAGTGGTTCGCGCACATCCCCATCATGCTGCAGGGCGCGGTGCCACGAGATGTGCTTGTCCTTGGAGCCGGCGACGGGATGTTGATCCGAGAGCTCATCAAGCACCAGCAAGTGCGCCGAATTCTGCACGTAGACCTCGATCGCGCTCTCGTTGAGCTCGCAAAGACCGATCCGATCCTGACGGCGATGAACCGCAACGCCCTGGATGATCCGCGCGTCGAAACCCGATACGGCGACGCCTTTCAGTTCGTGCGCACGTCACGCGGAACTTTCGACGCGATCTATATGGATTTCCCCTACGCGAAGGACTACAACCTGGCGAAGCTGTACAGCCGGGAGTTCTTTCATTTCGTCAAGAACCGTCTTGCGGACGGCGGATACGCGGCGTTCGACGCGCCAGGTGGAGACTATCTCGCGGGCATGGATGCCGACGGAGACCCGGTGTTGGTCCCGTTCGACGAATGGGATGTGTACTACAACACGCTCCGGAGCGCCGGGTTCGATACGATCATCCCGTTCTACACGCAACTCGAGGAAGACAATCCCGCGGCCTTCGAGTTGCTCGAGAGCTGGCCCGGTGTTCCAAGGTTTGCCGAAATCCCGGACCCCGAGACACGCAGCACTGCACGACGGATGTGGATGGAAGCGTTGATCTCCAGCCACGTCGAGTCCCTCCAGCAGGGATTTATCACCGCGTGGAAGAACCCCACCGACCTCCCGCCGCGCAAGTACGACGATTTCGGGGCGGAATTCTACAGCCTCAACGCGATGCGTTTCGAACTGGCTTTGCTGCCGCCCTTCGCGATGACTGGCGCAATCGATCCTTCCAGGGTGAACTCGATCCTGCGACCCACACTGCCCATGATCGACGTATGGAGCGTGCGCTCGCGCTAGCCCCACGTCTTCTGAGTTGCTCGCTTCCGGTGCCCGCGGGTACTCTTCCTTGCATGGCGCTCATACCTGAGATCGAAAGGGTCCCGTGACGGCGCGTACGGATTTCGGCAAGCACTACCTGGTCGACTTGTCCCAGTGCGATCCCGACAAGATCTCGCGGGTCGAGGAGGTTCGCCGGATCTTTCTGCGGGCCGCTGAGGAATCGAAAGCCCGCATCGTGGGCGAGCTGTTCCATCAATTCGAGCCGGCAGGCGTCAGCGGCGTGCTGCTCATCGAAGAGTCACACTTCAGCGTTCATACCTGGCCGGAAGATTCTTTCGTCGGAGTCGACATCTTCACCTGCGGTGAGGAGATGGACGCCCCGATTGCCATCGACGCATTGAAGCTGGCGTTCGACGCTCAGGTGGTGGAGGTGAAAGTTCTCGTGCGCGGGCAGCTGGGCGAGCTCAGCGACGCTGGAGCCAGTCGACCAAAGCCCCACCGAACTCGGTGACTGGCTGTCCCGGAGGCATGCCGACCGGGTAGATGATACCCAGCCGCGGCACGTGCCAGATCTTCAGCCGGGCATCGTTGACCACCAGGTCGCCGGTAACCAACGCCCCCACTACGTTGGTGGGGTTGTTGAGCTCGGTCGTATATCCCACGTAGATCGCCGCTATGATGATCGGGTTGTCGGGATCGTTGTTTTGGTAGCTAAAGCGCGCAGACCCGCTTACCACGATGCCGAGATTGCCGTCCACCTCGTAGTCGGCATCGTCGGGGCCGTCCTGGAGATAATAACCAGCGGGATACAGGTTCTTGTGGATGCGGGCGTTGCCGGTCGAATAGATCACGCCCGTGCCGGTGTAGAAAATGGTTGGCATCTCGTTCATGTTGGCGGTGTGCCCGAAGTGGATATCCGTCACGCGGACGATGCCGTCGATGGTTATCATCTGGCTGTTCTCGTCCCAGGAGATACTGCCCTTGCCGGTCGCATCGGAGTAGGAAAAGCTCGCGGTGTTGTGGTCAATTTCCAGAGCGCCGCCCGGGACTGCGTACGAATTATCGTTGAGCCAGCCCGAGAACGACCCCCAACTGATGCCCGTGTCCGGATCGAGGTACGGATCGGACAGCCTCGGGAAGCTGGTCGTCGGATCCAGATCGTAGCCTGCAATTTCGTCGGCGTAGATTGCGCCGCCGGAGATCTCCGTATCCGAGTACACTGCATCGATTGTTTCCTTCACGGTGTTGCCGGGCACGTCCTCTTTGCCGAGCTCACCGCCGAAGGTCATCGTGGTGTTGTTGTGAAGTCGAAACGTAGCATCAAGCGAATCGACAACCTCACCGTCGAAATCCAATGTGCCCAGCCCCGGGACCTTTGCTTGAAGATCGCCGATGCCTGTCTCTGTTGCAAGGCCGTTGTAGTTGTTCTGTTGCTCAGACGTTCCCCAATTGAGGTTCGAAAAACCGCTTAGGCCAATGGCGTGGAAGGGACCGGCAACCTGCACACTGCCTGCGAGCATGCGCCCATACCAGTTCCCGCGGCCGAGCATCAAGGCGTTGTTGTACGGGCTCGAGTTGCGCACCTCAACGCTCACGCGGGCGTCCAGCGTGACCTCAGCCGGGGCGGCGATCTCCGGTTGGGTGCCGATAACACGGGTCTGCATTTCGACTCGGTAGGAGGAGCCGTTGGCGCCTATGGGGCTCACCGTCGGCGGCAGCCATACCAACCGCTTGTAGCTGCCGCTCCCCAGGTTGGTTGTAGTGCCAAGATCGTAGGCCGTGCCTGCGTAATCCGAGGAATCCATGTCGTACTGTCCGGCACCGCCGAGCTCGAAACCATTGATGAGCCTGCCGTCGGGGTCGGGAAACGGATTCTTGCTCGCGACCGGCCAGGTCCCGCGGTCGATCCAGTCATAGAACCAGCTTTGTGTTCCGTTGATGATCCAGTCCTGACGAAAGTCATCGATCGTCGACTCGAGCGCGGATTCGGCCAGATAGAGAGCCGCGGTGCTGGAACGATAGTGCGCGGCCACGGCCACGTCGATCTCCCCGACTCGCAGCAACATCGTGCCCAGCAACGAAACGACGAAGAGAGACAGCAGGACGACAAGAAGGGCGAAACCTGCGTCGGGGGGCCCACTGAAGGCAGAATCCCGGGGTCCGCAGCGATCCCCCGGAGCCCCTCGGCCGAGGCGCTCCGGAAACAGCTCGCGCGTGAACTTAGGGGCGACATGTACCATGGGCGGACCGTATACTGACTAGTAGTGACTATTGAGGAAGCTACTCGAGACTCGAGAGTAATCCGATGCCCTCACCTTAATGGTCGTCGTTCAGGCACCGGAGAGTCAACCACAATCGGCAGGGGACCGACCTGTGAAAAACAGCGTAGTCATGGCCTGGATCCTGTCGAGATGCGCAAGTTTTCGTGCGTCTTCGAGAGCTGAGGACTCGCCCGCCAAGCCGAATAGCGCCGGGTTTCTACTGGTTGAGGTTCTCGTGGCGCTGTTTCTCGCCTCGTTGATCTTCCTCGTGCTTGCTGCCCTCATCAGTTTCGCAGTATTCGTCGCAAAAACGTCCGACAACCTTACCGGCGCCACTGCGCTGGCTGCCACCAAGGTCGAGGAGCTGCGCAGCACGAATTACGACAACCTCGCGGCGGGAGGTTCCACGACAGCAGACGTCGACGGTTTCTTCGACGATTCGGACGTCAATGAGGATGGATTCAACGATTTCCACCGGCGTTGGCAGATCGTCGACCAGGGTACGACCAAGCTCATCAAGGTTTATGTATCCTCGGAGTTGGATATGGTCGGTATGCCGAAGGACGCGGCGATGACGCTGGTGGTGGCGGAAAGGTGAACGTCGCTCGCTTGCGTGATGCTGCTGGCACGAGCCTCGTCGAGCTGCTGATTGCGTCGGCGGTGATCCTCCTGCTGCTGGGGGCGGTGTACTCCGTGCTGTTCCAGACCCAGGCGACCATCGAGTCGCAGCAAGACATGATGGATCTGCGGCAGCAGGCACGCGTTGCCGTGAACCAGATGGCTACCGAGCTGCGCATGGCCGGCTACGATCTGGGCAACCTGACCGAGCCGTTCACAGGTGCAGACATCGACCAGGTCGTGTTCGTGGCGGACATCGACGCTGGTAGCTCTGAGGTCCCCTGCGGGGCGGCGTTTGAAAACGCCGTAGGCGGCGGGGCGGAACGCATCGACTACCATGTGGTGGCCGGGTGGCTGGTGCGCACTGTGGATTGCTGGGACGGCAATAGCTGGGTCAACGAGTACACGAATCAGCGCCTGGCGGCCAACGTGCTCAACGAGGAGCCGATTTTTCGCTATCTCGATGCCGCAGGCAACGAGCTGGCTGTCGCCGAAGGCGGCTTGACCGCGGCGCAGCGCGCCCTGGTGCGATCGATGATCATTACGCTCGTGCTCGAGCACCCCGACATCCAGGTCCTCGATGGTGAGCAGGTTCGCTACCGCCTGGAATCGCAGTTCGGAATACGAAACGCCGGCAGCTAGTGCAGCGCCCGGATGGCGTAGGTAATGAGGTTCAGCGCCGAGATCAACTGTAGCCAGTCGGGGCAACACGGTGACGGGAAGAAAACGCCTCCGAGCAACGCCCAGGCACCGTTGACGACCCACGCAACCGCGGCGCAGGATAATGGCGAGATGCAAGCGCACGAACGGCCCAAATGGCGCACACTTCTCTCCCTGAGTGCCGCCGAGGTGCGACTGTTGCTCGAGGCCTCCGTCTTCGTTATGGGCTACGACCTCGGGTTCGCGTTGCTGCCACCCAGGAAGTTGCTGGAGCCTTCGGATACGACAGGCGACGTGTCTCGCGGTGAGGGCGGTTACGAGCTCACTCCCCCTCGCCGATCAGGGGGTGCCACCGAGCGACTGGCCTGGGCGGCAGAGGTTGCCGACCGGACCATGCCCGGGAAGTCCTCCTGCCTCCGACGTGCAGCGGCGCTCGCCCGCATGCTGCGGCGTCGAGGGACGGAGACCAGGCTGCGGCTCGGGGTCGCCCGCCGCGACGGGAAGTTGGTCGCCCACGCTTGGCTGGAAGCCACGGACGGCCGGCTCTTCGGCATCGATCGGCTCGGCCAGTACGCCGTGCTTTCGGCGTCGACTCCGAAGCATTCATCCGGGAATCCGGTTCGATGAGCGGCCGCGCTCTCAGGTGCCGAGGGCTCGGCGGTCACGTCCCGGACTCCGCGCCTCATTGCCACAACAGGGGAAACAGGCTCGCGTAATCGTCGGTCCACAGCCAGCCGTTGTCCGGTGGCGCCGCTGCCGGATCGGCGGCCCGCCGGTCGGGGTCGACGGCGAGATTGTCGGCATCGAAGGGAATCCTGCCGGCGAGGTTGTGAAGAAACGCCCGATTGCGGGTCAACAGCATCCAATTCGAGCCCCAGTCCTCGTTCAAGGCCCGCCCGGGCGTGTCGATGCGCACGGCGAAAAGCCCGAAGTGATCTGCCAGCCGGCGGACGGGGGGCGCAAAATCGATCTGCCAGGTGCTGATCAGCAGCGCGATTACGCCATCGGGCTTCAGATGGCCCAGGTAGATCTCGAACGCCTCCTTCGTTAGCAGGTGCAATGGGATTGCGTCGCCGCTGAACGCGTCGAGGAAGAGAAGATCGAACTCCTGAGGATCTTCTCGTTCCATCGACAGCCGCGCATCGCCCATCACGACGTCAATGCGAGCCGGCGAGTCCTTCAAGAACGTGAAGTAAGCGTCGACCATGCGCGTGAGTTGCGGGTTGATCTCGTAGATTCGGACGTAGTCACCTGATTGCGCATACGCTGTCAAGGTGCCGACGCCCATTCCCACCATTCCGACGCGTAGACTTTCCCGCCCGGGCCAGAATCGGAATGCCATTGCAGCGCCGCTGGTCGGCGCGTAGTAGGCGAGCGGCAAGCGCCGCCTGTCGGGTGCGACAAACTGTCCTCCGTGCCCAACCCGTCCGTGGCGCAACGATAGCACCTCCTCCTGGGTGTTCGGGAGCTCCCGCTCGACAGTGAGAACGCCATAGAAGCTCCTCGATCGCTCGACCGCGAGAGCGGACGCATCGTTGGCTTCTCCGGCCAGGATCACCGCGAGCCCCGCGAAGGATCCCACCAGCATCGCCCATGCCCACAAGGGTCGACCCCGGTACAGCCTCGATTGGTCGTCGCGGAAGAACGCGAGGAGCAGCAAAGCGGGGACGGCCAGCAGCGCCACGTGGAGCTCCAGGTAGTCGTTGAAGATCAGCGGCGCGATCAGCGCCACAAAGACCCCCCCGAGCGCGCCGCCGAGCGCCACCGTCAGATAGAACCCGGTCAGGTACCGCGGGTGGGGCTTCATCCGGCTCAGCTCCCCGTGGCAGATCATGCAGCCGACGAACAGGACGGCCGCGTAGACGAACAATTGGCGCGGGATCGTTGCGCTTTCCCCCAGGTACATGAACCAGGTGACGGCAAGCGTGGCCGGAACAAGCGCCAGGGCGAACCCGCGGCGAACGTACCAGCGATCGTGGTCGAAGGCGATAACGAAGGTCAGCAGATAGATGCCGAGAGGCAGCACCCAGAGGAACGGGAAGACGGCGACGTCCATCGTGATCTGGTTGGTGATTGCCAGGAACAGCACCGCGGCGGTTGCCGCCAGCGCCAGCCAGAGTACTCGGACGCCGGCCGGGGGCGGCGTCGGCGCCGTGGCTGGAGCCCCGAGCGTCGTCGGCGCGCCCACCTGTGCCTGCTCGACCGCCCCGCCCACCTGCGCCTCCTCGACCGCCCCGTCCTTTCCCTTCGGGGCCCGCAGCGTCCACACGGCGCACGCGCCGCAGATCACGGCGTAGACCACGAACGCCAGCGACCACATGGTCGTCTGCGTGCTCCGCGACAACACCGGCTCGACCACGAACGGATAGCTCACCAGCGCCAGCAGCGAGCCCAGGTTCGACAGCGCGTAGAGACGATACGGCGACCGCCCGGGACGAGCACGGCTGAACCAGGCCTGCAGCAGCGGGGTCGTCGACGATAGGACCAGGTACGGCAACGCCAGGCTCGCGGTGAGCAGGAGCAGGATCTGCCAGGTCGGGAGCTCGACCGCTATAGGTTTCCACGCCTCCGCCGGGGTGACCGGGAGCTGTGTCAGCGCCGCCGCCAGCAGCGCCAGATGGATCCCCACCTGCGCCCGCGGCCTCAAGGTTCGGATGCTCACGTGGGCGTACGCGTATCCGGCGAGCAGCAGCACCTGGAAAAAGAGCATGCAGGTGGTCCAGACAGCCGGCCCGCCGCCGAACCACGGCAGGATGTACTTGGCGATCAGCGGCTGTATCTGAAAGAGCAGAAAAGCGCCAAGGAAAATGGTCAGAGCGTACGGGAGCATCCGTTGTTCTCACAGTCGCCACGCTCGGCAAACACAAGATGCCGATAGATGGTGATCGGCCGGTTCGCCGAGCCACCCCGCGCTTCATTCTATGGAAACGGCGGCAGACCCTAAAGCCCTGGGTACCTGCAGCGGCTCCGCTGCCCGGCGGGCGCTAGCCTGGAGTTCTCAACACCCTGCTTATCCTCGCGGCCCTCACGCCCGCTCGCTTCGCGACCCGTTGAGGAACCCGGGCTAAGGATTCAAGCATTTGCGCCTCGACTACCGGGAGGTCGGCCTCAGCACCAGCCGGTGCGCGGTAACCGCTTCGACCGCGGAGCGGCTGAAAGCGAGCGGAAAGTACTCGCCATTCGCCCAGCCCTCGATCAGGTCACCGTAGTGGGGGCCACCCGGTTGGCCCGACTGGCCGGGAGCCGTGGTCGCGACGCCGGCGTCCCAGTCAGCAAGGTCGAAGATCTCCCGAAACGTCGCGCCGTTGGCGTACACGGTTCCGGCGCCGCCGGCTTTTTCTACCGCCGGCAGGTCGAAGGTACCCAGCAGCGAATGCCGAAAAGCCTGCGTGTTGCGCCGGCCCCAGCGCCACTCGCTGCGATCGTCGCCAAGTTGCTCGGTAAGGCGCGCAATTGCGGATCGCAGGCCCTCTTCGACGACAGCCTGCAGTATGGCGGTGGCTGATTCACTGACCGCATCCGAAGCCTCGGTCCCAACTGCCCGCCGCCAGGTGATGTACAGGACCGCGGCGGTGCTCGAGCGATCGAAGATTCCGTCCCAATCAGCGATCTGCTGCCGGGCCCACTCGATGTTCTCATCGCTGGAGCTCCAACCCTCGAAAAGCGGCACGGCTCGGGCCCCGGCGCTAGAGAAAGCATCGTGCTGCATGCGCTCGAAGTCCTCGATGCTGAAGAGGCCGTCGTCGTTGCCACCCGCCGACAGCAGGTTGGCGAGCCGCTCGTAGCGGGTATAGGGCGGGCCCGATTTGAACATGATCGGCGGGTGGAAGCCTAGCGGCTGGACATTGTGGTTGGCGGTGGCGATCCAGCCGCGCTCGGGATTGAGCTCCTCGGGAAGATCGTCGCGGAACCCGGCCCCTTCGTACTTGCCGGTGCCGGGCACGGGCAGCCGACCGTACCAGGGCGTCGGCCCCGTTCGATTCGGGGTCAGCGCCGAGGCGCGCCAGGAGATGTTGCCGTCGACGTCGCCGCAGATCATGTTCTCCGACGGCGACTTCCAGCCGTCCATGGCGTCGAGAAACTCGATGCAGTCAGCCGCCTGATCGACGCGTAGAGAACCCAGGTAGGGCGCGGTACCCGGCTCCTGCGCGAAGGAGCGGACGGCGAAGGCGACGCCGCGCTCAACGTCCTTATGTAGGATCGGGCCGTGGCGGCTGAACTCGAAGGTGACCTCGCGCGGCGCCTCGCCTCGCACCTCGATCGTCTCGCGCTCCACACGCAGCGGTTCGTACTCGCCCCGGTACAGCACCCGAGAAGGATCGGCGGGATCGAGCTGCTCGACGAAGACATCGATCTGGTCGGTGCCGACGATGGTCAGACCCCAGGCGATGCGCTCGTTGTGACCGATGGCGATGCCGGGGAGCGCCGGCTCGCCGGCCCCGATGACGCTCCAGCCCGGGGCGTCGAGGTGAGCCAGGTAGCGGAGCGCCGGATTGCCGACCTGCCGGTGCGGGTCGTTGGCGACCATCGGCTTGCCCGAGGCGCTCAGCGCGCCGGAGATCACCCAGTTGTTACTGCCGATCTGGTCGCGGTGCTCGGGGGGAAGGGGTGACGCCCACCGCTCCACCCGTGCCGCTAACGCCGCGTACTCGGGCAGCAGCGGCACGTCGAAGTCCCGCTCGACGCCAACCGAAAACGCATCAAGGACTTCCACGGTGATCGCCGAAAGGTCGAGACCCCGCGGTACGACGAGCTCGTAGAAGGGGTCGGGCGAGGCGCGACGGTTGGCTTCTTCGGCGCCCAGTTCGGCAATGCGCCGGGCCAGCCGCAAGTCGGACACAAGGCTGCCGCCCACGCCGGTTAGCGTCGTGCGTAGGGTCGGCGTCGTGGCTGTCCACGGCTCGGGGCGAATCCCGGTGAGCTGGAACTCGACCGGCAGGTTGTCGCCGCGGTGCTCAATGAACGCATTGATGCCGGCCGCAAACGCCGACAGGATGCGCTCGCTCTCGGGGTGGTAGCTGGCCAGCTCGGCATCGGTCAGGCCCTCGCGCCAGGACAGAAGGCGCATGATGCGATCGGCGTCGAATCTATTCACGCCGGCAACCTCGGCGCTGCGTCCCTCGAGCCAGCGCCGCCACATCTCGAGCTGCCACAACCGGTCCTGGGCGGCAACGAACCCCTGGGCGAAGAACAGATCGTCGACGTTCTTGGCGTAGATGTGCGGCACACCCCAACGGTCGCGCAACACTTCGACCTCGGCTTGCAGGCCCGCGAGCTCGATTTCACCCTCGAGCTGCGACAGCGACGCCGCGGCGATGGCGTGAGGATCTGTCGCCGATCCCTGCTCGGCGGGGCTGCAGCCGAAAGCGAGAGAGGCAGCGATGAAGAAAATGAAGATCAGTTGAGTCGTGGCCATGCGTGTCATCCTCTACACAGGCAAAGGCGGCGCGGGTAAATCCACGATCTCCGCATGCCACAACCCTATAGGGTGCCGTGCTGTTCCTCCATC
>SDBT01005381.1_pt1 | contig 21502 bp, 12 predicted proteins | sample 2277101 | NCBI WGS metagenome assembly SDBT01 (sample SAMN10404973, study PRJNA504765) | marine sediment metagenome | isolation source: marine sediment core GS10_PC15, 103 cmbsf | place: Arctic Ocean: Southern Knipovich Ridge | collected 2010
ACTTGAGCCGGTCACTACAACACCACTATCGCCTGGTGCTTGCATAGTGCATGCGACAACCGTAACGCCAGTTGAATTATTAATAAAGATTGCATCATCGTTATGAGCACTAAATTTAACATTGACTATTTTGACGCAATTGCTGTCGGTTATGCGAATGCCAACATTGCCATTTTTAATAAAGCCATCCCTGATTACAATTTTTGATGCAGAACCGCTGATCTGAATAACATCCCTGCCAGGATCCCCAGTTATTACATACCCATTTAAATCAATCACCACATTAGACACATTATCAATAACAATAACCGGATTGCCACTTCGTGTTATTGATTCGGTCAAGCAATACACCCCTGGTTCATCAATAGTAAATGGTGTTTCATTATTAATATCAGTTTGACGCAAGAAGAAGGTACAACTTTGATCTACTAAATCTGAAACTTTATCATCTATTGTGGTAAATGTACTTTGTAGCTCATCTATCTTACTATCTATCTTGCTGGCAACATTTTCAATAGTGGTTACCGTGGTAAGTATATCGCACACTTTATCCTGAATACTATCGGCTGTTGTTCCAATTGATTCAACTTTTTCATCAATTTGAGTCACTTTATCTTCAATAGCGTCAGCTAGCGCATCAATACTAGACAACTTCTGGATAATTTCACTGGTATCCTCTAGTACTTGTTCAAGTTGATTTTCAATGGTATCAACAACTTCATCTATGGTGCTTACTGTTTCTTCAATTGCATCGGTACGCACATTAATATCATTGGTAGTCCCTTGCAATTCATCAACCTTGTCTGTCACATCATCTAGTATGTCAGCAGCTTCATCAACTTGACTTGTTAAAGTAACAAAATCAGATTCTATTTCTTCAACACAGCTGATTAACCTGTCTACTTTACTTATCGTAGGTGTAATATCCTGCATAATATCAGTAAGTGAATTTTCTATGCGATTGATGCCTTGGCCAATATCATTCGATACTTGCTCAAGGTCTTGGATCTGCTGAGAAATGACCTCAGATTGTTCTATGTTTTTGTCAATTAAACTTGTTGCCGTATCAAGCTCTAAAGCAAAATCATCTTGCGTGCTGACAAGATCTTCTAACTGACTGGATGTATCATTAATTACTTGGCCAACATCTTCCAACATATCAGAAGTATCACGCAGTACGTCTTCAATATTATCACTTACAACCAATAAATCACTCGTGCGCATATCTATCTGGCTTGTAAATTCATCAATAGAACTGACTCTTTCTTCAATAGGCTCAAGCGCACTTTCAATACCAGCAAGACTTTGGCCCAAATCATTTATCATAGTATTAATATCAGCAAGAACATCATCATTTTCATTAATTGACTCTACGGCATTATCAAGTGTAGACAGCATCTCCTTATCGTCAGTAACGAGGCTATCAAATTCACTTGAAACCTTCTCTATTTGTTGACTAAGTTCATCAGTAGACATTTCTATTATATCAACAACAGATGCAGTATCTTGTGCAATAGTAAGCATCTCATCTGTTTTGGCATCTATTGAATTTGTTGTGTTATCAATTCTTTGTACGGTTGGTTCTATAGTAAGAATACTGTCTTCGATATCGTCAACAATATCTATCACATCTGCAACAAGCTCTTGGGTTTCTCTAACCGTAGAATTTATCTGGTCAAGACTACTTTGAATATCATCTACCGAGGAAGTGAGCGCATCAGTTGTATCAAGCAAGCCATCAACTTGATCATCTATATCTTGTATCACGAAGCTAATTGCTTCAGAATCACCTGCCAGGGTTTCTACTTGCGAGTTAGCAATCTGGTTATCTTGAATAAGTTCATCTACTTTATCATCTATAATACTGACCGATCGATCAATTGCACTAACGGTATCTTCTATATCACAAACCGCATCATGTATATCATCAGTTACGTCTACTATCTGATCAACTTTTAACTCAATACTACCAGTTGATTTATCGATAGCTTCTATACTATCTTGCATCTGGTCTACTTGTGACTTAAGTTCATCTGTATTACTAACAAGTTCATCAACTTGGTTATCAATATCGTTGGCCAGAAGACTAATTTCTTCTGAAGAAAAGGCTAGCTGATCAACAACAGAGGCAGTAAAATCAGTTACATCCAAAAGCTCTTGAACGCCTTGGACAACTCGCGTCTGTACTTGATCTAGGGTACTTATGTTTTCGAGCGTTGCATCAACTTTATTTCTTATACTATTGGTTACGTCGACTAAATCATCCTGAGAGCTACTTACCATATCAGTTACTTGATCAAGTATACTGAGTCGCTCATCAACATCATCTACTAACTCAACAATCTCATCAGTGTTTTCAAGCAGACCATCAACCTTACTTGATAAATCAGTGGTAAGCCCACTTATTTCATTTTGTGTATCTTCTATCTGATCAAGCCCTGAAGCAATATTTTCTTTAAGCACCAACAATTCTTCTGTATTTTGATCTATCAGACTTGTGCTCTGGGCCACTTGCTCAATAGTACTTTCTATGTTAAAAATCGAATCTTCAATAAACTCGCGGCATTCGATCAGATTATCTATCTTTTGGTCTATTTGATCTGCAACAACTGACAATCCATCAAGAGTATCTGATACATTTGTTACGGTAGATGCAATAGAATCGGTTGTATCAGATAACTCGTCAACCTGACTGGAAAGATCTTGTAAAATATCTCCAACAACATCAATCGTACTTTCAACACTGTCAATAGCAGATAAAACTTCATCCATATCCCCAGGCAAATCTTGTATATCATTATCAATTTGACTCACCAATTGATCAATATCATCGATTCGACTTTCTACCATAAGCAATGTATCGTCTGCATTGATCGCAAGATCAGCAAGATTATCAACTTTGCTGCCTGCATCATCGGTCACGTTTCGTACATGCTCTAATGTGCCATCGATACCTTGCACTATCTGAAGAACCTCATCTGTTGTATCGGCTAAAAAGTCAACCTTGCTTGCAGTCTCTTTTACGGTATCATGGAACTCATCTACGGTACTTTCTACTTCGGACAATGCCTCATCAATTTCACTATGTAAATCTAAAAAAGCATCAACTTTGTTCTCAATACTATCAGAGCTCTTTTCAATGTTATCCAAAGAACCTTCTATATTGATAACAGCATCTTCAATATCCCCCACAACATCTATTAAATCATTAACCTTGCTGTCTATCTGGCTAACCTGCTTAAGCTCATCAACATCCATTCGGATAGTGTCAATTTTGCTATCTATGTGCCCTATTTCATCTAATAAATCATCTACCTTACTATCAACATCATCAAAACCATCAGTAATAACATCAACTGAAAGATCTAACTCATCAAGCTTGCGCTCGATAGCATCTGCGGTAAGTCCAATTCGTTTTGTTATTTGCCAAAGATTTTCACCAGGGAGAATAGGAGCAACCTCCGCATTAAGAAACAGACAACTGCAAAGTAGAACAATAACTTGAAATAAATTCCACCCAAGAAACTTACGCAGAGCGTTCATCACTTCCTCTCCTTTATCGCATCACTATGAGCATAGTTAACGCGTAACTATTTTTTCTAATCATAGCTCACGTTTGCGATCCGTCAACTCACATGCGAGCACTCATTGCTTTAAAACATTCTTATCTCATTAAGAAAGATATTATTGCCAAGTATTTGCTCAAAAGCCTGTCGTTTACGGTATTTTGGCTATCGTCTACCAAAGAAGTGGCCGCATCAGGCAGGTAGTAGTAAATCGATTTTGGAATCTAAAATACCGATAGCTTCCTCGAGTGTACTGACTATATCTTCTATATTAGAAACCGCACCATTGATATTATCAGTTACTTCTAGTATCTCATCTGTAGTATCTTGCATCTCATCTACTACAGAGGCAGTAAAACCAGTTACATCCAATAAATCATCTACTTTACTATCAACGTTATTAATAAGGCCAATAATAACATCATCAATAAGATCAGTAATAACATCAAATGACATATCTAACTCATCAAGCTTGCGCTCGATAGTATCTATTTTACTATCTATTTGCCCTATTTCATCTAATAAATCACCATTATCAACCTTACTGGTAACATCAACTGAAAGATCTAACTCATCAAGCTTGCGCTCAATAGTATCTGCGGTAATGCCAATTCGTTTTGTTATTTGCCAAAGATTTTCACCAGGGAAAATAGGAGCAACCTTCGCATTAAGAAAAATACAACTGCAAAGTAGAACAATAACTTGAAATAAATTCCACCCAAGAAATCTACGTAAAACGTTCATCACTTCCTCTCCTTTATCGTACTACTATAAACATAGTTAACGAGTAACTTTTTTTCTAATCATAGCTCACGTTTGCAATCCGTCAACTCGCAAGCGAGCATTCATTGCTTTAAAACATTCTTTATCTCATTAAGAAAGATATTATTGTGAAGCATTTGCCCAAAAGCCTGTCGTTTTAAGCATAGTTGTTTCAATTGTCGCTGCAGCAACAGCACCCGCAAAATTATCAAAAAAATTGTGTACAAGATTATTAAATGTTTGCGTATCTATACCGGCATCGGAAATACCAATACTAGTAATAGACGCGACTCCCACCCCCACAATATAATTTCCAATAATGCCATTGTCTTTCGATTGTGGAATAATAGAAATACCCCTTTGATGCCTGATTGAAGCACAATGGGTAATCAAAGCATCGTCTCCTATCAGTCTAAAGCCATCTTGAACGCCGTCCAATGCGAGGCAATCACGAGCTATATCCCGATTATTGAGTACAAAACCTGTAGGGGAATTTTGTGCGACACACGAAATAAAGATATTACCAGCACCGAAGAAATCGCCAAAACCATCATTCCTGCTCCCCAAGACTTTACAATTGATAAAACAACATTGTGTTACTGATGAATTTTCTAAAATAGCTAATGCTACTCCCCTAGCGAAACTCTCTCGAATTATACAATTTCTAAAAACACAGCCGCTACTTGAGCCAGAAATTTCAATACCATTTTCACCTGCAAAGCTAATTTCTATGTTTTGACCAACTATGCCATCCGAATTAGTAATTGAAAGCCCATCGCCTATGCTATTTGCTATTTTTACATCAATGATTTTAACCTGCATACTTGAATTTGCAATATCAATGCCACTGTCACCTCCACAAACAAATCCATTTTTTATAATGACATTTGTTGACCCAGAAACATCGATGCCATTGTTGCCGCTATTGCCAGCTGGATCGCCCTGTACTTTATAGCCATTTAAGTCAAGTACCACATGTTGCGTATCACTAATGACAATTGGCGTATCACTTGAAAGGCTAACCGCTTCTGCCAAGCAATAGACTCCTGGCTCTGAGATGGTAAATCCTGACGAAGCTACTACATCATCGTTTGTAATAACACGGGTACAACCAATCTGCAGTAACTGATCAAGCTTGCTCTCTATACCATCAGCAGTTGTTTGCAATGACTCAAGGTCGGTACAAATGTCTAACGAAGATTCTAAAATATTTTCAGTTACCTCATCAATACGACATACTTTATCTTCGATATCTTCTGTTAGATCTTGAATTTGATCAACGGTATCATCAATCTCGTCGGTGGTTGCATCAATAGAATCAACAATTGCCTCCATTTGACATGATTTGGCCAGAATAGTCTCAATACTCTCTTTAATTTCATCAATAGTATCATTAAGCTGATTGACCACGGCGAGTATCGGGTCCACCAGATTCTCAACCTTGCCTACCGTTTGTTCTAGTTTTTGTACATCAATTTGCAGATCTTCTAGTTTATCTCTCATTACTATCAATCTCTTATTAATCTGATCAAGTAGGTCATCTATAGAATCTACTGAGCTTTTGCCAGAATCTATTAAATCATTAAGCTCATCAAGAATCTCTTTGGTCTGAGCATTAAAGGTATCAATGCCATTCAAGATAGCCTCAAATTCAGAGACTCCTGTGGCAAGTACACCTTGGCTTGCAACCAAATCTTCGGCATTGAAATCAATTAAACTCAGTGAACGATTCATTAGATCAACACTTTGAGCAAATGAATCCACAATTTCACCAAAGCCAACAACCAAGTCCTCAAAATTAATCAAGATTTCATCGGCAATCAATCCGATATCATTGGTTTGCAATTTAATATCATCGGTTTCTAGCAAGATTGCATTGCTTTGATCAAGTAACAGATCACTTTTTCTTATCAACTGATCAGTAAATGTTTCCAACTGGTCAAGTATACTCTGGGTATTGTCTAACGTACTGCCGGCATTATCCATCAAATCATTAAGCCTATTAATCCCTTGTGCAATATCATCCACGGTTAGTTCTACTTGATCCAAAATACTATCTGTTACAGAAGCTTTTTCCTCTGTTTGGCTGAAAATACTCGGTGCATCATCTATAGCCTGATTAATACACCTCGCAGCTTGTAGAGCACGATCAACCATTAAATTGAGTGTATCTGATTTTGAGTCTATATCTTGTTGTTGCTCAAGAATAGTATCAATTTTTTGTTCTGTCTGATCTACGCTTGATGCTGTTTGATCTACTTGATCTTCAATCTCATCTGTTTGTGATGCAACCTCTTTAAGTTCTTCAATAAGCATAGCTAGATTGCTTTGCATGGTTTGGTTAACATCATCTATTTCTTCAGTAGTATCTTCTATCTGGCTTAATGTTGCTGCAATTTCATCCACTACTGTTGAGGATATAATAAGATCAGGCAATATTTGATCAGTCACTGCTGTCTTTATTGGACCAATCAGCATATCAATACGACTAAGTTTATTGGTAATATCATTGTGCAATGTATCTATGTCCCGCGCTGCCTTTTTACTTTCTATAAATAATGGCTTATTGGTATCAAACTGACTCTCAACTGCATCAAGATCTGATCTAATTGCGATACCCGAATCTAAAATATTTTCAAGACGAGGATCAACCTGGCTTTCAAACAAGCGTATTCCATCAAGATTGTTCTCTGTATCATCCAAGTTATCTTTACTATCATCAATCAACTCAGCTACTTGATTCACTTGTGCATCTATCTGACTAATATGCTCATCTAGTTGTGCAATACTGCTTGCAATATCTACCACCTCATCACAGATATCTATTGCACTAGAAAGAACATCCTCTACGTTAACCTGCTGCTGGACTTCTAGCTTTAGATTCTCAAAAATAGAATCTACCTCGTCCAATATCGAAGCATTCTGCTCAGCATCTGCAAGTGCCTGACGAGCGCTTTCTCGGCTATCGATTGCGTTCCCGTGCACTTCATCTACAGCACTAGTCACCTGTTTTGCCTGCGATTCAATCGTTTGAAATACATCTATCAAACTATCAACAATACTATTGCTCTCGATAGTTACTTGTTCAATCTCATCATTCACATCTTTAATATTCCAGACAGCATCATCAAGTTCAAAGCTACTATTAACCAGCTCATCTTGCTTGCTCAATGCTGTTTTTGCCGTCTGATGAGTCTCATCAAGTAGATCTTTTGCGCGAGAAATTACCTCCTTGGTGCCTTCGCTAACTTCTAACAACTCGTCAATATCACTTGCAATTGTATGTATGATACTTTCAAGTCTATCAGCTGAACTTTCAATTTCATCAATATCGGAAACTATAGGTTCAGATGCTTCAGGCAACTCGTCAATAGTGCTTTCTATCTGGTTGAAAAATTCATCTATAACACTGATAGTATTGCCAATGTTTCCGACGGTCTGGCGCGCATTAGAAGCAACATCGATCAAGACATTGGTTTGATCATGTATATCTTGAGTTATTCTATGAATTGCAGCTACATCATGACCTATATCATCTATTGTTGATATTACTTGGATACCAACCTCGTCCAAATCATCCACCTGGCTGGCAATAGTTTCTATAGCTGAAGGTAATGGATCGACTCTATCAGCTACATCAGAAAGCACCGGTCCAAGGTCCTGGCCACTTATGAGCAAATCAGAAATATTTGAATCTATACGGCTATACGTTTGATCAGTCTCATCCAAAATGTTTTGGAAAATTACAATGGCATCTTTCATATCCTCAGATATTTGCACAGAATCATCAAGTACCTTTTCTTGTTCATCCATCTTCTCTGGTATGACATCAATGATACTCTGTGTGTCTGAAAATACCCTTTGAATTTCTTCGGCGAGCTCATGAGCAAAATCAACCTTGTCGTCAATAATATCAATCTTTGGCAATAAGTCCTCTGTTACACTCTGAATATCAGAGGCCATATCATTAATCTCTTCTACCACGTTACTAATAGCCTCAACCCGACTTTCTCGATTCTGTGCTTCTTGAGTAAATTCCTTAGAAAAATTCTCTATTTCTAACATCTCTTGTTCAATAGCATCTGCTGTCTGGCCAAGTGATTTTATCTGTTTCCAAAGATTCTTGCCATGAGGCTGCGATTTAGTTTTACCATGAGCAAAAAAACAAGCAAAAGAAAATATAATAAGCAGATAAGCAAAAGAACTGCGGTAGGGCTTCATACCTTTATCTCCTTTTTTGCAAAAACACGGCAATAAACAAACGGTATAAAAAAACCAATTTGTATATATTACTTTTACCAGCATAGCTCAGATAAGTAATCCGTCAATATTGGAAAAAAATTAGAAAATTACTTAAAAAAGATATTATGAAAGCAATAAAAAACTGCTTAAATTTATTGTGACACATTAGCCCAGAACCGCGTGGTTGTTGTCACCACTGTTTCAATGGTCAAGGGATCTATAGCTACTGAACCGCCATAGTTAAAGTTAATGGTGCTACTATTGTGCACAAGATTATTAAATACACGCGAATCGGTGCCATCATTATCAATACCAATAATTGAAGCCGAAACATAATTGCTCAGCACGCCATTATCATTTTCACCTGAACTGGTGGCAATACCTGCTATACTATTATTAATTGCTATACTATTGCGTACAAGCCCAGCGTCGCCATCTAACACAAAACCTTGATCACTATCAAGCGCTATGCAATCGCGTGCTAGTGCGCTATTTGATAATTCAAATGCATTGCCACCAGCATTTTGCACAATGCATGACAAAAAGACATTGCCGGCGCCTTGGTCATCAATCCCATTATTGCCACTATTGAGTACTTTGCACTCTTGCACACAACAATTCGTTGCTGTAGTAACTAGATCAATGCCATTGTTAGTTGGACTTTCAATAATACAATTTTTAAACAAGCAATTTCCTAATGATACAATTTCAATGCCATGATTTCCCACAGAACTAATTTCACAATCTCGAACAATTACCGTTAATGAATCATCAACACGAATGCCGCTATCGGCTGTATCATGAATTTGTATATCAGAAATAAGTACGCATGTGCTTGAATTGACAATGTCAATACCAATAGAGCCCTCATCAATAAATCCATTTTTGATAATAATATTTGATGAGTTATCTACGATAATATCATTATTGTCATCACCACCAGTAACAACATGCCCATTTAAATCTAACAGCACACATTCAGTATCCACAATTGTGATAACTGGATTTGAAGTCTCAATGACTGATTCGCCCAAACAATAAAGACCTGGGCTTGAAATGGTAAATGGCACATCATCTTGCAAAATAATGCGCTCACATTCAGTACTTAGTAAGTCGCAGACTTTTTGCAGTATCTCATCAGCAAGCTCTCCGATAGCATCAACTGTGGTATCAATACTTTCTATCGTATCCTCTATGGTATCAACAACACTTTCAATATCATCAGTTTTGCTATTAATACCCTCGATTGTACTCAGTAGCACATCAACATTGCTAAGCAAAGAATTGGTAGCCAATAAATCAATAACACTCAACTGATCCACAATACTACAAGCTAGCGTGATAGTTGGTATAAGATCCAACTGGATATCCTCGGCCTGTTCTTGAAATTCTTTAGTTTGCTTTTTAATGCCAGACAAGCTTTTTTTAATTGAGGAAAAGCTAGCGTTGGTATCTTGATTAGTTATATCTATTTCATCAAGTTCACTATTGATGGTATCAACTGCCTGGGCATTATTTTTGATAATCTCCTTGGCTTGATCAATCTGCCCAACCATCAAATCTACTTCTTCCAGTAATACTTCTGTTGCACTATTAAGTTCTTCAAAGGAGTCTATTAAACTCTCATATTCACTTGTCAAATTTTCTATTTTATCCGTCTGCTCATCTGTATTTTCAGCAATATCATCAAGAATACTAGCACTCGTATTTCTTTCAGATGTAATAGAATCAATGAGACTTACAACTTCGTTGGTATTACCTTCAACCTGATTAATGAAATTCGTTTCATCTTTTACTTGTGAATTTAACATATTGATATCTGATTCAATGGTATCGAGATTGCTTTTAATTTCTTGCAAAGATAAACGCTTTGTTTGATCTGCTAACAAGAGCTCGTCGAGCTTGCTGTTTATGTGCTCAATCTTTGACAGCCCTTCATCAAGCGTAGTTTCAATAAATCCAGTAGAATCTTGTATATTATCACCTATCACAATAAAATCATCAACATCTTCATCAATCTGACTTGTTTCCTGATCGATCAACTGGGTTTTTTGTTTAAGTTGGCACGCAAGCTCTTTATTTGTTCTGATATTATCAACAAGTTCGTCAACCGAGCCTTTAATCTCATTTATTGCTTCTGAAACGATATCTATTTGACTGGCAATGTCATTCAGAACAGGTTCAGTTTCATCAAGAGTGGAACTCAAGTCATCACTGTTAACTTCAATATTCTCAATTACTTGGTCAACATCATCTACAATACTCTCAATAATGTCTTGCACAGAACCAATAGTATCTACTGCATCGATTATAAATTGAAGATCAGTAGTGGTTGCATTTAAATCAGCAAGGATTGCCTCACTTTCATCTGCAAGATCCTCTGTCTTTATTTTGAGAATATCTACTTGATTGGAAAGACTATCCACTTTAGCAGCAACATCTTTTGTTACTACCTCTGCTTGATCAAGAAAACTTTCTACCTCATCCAAAACTGATACTTGAAAATCTAATGCATTGTCTAGCAGATCCTGCTTGTCTAGCAGTTGTTCAATGGCACTATTGGCCTGAATGCCAGCAATGCCAAGATTATCAGTTTTTGATTCGATTCCATCCCAAAGGTCCAATGCCTCTTGAGTTTGCTCATCTATTTGACTCATTACCTCATGAACCATACCTGAGGTCTTTCGGATAGTATCGGATGTTTGATCAATACTTTGTGTGGTATTTACAATATTTTTTAGACTATCATTAATAGTATCTGTAAGTAATTCTGAATCAGCAGCCTCCTGTTTGATAAATGCTACCTGATCAGCAATAAAGTCTACATTAGAAACAACATCATCAATCCCACTGCCATAATCCTCGTAAAGCTCTTGTAGGGTATCTGATATACTTGCTATCTGGTTGAGTTGATCCTTGAATTGATTATTACTTTGACTTATAACATCAAATGTACTTTCTATCTCCTGCCAGGGAAACCTTAGCTCATCAAGTCTGCTTTCAATATCAGACAAAAAATCTGAAGTTTGGGTTGCGACACTGAGCATATCGTTAATATCGTTATTAATCTGATCAGTTTGGCTGCCCAGCTCTAGGCCACGATTTTCTATACGATCTACTGCTTGTTCTGATGCCGATTCACATTCGACCAAGATATCTATATCACTTGCAATATCTTTAACGTTTGCATGAAGCTCATCAAAAGCACTTTCGATTGGCTTAACACGAGAATCAAGTTCATCGCTAAAATCAAGAAGATCATCTACCTTGCTATCTAATTGGATTGAAAAATCATCTAAATTATCAATTGCACTTCGTACATCTTCAGTGATAATACCAAGCACATCTGTTATTGAGCCTAACTGTTGTACTGTTGCATCTGCTTGACTAAATGTTGCAACAGCGCCTGTTGTTATAGCATCTATTTTGTTCATTCTACTTTGTATACTATCGGCTTTATCTATAAGCTCATCCATCTGAGTATTAACAACTGCAACATCCTCTAGCAATTGCTCAACCTTACTCTGGACCAGCTGGGCATCAGCGGCTTCTTCTAGGACGATCTCCAATACTTCTTCAAGTCCCGGGTCAAGTTGACTAAAACTCTCTTCAATTAAGTCAATCTTACTTTCAAAACCAGCAGCTTTATCTTGAATCGCATCATGTACATCAAGCAGATTATTTATTTGGCCTTCTATTTGGATGCTTAACTGATTGGCTGAGTCAATAGGATTTTCCATTTCAAAAACACGTTCTACTTTATGATCCGTTGCAATAGACAAATCATCAATCAGACTTCCATTCCCCTCCACAAGATCATTTACCGCATCCAAAGCACTATTGATGATAAGCACATCACTTAACATTGCATCAGAGACATCAATAATATCATCAAGCTGACCATCAATGAGATTAATCTGTTGTGCAAAATCATCAATCCCGCGCGTTACATTGCAAACTTTATCTGCAGAAATATTTACACGTTCATTAATATCATCAAGATTACTATCAAGTTGGCTCATTGATAATGCTACTTCATCTATACCGCCAGCTTCCCTTATTTTCTGATCAATTATATTAGCAGCTTTTTGAATACGCTTAGTTATTTTTGAAAGATTTTCTCCTGGGTAAATTGGGCTTACACCTGCCCGCAAAGACAAGCAATAGAGAAGAAGAAAACAACCATAAACAATAGTTCCTAAGGATCCTCGAATGGAACTACCCTCCTTAGATTTCATACCAGCTCTCCTTTTGACCTTTTGGGCTCTTTGCAAGCATACCGTATATAGTAACCGCGTCAAATATTCCAAATATCGTCTAGATTGCAAATAACACCTAAGTGGTATACAAATGTATGAGCTTGATCTAAAGTTAAAAAAGTAAAAAAAAACAAAAGGGAGTTATGCATGAAAATAATCTGGCAAATTTATCAATCTATATCAACGTACTTTTATTTGTTGGGTCTCCGTGATGCTATTGAAATTATTTTTTTCTCATTACTTTTTTATTATCTTGCATGTTGGCTAAAAAAAGACAAAGCAAAAAATTTACTTGGATATTTTTATGCTTACCTCCTTGTTGTTTTTCTAGCTTATATGATGCAGTTATCTACTATTAGCTATTTCCTTTTTCTATTTGCTCCCGCTACCATCATGTTATTTATGTTCCTTCATCAAGAAACATTGCAATATAATATTGTAGCTTTTGGAAAATCTACTCATGCAGCTCGATCTAATAATAATCAATGGATAGAAACACTGTTACGCATAGGGCTCCTTATGATTAATAATAATAAAGAATTATATTGTTTAATTGAGCATACTGATCCCATGCAAAAATGTATTGCTACACCATATTCAATAAAAGCAGAACTTCAAACAGGATTACTTAAAATTCTTACTGCAAGTGATTTATTTGAACAGCACAAAATGATCTGGGTCAACACGCAGGGCCAATTGCTTGGTATTAATGCTACCTGGCTCACGAATAAATATACTTTATGGCAATCAAAATCTAGTCAAACAGTAGATCAGATATGGCAAGACTATGCTCTTTTATATACAAGTAAAACCGATGGATTGGCACTACATGCGAATCCTGGCACACAAAATTTTACTCTTATAGTACAAGGCAAAGTATTTGCGCATATTAAAGCCGATCAAGCAAAGAAAATAATAAAAACATACACACGCTCACGTTCTGAACAAGAAAAAAGAACAAAAAAAGGAGATATATATGGTCCTCAAGCTAAAAAAGATTCTTTGCAACAACATACAACTTAAACTATTTTCACTAGCATTTGGATACATATTTTGGTACATGTTAGGTCAAGAACACACTGCAACAATATGGGTTACTGTACCAATTGCTTTTTTTGATATACCAAAACAGTATACTATTGAATCACCTGATACCATTGAAATGCAAATAGCAGGCAAGCGTCGCAACCTCTATGCTCTTGATACCAATGTTTTTGCTTTGCACATTAATGCCCAAGATTTAAAACCAGGTCCGCAACCAATACCCATATCACCCCAAACATTACTTTTACCTGACTCGATCAAGTTGCTACACTATTACCCATCGAATGTAGTTGCATATGTACATGAAACAAAAACACTAGAAATAGAAGAATAGCACTTTGCTAAACACCAAATAGCAACAGTCACATGAGGACACACAATAATGGTTACTAATTTATTTGGCACCGATGGTTTACGAGGATCAATTGGTAGTTCTCCATTTGGTTTAGATCATCTTCCAAAATTAGGCATAGCACTGGCACAATGGATACAAAAAACGTATGGCAACAATGCGACTATCCTCTTGGCCCATGATACCCGATCTTCATGCTCATTTGTTAAAGCGGCTCTGAGCAGTGGTTTATTACTTCACCCACTAACCATGTATGATGCTTGCACATTACCAACTCCTGGTGTATGTAAAGTAATAAAAGAACAGGACCAATTTGATTGTGGCATTATTATTTCAGCCTCACATAATCCTTATCAAGATACTGGCATCAAGATTATTGATGCAAATACTGGCAAACTATCCCAAAAAGATGAAGAGGCAATTTCAACATTATTTCAAAAGAAACATGCGCATCCAATAGACTACAAGCAACTTGGTCTCATGTATCAAGCACCACACATATCTGCTGATTATATCAAATATTTATTACAATATTTTCAGCCAAACCTACTAAATAAGATTACCGTTGTACTTGATTGTGCACATGGTGCCACCTATGAAATTGCTCCCTATGTTTTTAAAGCACTTGGCGCACATGTAATAGTAATGAATAATAAACCAGATGGAATCAATATTAATAGTAACTGCGGAACTGTCTGGCCACAAAGTTTAGCGCACAATGTAGTTAAACACAAAGCTGATGTTGGTTTTGCATTCGACGGTGATGGTGATCGATCAATTATGGTAAATAAACATGGAGAAATTAAAAATGGAGATGATATACTTGCGCTCCTTGCAGATCATCCAACATATAAAAATCAACAAGGTCTGATAGGAACTATAATGAGCAATCAAGGACTCACTGATTTTATTACCGCAAAAAACAAACAATTTATTCGAACGCGCGTTGGTGATAAGTATGTTGCCGAATGTCTTGAGAAAGAAGATATGCTTCTTGGTGGCGAACAATCTGGACACATAATAATGCGTGATTATCTGGCAACTGGCGATGGCATCTTTACTGCTCTCAGAGTACTCGAAACTATGATAATTACCCAAAATTGGGACATGAAAACCTTTACCCGATACCCACAGGTACTAATAAATATACCGATAACCCACAAACACAATCTGAAACAACCGGAAATTGCCGGTATAATTGAAAAATATGCTACTCAACTTGATGGAGGGCGAGTAGAAGTACGATACTCAGGAACAGAAAATGTACTCCGTATAATGGTTGAGGATAGTAATCAGGAAAGAACTGAGCGTATAGGAACAGCATTAGCCAAAGCTTTACAAAAAAAACTTACAAACCCAGCAGGAGAAAATTATGGATAAACAAGAAACTTTTTTACAACGTCTTTTCCATCATCTCTGGTCATTATTTTTAAATGGCCTCCTAACAATTTTGCCAATTACACTTACCATCACAATATTTAATATTTCACTTAAATTAATAACGAGCTGGCTTAAGCCATTGCGCGAATTTATAAAACCAACTTTTTTGGAAGCGATACCTCATGCTGAAATTATCCTTGCTATCTTATTAATTTTCTTAGTCGGTACTATTGTAAAAATTTTCATTTTACGTTCAATCATCCACGCACTTGAAGATTTATTATTTAAAATTCCGATCATCAGGCCTGTTTATTCAGGCATTAAGCAACTTGTGCAAGCCTTTAGCATCCAAGATAAAATTACCTTTAAGAAAGTTGTACTTGTTGAATTTCCACGTAAAGGCATCAATAGTATCGGTTTTTTAACCAGTGAATTACCACGGCCAATCTCACCATTAAACAACCAAAAATTCTTCAATGTTTTTATTCCAACTACGCCAAACCCAACCAGTGGCTATTTTATCATAGTGGCAGAACAAGATATTAAAGTCATCGATCTTACACGCCAAGAAGCAATGGCAATGATTATTTCAGGAGGCATTATTCAACCTGAGCGGTTTATGAAAGAACAAAAACCAAACTTACAGTAGTCAAATCTTATGAGAATTGATTAAAGAGAAACTTTGAATAAAATAAGTCTAATCCCATTGAAGAGCCACCATTTTTAATGTGATGGTCAAGTGCACAAATATACTGATGCGCTTGAGCCAGTTCATCTGAATGATATTTTTTCCAATCACGTTGCAAAAAACTAAATGGAAGTCGAAACCCTATTCTTTTTGCTGCTGCATGTTGATTATTTGCTAGCAAATGAATAAAAAAAGAAGCACGCCAAAGTTGTTCTGACCAAAATGAAGTCCAAAATGGCAAGGCATACACCTCACGTATATCACACCATTGATCAAAAAAAGCGTGATTATTCTTTGCAAAAAAATGCTGACTCAATGCAAAAAGCGAAGTCTCGGGCATAATAATACTATCGAGCCATGTATCGAAAAATAATGCAATATGTGCCCTAAGGACACGTGCATAATGCATTAAAAGTGGCGCGGCATCAAGTGGAACATAATTATACCGTTCAAATAGCATAGTAATAAATTGATACATGCGAGGAGTAATCGTATGCCCGCATCGCATAAAAAATATGCGAAAAAGATCTGCATCCATACGTTCGGGAACTTCAATACGCAATGACGTGTCAGATAAAGGAGGACTAATATCACGCCCAATAAAAAAGGCAATATTATTTGGACCTGTATAGGTAGCCAAGTAATCAAATAAGCACTTTTGCTTAGCCTTATCTAACTGCTCAATGGCTCCAAGCCAATACATCACGCCATTTCCCAAAAAGGTTGTTTCTAGCGATGCTTGTATTGACAAAAAATCCTGGCTGTTCAAATCAATATTTTTAACTAAAACAGAAGACTGATTCTTTAATTGAGTGCATAAGGTAGAAAAAAAAAGCAATGGATACGTTACGTTCCCTTGAAACCATACAATACGATACTGATCAAAAAAATTATCTTGTTTAAAACCATCAAGAAATGCTCGCAGACTAATATTCATAGATAGTACATTTATGGTGTTTTAGATTGTCGATTTTTAAGACTAAACAAAGGCAACTTATTACCTTGATTTGAGTAAGTATTAGATCGCGAAATATTTTGTTTGGAGTGATCCAGTTTCTGCTGAGCCAAAAAATTAAATAACTGACTTGCCCCTTGTTTGACCAATAAGCACATTTGATCAAATAAATCCCAGGCAATAGTTTTTTTCTCCGCTCCACCTTGTATTTCAATAATATTACCGGATTTTGTTACCACAAAATTAAAATCAGCCTCAGCTTTACTATCTTCTGCAAAGTCAGGATCAACTAAAAGTTGCCCATCAATAACACATATTGAAAGTGCAGCTAAAGTATCCGATAAAAATGGTTGGGTAATAACGTTATTACCCAACCATTTTTCCTGCGCAGCTTTTAACGCTAAATATGCCCCTGTAATACTCGCAGTACGAGTACCACCATCTGCTTGCAATACATCACAATCGACAACAATAGTTCGATCTGGTAGCGCAGTCAAATCGACAATGGCCCTCAATGCTCTACCTATCAACCGGGAGATTTCTACCGAACGTCCGTTTTTTTTCATAAGTGATGTTTCTCTGGGCATACGTATATTTGTTGACGATGGCAACATTGCATATTCTGCCGTTAGCCACCCAGAATTTTTTCCGCGTAAAAATGATGGGATACTAAATTGCATACTAATCGTGCACAATACTTTTGTTCTTCCAGCTTCAAACAAAACAGACCCAGCTGCATAACCAAAAACATTATATGATATTTTTACCGGTCTGATTTTATCGTATTGGCGTCCGTTATATCGTTTTATTGCTTTATGCATGCACCCAACTTGCTATTTTAGAAATAAAAGATAACAACCTACTCTACTAACAACTTCAAACTTACGCGACCAGTACTTCCATCATAATCAAGCACTTTAACAGTTACCTGCTCGCCTATCTTAAACTGACGCATAAAAACACGTTGTATCTCTTGTGGAATATTTGAAATATGAACCAAACCTTGTAGCCCTGGTACCAATTCAACAAAAATACCAAAATCAGTCAAGCGGGTCACTTTACCTTTGAATATACTACCCATCTCAATCTGGCCAGCCAACGTTTTAACCCATTTAATGGCAAGATCAATATCAGTATCAGGACCACCAAGTATCTTAACTACACCATCCGGTTCAATATCAATAGTTGTGCCAGTGACTTCGATAATTTCACGAATAGTTTTTCCCTGACCACCAATTACTGCGCCAATTTTATCAGTATCGATCTTGAATGTTATCATTTTAGGTACAAGCTCTGACAATGTTGGATTTGGTGCACTCATAACTTTTTTCATCTCATTCAAAATATGCAGGCGGCTTTTTCTTGCTTGCTCAAGTGCCATTTGGAAAACCTCACGAGTAAGCCCACCTTTATATTTAACATCCATCTGAATTGCATTAATACCATCCTCACTGCCAGCAACTTTAAAATCCATAAGGCCAAAGGCATCTTCAAAACCAGAAATGTCAGAAAGTATAATAAACCGACCGTCAGCACTTTTTAATAGACCCATTGCACTACCGGCAATCATTTTTTTTATGGGAACGCCAGCATGCATAAGCGCCATAGTTGACCCGCATGTCGTCGCCATCGACGTTGAACCATCAGATTCGAGCATATCCGCTACAAGCCGTATAGTATATGGAAATGCATCTTTATCAGGAAGCACTGGCCGTAATGCAGAAGCTGCCAAATAACCATGCCCAATTTCTCGCCTGCTTGGTGCTCGCATAAAACGCGCTTCACCTACTGAAAATGGCGGGAAGTTATAATGCAACATAAAAGAGCCATCTCCTTCTTCATCCATAATACTCTCTGTGCGTTGCGCATCCTGCCCTCCACCAAGTGTCACACTAACCAGAGCCTGTGTGCGTCCACGGGTAAACAGAGCAGATCCATGAGTACAAGGTAAAAGCCCTACTTCATTAGATATCGGACGAATTTGATCGAAATCACGATTATCAACACGTTTGCCCAGCGTAAAAATCAATTCAGTTGTTTTATCTCGTAATATTGAATCAAAAATATAGTCAAGGACTCGTTGTGGAACCTCTGTGGTAGTAATTTCTTCTTGATATTGTGTAGCAAAACTTTCTTTCAATTCTGCCAAATATGTATTACGCTCAACCTTGTCTGGAATATAAACATTTCTTACACGATCATCTGTTAAAAATTCTTGTATCCGACCTTCCCAAGTAGGCCAATCATATTCACTGTTATCTGGCATTTCCAGTGGGACACCAACTTCTTGAACAACAGCAGTTTGCCAATCAACTAATTTTTTTATGTCCTCATGCGCTTTGAATAAAATATCGACAAATTCATTTTCAGAAAGATCATTTGACGAACCCTCAACCATGCAAATACCTTCTTGCGTGCCAGCAATAATTAATCGCGTGTCAGATTTGCGCATATCAGTATACAGTGGATTGATTACCCATTTATTTTCCAGACGTCCCACCTCAACAACACCGATGGGTCCTAGAAAAGGAATTTTTGAAATAGAAAGTGCTAATGAACTGGCAAGTAATGCAATTGTATAAGGTGCATGCTCTTTATCTACAGAATATACGGTGACTAAGATTTGAATTTGGTTAAAATAATGAGCAGGAAATAGTTGGCGTATAGCACGATCGATAAGACGACTTGTTAACACCTCCCGATCAGTCATTTTGCCTTCTCGCTTATAATAACCTCCGGGAATTTTTCCTGCAGCTGAAAATTGTTCTCTATAATCAATGGTCAATGGTAAAAATCCAGGAAATTCCTTTGATGGTACTGATACAACAGTAGCTAAAATAACAGTACCACCATGCCTAAACCAAACAGCACCATCTGCTTGTCGGCCAACCTTACCGATTTGAACTTCATAATCTAATTTATCTAAACGAAATGATTTTACCATTAACATAAGCCTACAAAAAATATACCTAATATAATTACTTCTTTATTTATTTTCGCAATCCCAAGCGTTTCACCAAATCCCTATATTTATTTTCGTCTACCTCTCCAAGATACCGCAAAAAACGTCGTCTACGACATACCATCTTCAACAGACCCCGCTTGGAACTAAAGTCTTTTGGATATGCTTGACAATGACCTGTTAATAAACGGATATCATTGGTCAATAGAGCAATTTGGACCTCAACTGAACCAGTATCTGAAAGGTTTTGTTGAAAATCTTCTATAATTTTTCTTTTTTCTTCCTTATGTAACACCATAACATCAACCCTTAAATATCTCTAATTAATAATGCCTACTTCCATAAAATCAGCCATTTGGTAGGCGCGAGCGGGATTGAACCGCTGACCTCTGCTACGTCAAAGCAGCGCTCTACCACTGAGCTACGCGCCTGAGCCTGCTGACGGTTCATCATTCGCACTTTCTTCGACTCTTTCTCTGCTCTCCTCTTCCTGTGCTTTGCGCTCTAACTCTGAAATATCTTCCCCTAAATACTTTTCTTTGAAAGATCGTATGCCAGTACCTGCTGGTATTAGTTTACCAACAATTACATTTTCTTTTAAGCCATAAAGATGATCTACTTGCCCTGATATTGATGCTTCTGCCAAAATACGGGTAGTTTCTTGAAATGATGCAGCTGAAATAAAACTTTCCGTATCTAGTGAAGCCTGCGTAATACCAAGCAAAACAGGTTTTGCAACCGCAACTTTCTTGCCCTGGGCTCTCAGTAGTGAATTGACTGAGGCAAAATGTATACGATCAACACGATCACCCACCAAGAAATCACTGTCTCCAGATTCAACTACACGCACCTTGCGCATCATTTGTCTAATAATCAGCTCAATGTGTCGATCATTAATATCAACACCTTGCAAGCGATAAATCTCTTGTATTTGATCAACTAAGTACTTCTGAACAATATCTGGCCCTAGTATACGTAGCATATCTTGTGAAACTGGCGAACCAGTCGTCAATTGGTCACCTGTACTCACTTGCTCACCATTTACTACATTAAGTTGCTTACCGCGTGGTATAAAATAATCATATGATTCCGCGCCTGAAACAACAGTTAGTTTCCGCAATCCACGGTGTAGTCCGCCAATAACAACCTCACCATCAATATCGGCAATAATAGCCGGATCTTTTGGTTGTCGCGCTTCAAACAACTCGGCAATACGCGGCAGGCCACCTGTATTAATATCCTTTGTCTATGAAATTTCTCGCGGCATTTGTACCAAGAAATAGCCAACATGC
>SDBT01005382.1_pt1 | contig 21495 bp, 40 predicted proteins | sample 2277101 | NCBI WGS metagenome assembly SDBT01 (sample SAMN10404973, study PRJNA504765) | marine sediment metagenome | isolation source: marine sediment core GS10_PC15, 103 cmbsf | place: Arctic Ocean: Southern Knipovich Ridge | collected 2010
GAATGGTCCCAATTGACGATGCAGGGAATGTCCGATTCGTCGAACTCGTCAAACCAGTCCTCGACAACCGCTACGATCCAGGTGGCATTTGGCCTGCGGTGTTTTCTGAAGCAGGTTTTGGCCATTCGCATCGCGAAGTCGCGCCATCTCTCAAATTGTTCTGGGCTCATGGCGAGTCTCCTTTTCTCTGTGTACTCTGTGGTTATGTTTCAAACTCCGCCGCCACCCAGACGATCGCCTTGTTCTTGTACGACGTGAGACGTACCCGGCCGCTATTAACCACCAGTAGATCCTTGACGAGTTCACCTCGCCGCGGCCGTACGGTGTTCTCCGGCAGCCCGGTCCGGTCGCTGATTTCCTCGTCGGTCGCACCGGCCATTTTCCGTTTCGTGATCTCATCGAACACCATGCGTCGCGTTCTGCTCATACGCGGCTCCGTGGCCCGGGCCGACTGCCGGCTGGTCAAGCTGCCCGAGTGCGGCGGGTCGTCGAACAGCGGCATCGCGTGACTGGGGCGGTGGGTGGTCATGGGAAATCAGTCGGGAGTTATGAGTCGTGAGTTGAGAGTCTTTCACTCAACACTTAACACCTCCGCCATCACGAATAGCCCCAATCCTGTGGCCGGCCGCCGTAGTCCGGCTCGCCCTTCTTCCTCCGCACCCAAATCGCCCACAGCAGGCAGACCGGGCATCGCACCGGGTAGTGCCGTCGCCCTTTTTTCGTTTGCCACTCGCTCCGCTCCACGTAATCGCTGGGGCATTTTGTATGGTTCGCGACGTTGGGGCATTCTTCAGTCATCCGTGGCCGCTTTCGCTGCCTCGGCGGCTTCGATGTGTTCCTGAATCCTTTTCCATGGGATGTGCCTCCGAACGATCGTAGCACTACGGCACAGGCTCTCCATGCGGGCATCGGCTTCGTCATAGGCTTCGGCAGCGGCTTTGGCAGCGGCTTCGGCAGCGGCATAGGCAGCGGCATAGGCAGCGGCAGCGGCAGCGGCATAGGCAGCGGCAGCGGCATAGGCATAGGCAGCGGCATCGGCAGCGGCTTCGGCATCGGCAGCGGCTTCGTCATAGGCTTCGTCATAGGCTTCGGCAGCGGCTTCGTCATAGGCTTCGTCATAGGCTTCGGCAGCGGCATCGGCAGCGGCATCGGCAGCGGCTTCGGCATCGGCTTCGTCAGCGGCTTCGTCATAGGCTTCGGCAGCGGCTTTGGCAGCGGCTTCGGCAGCGGCATAGGCAGCGGCATAGGCATAGGCAGCGGCAGCGGCTTCGGCAGCGGCAGCGGCATAGGCAGCGGCAGCGGCTTCGGCATCGGCAGCGGCATCGGCATCGGCAGCGGCTTCGGCAGCGGCGCCATACTCACCAACAACATGCTGTTCCATGTGCTTGAGCCTGTCGATGATATCTGCCACTAACTGTTTCTTGGTTTCATTGCTCATTGGTTTTTGTCCTTTCCTCCGTGTGGTTGTGATGAAGAATCCTCATCGAGGCAGTTTGCGTGGCTCGCGATGAAGGCTTTGCCTATTTCCATATAGCGTTTTGCTGGAAGCTGAAGTTCGTCAAACTGCTGTTGACACTTGTGTCTAGAACATTTCATGTCACGAACTCCCTTCGGTTTCTGTTTCCTTCCTCTTCGGTCTGAAATCACCGCACCAATCGGTTTCCCTGACGATGGGCCACCATGCCTCGCTATTGTCAGATGCTGCCACCGGCGAACGCAATCGGCACTCATGTAGATGCGAAATCCCGTGGCTCCAGTTACAATCTTTGCATACACCCATGTCACAAACTTCCTTCGGTCTCGCGTACTCTGAACTCCTCACTCTCAACTACCCACTAGCGTTGCTTCCCGCCCCACGCGTCGAGCGGATATCCTCGGCACGCGCGTCGATGAGCCGCGTGATTTCCGTTTTGGTTGCCTGGTCCATTTGCAGCTCGTCGGCATACTTCTTGCAATTATTGCATTGGCCCACGTCGACACAGTTTGCAATCGACGGCAGCCATTCGTTGATGATTACGGCATCGGCGACCTCACCGGGATCGTCAGGCGTTTCGGCCGGCTCGGGGACCTCTTGCGGTTCCGGCGTGCCGGTAGACGTGGGAGTCGGTGGTGCGGGCTGTTCCGGAGGGTCAGTCGGCGCAGCAAACATAGTCTGTTCGAGCTTTGCCCTCGGTGCCTCTACCCGTGCGGGATCGTTGCCCAGAATCACATCGTCGTTGCGAATTAGTGTTTCCACACCGTGAGCCACCAGCGGATCGATCGGGACAGCCTTTCTCGAATGACAGTCACGCAACAGCGTTTTGGTGGCCATCTGCTTGTACCACTTGCGCCACGTATCCTGGGTCTTGGCACACTTCTGGTTTTTGGAAATGTCCTTAACAGGCATGGTGTGATATTTTGGCGGCCGGCCATCGGCATACACGATCTTGACGTAGCCACCAACGATGTCTTCCGGTCCGTCAATGTTGCGATTCGGATCAAACGGATTATAGGTATGTATGAAGTACCCATTATCCACCGAGAAGTGATCTCCCTTATGCACTAGTTCCGGGCAGAGTTCCAAGATGAGCGGGTGTCGCTCCATTACGTCTTTGAAACCACGCCATGAGGGCGTCACCTTGACTTCATATTGTCCCTTTTTGTTTTTGTACGGCACAAGATAGCACTGCTCGACTGATGGCAAGATGCACAGAGCCGCACATTCGAGAAACGCGACGAGCTTGCTCCGCTCTGTGCAGTGTGCAATCTTCTCGTCTTGGAGAGCAAAGACCATGTGAACGGAGAATTTATCCGGCGGCATCAACCCACTGCATGCCGCAGCCGTAAGATTCTTAATTTTCGGTTTCTCCACCCACGTTGAGATATTGCCCCCAGAACTCGTCATTTCTAAGACCTCTTCGTTATTCATTCGGTTTCCCCTTCGTGTTCAATAACCGGTGCCCTGGCCGCGTGAGCGGCATAAGCCCATTGCGGAAGATCAACCACGCCTACGCGGTCGTGATTTGATGGCTTCCAGTTGTTCGTTTCGAGCCGCTTTGCCAATTCGGCCAGCGCCTCCTCGTTTTCATCGTGGCCCAACTCCATCGCCTGCGGGTCGATCTCCCACACCTTGCAGGAATAGGGCGGCTCGTTTTGCACCACCACGCAGCACCAGCACAGCACAGGCCCCATCGCTTCCTCGACGGCCCGCACGTACCACGCGGCCTGTCGGTGATAGCCCCGGTTGTAGATCTCTTTACCAAAGGCCCGCCGGTTATGCGGGTTGCCGCGAAACGTCTTTAGGTCGCACACCACCAGCCCCGCCGTATTTTCTACGATACGGTCCACACGACACCTCAGATCGAGGCCTGTAGCCGCGTGCTTTTGGACGAAGGACACCTCCGTCTCGATTGCCACCTCCTTGCGCAGAAGGTCGATCGCCTTGGGTGTCTGCTGTACGGACTCGACCATTTTCATCAGCGGCCGGGCCTCGGCAGCCGTCAGCAATGGGCCGGGGTGCGCGGCCTTGTATTTCTTCCACGGCGCACCCTTCCTGTGACCCTCTGCATTCAGCACATCTATCGGAATCAACGGAATACTCTCGCCCTCCAAAACCACGCTATGCAGCGCGTGGCCCAACTCGGCCGCCTTGCCAGCCGCCGCCTCGATCTCCGACCGCTCGACGTAGTATTGATTGAACAACTCGGGCAAACCCGGCAGCTTTTTGACCTGCGAGTTGGACCATTCAGGCCGCGCGTGATACTCGGCAGCGGTGATGTGGAGAATGTTATTGTTCATAGTTCAGTCGTCGTATCGCTCCATGAGTATTACGGCAGTCATTGATAAACCAAGGGCGTCCGCAATCCGGCTCAGCGTCGTAAGGGACGGACACGCGTAGTTCGGCGATTCCTGTCGGGCGATACATGGCTGTGATGTGTGCATTTTCCCAGCAAGCTCTTGCTGAGTAAGCCCAGCATCGACGCGAATGTCGTGTAGTATCTGTGATATTTCTGCGTGCGACCCATCCGACTCGACACACGCTATGCGCGAGCCACACCCTCTCTTGTCTATGCGCCGCCGAAGGAGATCGACCGCATTGCTCGTGCTCATGTCATATCTCCGTGATACTCGGCGGCGGTGATTTGGAGTGGGGGCATGTTAGTTGGTAGTATTGAGTTGAGAGTGTTCAGTCCTTCGTAATCTCCATCACGTCGCCTAAACCTAGCAGCCGCACGCGGATCAGGGTGTCTTCCCTTGTTTGAAAAAAGCCCGTAATGCCTTTGCCGGCCGGGCTGCCAATAAACCTCAAGTCGTCACCCATTCGCTGCACGACACGGCGGACACGGTATCCATGGGCCGGCCACGATACAACCTCAGCTAGGATGCCATCGTCTTTGAGTTCGGTGATGGGAAACGTGCCGTCCGCCCTTTGTCGTACTGTTACGCCCATGTCTTTCTCCTTGGAAAAGTGTTAAGTGGTTAGTGTTGAGTGGTGAGTTGTGAGTCGAAAGTTGAGAGTTAGTCCTCGACTTCCAGTGTGTCTTCGGCCGTGAGGAGCCGGACCCTTCCGGAAGTTAATCCTGAACCCACAAAATAACCCGTGAGGCTGTGGTCACTTGAATAACCCACAAAATTTAGGTCGGCTCCTACTCGGTGAACAATTCTGCCTACTTTATGCTCGAAACCAAGCCAGCTTGTGACCTCGGCTACATCGCCATCCTGTAACTCATTTCCAGCGATGGAGCCGTCGTTTCTCTTTACTTTTACTCCCATGGGTTTCTCCTTGAAAAAGTGGTCAGTTTTATAAAACAGCATGGCGGCAAGGGGTGGTTGACTCCCGCGGCTGCCAGAGGCGAAGCGACATAGGACAACCTGACACTACATCGCATACCGCCCGCCATGCTGTGGGTCAATAAGTGTCTCTCTCTCCGTCTACGTATTTCTGTGCTCTGTCCATCAGTTCGACAAGTGAGCCCGGTTCTGAGGACCGAACCCCATTGACCGTAAGTTTCAGCGCCCTGTCGTTGTCTCTGTTGATGACATATCTCTTAGTTCCAGGAGTCGGCCTTGCGACTACGGTGTCTCCGACGATATCCCAATCGAGTTTCATGGTAACTCCTTTTGTTATTTCAATATGCCGGATTGTGCTCCAAGGCTCCGGCGGCCTCCATGTCCATTTACCCGCAGGCGAGCTTCGATGGATCGCTTTCTTCAAAGTGGCTCCGGCAGGAGTCGAACCTGCAACTTATTACTTGAGGTTCTCGACTGTCATCGTCTTAACCTTGTTCCTGCGATTTAGGTCAGCAGGATTCCTGCGTCTACCAATTCCGCCACGGAGCCAAAATTCCTTTGTGTTTGTTTTCATTCCTTGTAACGCAATCGCACGTAGACCCACGTCGATTTACCCGGCTCAAGGCCTAGCTTGCGGAGTCGAGGGACAGCGCACGACAGGTGTATCGGTTCATTCATTCGCTTGCGCCGAACGGTCGCGAAGAGGCCCTCGGACGATAACGGAAGTCGCACCCGCACCCTGGAACCCGACGAGTTTGTCCATTGCGTCAAGGACGCTTCCAGCCAGTATTCTTTCGCGTCAGGAAACTCGATCTTCATAATCCGGCACATTTCGTTGATGCAGACAAACGACTTGTCGTACTGGTCTAGATACTCTGGCAAGATCTTGCATCTAACAAGTACCGGCGAGCTGACAACAACCTGCTCTTGTTTCTTACTCATGTTTTCGTCTCCGTGTTATCCGTGCCATCCGTGGCTAGTTTTCGTTTTCACAATCCGCCAGCAGTTGCCGCTGGACCTCCTCGGCATTGCTTCGCAGTACAGCATCTACAAGCCGTTGTTCGCGACTTTCGCCTTCGATGGGATGGTCGCCAAACCACCGTTCCACGATGCTCGTGACCTCGCATCTCGCTCCCTCGCCGGGATTCCCGGGGTCCCCGGTTTTCAACAGCGGCACATCCGGCGTCCCCGGCGTGTAGTCGTACTCGACCGTGCAACATATCGGCACCAGTACCGTCACCTCGCCGGTTCGCCTGCGTGTTGTGCTAACGCTAATCACCGGATTCCTCTTCCCGGTTCGGCTCCGGCCGGGACAGCTCCTGAATCAGCCCAAGGTCCTTTTGGATGCCCTTTAAGACCGGCTTGATTGCTGTGGCGGAGATCTCCGTCGCCTCGAACAGCAACCGGTGGAGTTGGTCTAAGTCGGCAATCACGCCGGCCGCCAGCGAATGGACCGACATCCCCGGCGTGTTTTCCATGGCTACAGCGGCCGTTCCGTCGGTCGCGTCAGGACAGCGCCGCGATGCTTCACTCCGCCTCGTGGCGGCTCGGTCGAGCAGTTCAAAGCCGGCGGCCATCGCTTTCACGTTGGGGCCCGGCTCCTGACAGTCGTGTACCGGGTCCTGCACGTCGCGTACCGGCTCTGTTTCAGTTTTCATGTCAATTCCTTTCGTGTAGGCTGTGGGTAGTGTTGAGCAACCGACTCTCAACTCTCAACTACGAACTTTCTTCTTTTCAAAACACCGGGCGGCAGCATCATGCCCCGCCCGGCGCAGCTATGCCGGCGATCCCTCACCAGCGTCAATCACAATGATTCCTTCGTCGCTGCCTCGCATCTCAACCAGTTCGTCGTAAGGGTCTTTGCGATCATGGTCGTCTACTGGAATTCGAGGCACGTCGTATTCGTTCTGGATCTCAGGAAACATCACCTGAAGTTCTGAAACCCAAAATTTGACACCTTCTTCTGGACATTTGTTTTTCGCACAACGATCTAACCACTTATCAAGATCCTTGAGAGAAAGTGACATCTTCAATTCTGGGAACCACCGCAATAACCAAGGCTTACACTCGTCGGCGAATCGCGGCAATTGGTGTGCGAACGGAGAGTCGTTGGTCATCCAGCCAAGTAGTTCATACAAGTTGTCGATACCGTTATCCGACGGGCCGGATGATTTTGTGAGTAGTCGCCCAGTCGTAACGGTCAGTAGGGTCCGTAGAGGGAATTGCTTTGTGTCAGTCTCCATCATTTACTCCTTTCAAAAAGGCGACGGCCGACCGATAGATCGACCGCCGCAACGTGTCGCCGAGAACCATAAAGGCGCCGACCGGCCTGTCGACCGATCGACGCACTCGCGATCTCTACAATCACCGCTTCATAATGCGCCTCCTTTATCCCAGAGGTTCTTTGAGAATCTGTCACGCTTTGTAGCAGGAACCCTGGGAATCGAACCCAGCCATCTGGTTTTGGAGACCGGATCGCCACCTTGGAACATTGGCCCCTATGGAAAACCATCCCCAGGCAGGAGTTGAACCTGCCATTGCCCAAAAGCGAACATCTCGCGGTCATCCCCGTGGATAACACTTGGTGCGCTTGTTTATCGGTTATTACAGATCCGAAAACTCCCTCACCGACTTGTATCCAAGCCGGTCGCGACACTTGTCCGCAATCGAATAACGTATACCTTCCGGCACTCGCGTCTTCCGCCCGCGATGCTGGGGATGGGTGATTGCAAAAACCAACGGCGGCCCGGTGTGAACTCCGAGCTGGGCGTGTGCCCCGGAACTCTTCCCGTCGGTGGTCATTGTAATAAATCATGTCCCGTCCCGTCCCGTCTAGTCCCGTCCCGTCTAGTCACTTCATGTCGAGTCAAGTCACGTCGAGTCTTAGACGTTCTCTTGGCCTTGCATTAGGGCAATCAACTTCGCCGACGGAGGATCGTGGAAGTGCGTCACGTCCCCGGTGAGCAACTTCTTACGAGCTGATGCGGATGTGGCCACAGCCAGTGTACCTGCAATCACCTGTTGCACCGAATGATTCTGTCGCTGTTGCGTATCCATCGCCGAGCGGTCGGCCCCGACCAGTATTCGCACGTTCTTTTTCGCTCGCCGTCCGATATGCCGATGCCGTCGGTGCGTCTCTCGCATCCGACCATCATTGTCCTGACAAATCCAGGCCCGTTCAGTCCGGTCCCACTGCCAGAACGGCCCGTGATCCACCAGCACGCGGTGTATGGCTGTGGCCACATTCGCAAATCCCAAACGCCCCTCACTCGGCACACCGACCGGATTGCACGGTCGATCCATGCAACCTGCCATTTCGTGTAGCGTCACCCGATCCCCTGGTTTGCCGTCCTTTAACCGCTCGATAGCCCTCGCAGTGTAAGGTCCCATCTTGCCAGGAAACGGTCCCACGTCCGGCGTTAAAGCTTGGTCACTCATAATCATACTCCCTGTCTAGTTAAGGAAAAAACTTGTCTTGGCTAGTCCTGTCGGGTCGGGTCCTGTCCGGTCTGATCCCGTCAGGTCGAGTCAAATCTGGTCCCGTCGTGTCGTGTCGCATCCTGTCGAGTATTATGCGGCCTTTTGTCCGCCAACGGTGTCAGGTTGCTCTTTGGCGTCAAACTGGGTAACAAAAAAGCGGCCGTTGCTGCCCCCGTTTTCCACTCGCATTGACCCAAAGCCTACAAACATCCCGCCGGCCTTAAAGTGCTGGAGAACCACCGGCTCCGTCAGTTTCTCATCGAAAAGGTAAAACGCCCCTTTGGCCACCCATTCCCGAGCCACCGGAAACGTCCGATTCACCCGCGTGCTGTTGCCTTGCTTGCCGTTGGCTGGCACAAACAACGTCACGCACTCCAGATCATCCAACGTCATCGGCGAACCATCCGGTTTGAATAACAGGATCGCGCCGTCGGGCGCCAACCCGCACTTCAGCCGCCGCGTGTAAGTAGCCTTTCCGCCGCCACCAGGAACCTTCTCTCCCTCCCAGGTTCCGGCGGCAACAAATAGCATTGATATCGCACTACCCGGAATGTAGCATTGGCCGTCTGTCGTGACATGCACTTTTTGATTCCAGATTCGCTGTTCAAACTCCTCGTGGCTTTCTTTTTTCGGCCTTTCCTCGGTCACGTGTTTTCCAAACATCAGATCGGAAATGCCCGTCAGCTCAAACTCACAATGAATCATCTCTAGTCTCCCTTGTAATAGTGGTTAGTTAGTTGCCGTCGTAATACCCTGTACGACATTCTGCGCCTTCCGCCACGCTTCCCATATTGGGTCATCGTCGGCCTTCGTGTAAAGTATCCATTCAGCCACCACCGGATAGCCCGGCAAGTATATGCCTCGCTCCCACTCGCTGATCTGCGACTGCTTTCGCCCCATCAGCTTGGCTAATCTATCCTGAGACAAGCCGGCACCACGCCGAGCCTTAAACAGAAGTTTGGCCAGTGCTTCGCGTTGCGTTCCGTTGCTCATCTCTCACCTCGTATTAGGTCTGCCGATTCTGGATTCTAGCGATTCACAAAACGGCGTCAACCCCGATTTGGAGTATTTGATTCTGGCCGCAAATGTGCATGATCTCGTCGCCATACTGACCGAAAAAACCGGAAATGTCCGCAGTCAGAACATTCGAGAACATCACCGATCCTTCGATTTTCGTCTGCGGCAAAGACCGGCAGTTGTTTCGGTAAGTCCGTACAAGTATCAGCGCACAACATCGAAGTTCACTCCAGCCGCCATCGTTGCGGCAAAGATTGCCAGTGCTAGTAATATCACCAACACGTCGGTTGTAATGTAAAAGGCTGTTAGTATTCGCATAGCTTATTCTCCCTTGTCGGCATGCGAGGCAAACAGATTCATGCACCGCACCAACCCGGCCTCGGTGCATCGTATGTCGATGGGTTGCGCCATGGCGCCCCGTTTGCAGACGAGCGGAGGCTTCTTTTCCATTGCCGCGTGGGCCGCTTTTTGGGCTTCCTTTTTGGTCGTGTGGAAGCTGTAGCCGGCATTGTCGCCGGTGCCTAGGCCCAGTGAATAGTTATTGCGGTAGATTCTCACACCCGCTCTCCTTCCTTGTACCGTTGTCTGGCCTTGGCGAGGGCCCAGCCAGCTTGATACATGGACGGACTCAAGTCTTGGCAGTTGAAACCAGGGACCTCTAATAGATCCCATATATCAGTGAGTGTCAGTATTTCCGGGTGATCGGGGATAAGTGACAGTATCCGGTCGCTTAGCTGGTTGGCCGTGCTATTGTACTGCTCGGCGGTGGCTGATAGGGCATCGAGCTGTTGCTGCGTATTTGCTCGCTGATCCGGGTCAGCAGGTCCTGTTCCATTGTTATCCGTCCTAGTCATCTCATTCATCGTTTCGTCCTTTCTATTACTTGCGCCAGCCGCCCCATCGGCCGACCGATGCACGAACTATATAGGCCGACCAATAATCGGTCAATAGCAAGTTGGCCGATTTTCTTGGAATTCTGTCGGAATCGTGGCCGGAGGTGGACTAAGTTCTGTTACCGCATAGACTTGCGGACATAAGAAACTTTCGGAAAGAATCCAGAATCGCCTAAAGCCGACGCAACAGCCCCGCGTCAAGCATCTCTTTGATCGCCGAAGTCTGATGTCTCGGCTTCAGTAGTTTTGCCAGGTGGGGATCGTGCTGGCCTGCCCACGAGCGGATTCCGGCCGTATCGGCCTCCAGCGTGGCCCTAAGAGCCGGGAGCCACACTTCCTGTCCTCGGTCCCTCCGGCAGTGCTTGTTGCCGTGACAGTGGCGTATACGCACGTCTGAGAGAGTTTCCTCGCGGCCGAACAAGGCCGAGTGATTGAATCGGTCGTCTACCAGGGCAACCTCTTTGTCACTCCAGATACCATAGGCAAGCTGCATAGCTAGTTCATCGGTCATGTGCCGACCTTGGCCGGCTACTGTGATTGCCCGCCAGAGGTCCAGCGGGGCGTAGTTTTTCCGGAACCCGAAAACTCCGGTATTGATGGCCGGATGCTGGATGCTTAGCTGATGGGCGGCCATTTCGTCTATCTGGAGCGAAATATCCCGCCACTTGCGTACCCGGCCGCCAATGATGCCGCCGAAGGTCTGCCAGTCAGAAAACGCGGTAATCACGAGGGGATACTCGAAAAGTTCGTCGAACGGGGCCACCACCACCGTATCGCCGTCAACGAAGACTGTCTGTTCGTACGGCGTCCATTCGGGGATCTGCGTTTTGATGAGATACGAACTATGCCGTTTACGAGTGTTTGCCCTTACCGGCTCCACGTCGATCCCCAATCCGATGCTTCGCGCCAGGTCCCGGCAGGCGTCATCGGTCGTGAATATCGTCACTGGCCCGCTGTAGTGTTGCCGGAGAGAATGGCAGGCAACCACAAATCGCTCGGCGAACGCTACCCCGGAAAACAGAAATACTACGCCTCGTTTGGTCATAGGGTTTCGCCATCGCAATATCGCCAATTGCAGCCGTTTGGGTACGACGTGGAACTACGGTACGACGTGGAACTACTTTCCTCCCACTCGCCGTCGTCAATAGGGTCATGCGAAGGAACCGTTGCACCCGCACCGCTCAGTGCGACCGGCAACGCTCCACCAATCACTCCGATAGTTTTCAGAAAGTCACGTCGTTTCATGGTTATCCTCCTTGTACTGCACGCATCCAAACTCTGCCGATGTGCATAGCGAGGCAACGTGATCTTCGCCATCTAACGCATACGCTAACCTGTCTGGATACTCGGGCTCGCCATCCTCGCTGTCTGCAATGCTGCACCATCCTTTCCAGCTAGGTACATCCGGCGGACTCCAGTGTTTGCATGTTTTACATCGCCCGTAATCATCCATCACAGCCACCTCAGTATCGCTTGCTGATTTTCCACCACCACTTCTACCCGGTCGCTGAACGCCGACGAAAACGCCCGAACAGTTCGTTCCACGTTTGGCCTCATCGCCTCCCGAGAACGAAAACCAGTAAACACTAGACAAGCATCTTGATGCAGCCTCGGCACCACGTCGACCAATTCATGCAACAGATCCAACGGGGCCTCGCAGTCAAAAATCACCACGTCAATGCCTTCTTTGAGGAACGCTGTCGCGCGGGCCGTGCGACACGCATCCGATAACCGACCTGCTTCGACGCATACTCTCTCGTAGTGACCCGTCAGCGAACCGCGAATCTCGCCCGTGTTTTCATCGGTCAAGCACACGTAGCGGTCGGTCGGTCCGATGGCGATGTTTTCGCACAGCCACAGCGGCTCGTCTATTTCGCGTGCGCCAAGTTGCAAGATCGTACAGCCCTGGTTTTGGAACCGCATCAGGTGTTCGCGGTAGTTTTTTTCTTTCCAGTCGTACATCACTTACTCCCATTGAGTTTTAGGCTGTGAAACGCTATAGCCCTCAGATCGTCAAGATGCGATTGCATCGCAGAAACCTGGTGATTTCGTCCTTCGGCTTCAATAGGACGCAAGCCGCTATCCCATAGCGTATTCATTAGTACCTGTGCTGCTTCTTCGGTTAGCCCCAGCATAGGAGGTGCAAACGCCCCCATGTCGCGAGGCACCGCCTTGCACTCTATTACGTGCTCGTCTCCAACGAAGCCATGCAGTGCAATAGCGAGGGCTGAAGGATCATACGTTGCGCGGAGTGCAATATCCCCCGGATGAAGTCCCTCGGGGTCGCCGGTATACCGATAGTTCATCAAAACTCCTCCATTACCGAATAGAATTTCTCGGGGTCCCACGACTGCATAGCCTTCGCCCACGATTTTGATGGGTTACGGTCGGCATCCGGCACATCAGCCAGTGGATGCGTATGCTTCTCTGTCCACTCGACCGGAGCACTCGCTATACAATGATGACATAGCTGCAGGAGCTCCCACGGAAACCGCGGAAGAGTGAGGCGATACAATTCCCACATTCCAAACAGTCGCACCAGCATGATGGCCGGACTACACGGCAACCAGCCGTATTTGTCGAGACTGTACCCGCAGCGATGAAGTCCCATGCAACCTAACTGAGTCGGCTGATTGTAATCGACCGGCGACCATGTAGCGGGTACGTGAACTTTGTCTTTCGGGAGCGTTCCCTGTATTCTCGTACGCGGCAAATCGTTCGCCCACTGGGGAATCGGTAGTATGCGGTTTGTTTCGATAATGACTTTTTCGATCACGTCCGCTTCGGACAATAACTCGCAAATATCCCGAATCTCAGGATTCAGGAACGGTTCGCCCCCGACCACTTTGCACTTGATAACGGTTTCTTCAGCGGCGCGTACCTGTTCGACCATCCGGTACACTTGCTCGGCCGTCATGTGCTCGGTGCGGTCCGGGTATAGGTCGCATAGGCGGTTGCAATGGACACACTCGGCATTGCAAGCCATCGTGACGTTGAGTTCGACTTTCATTAGAAGCGTCCTCGGTTGAGAAAAACAATAGGGTTCCCACGGTCCGGCAGTCGTGCATACCGTTTGCGCATATCGTAATATGGTAGGTCATAGTCGATACAGTATTCCTCCACGCCCTTCCAACCGCCCATGCGTTCGTCGATCACTCTTGCAATCGCGGTTTCGTCTTTACCTAGGTCGCCATATTCATCGGCCAACTCGCGGTGAACCTCTATAGTGCGTTCGACGATCGTGATATCGCGACAATAAATGCACGCTCCGTGCGGTAGTATTTGCTCTCCGATCCCTGCCCGCCACTTGCATTGCCGGTGTTTGTACCGTCGCAGTGCAGCTTGAATGGGTTGTCCCTCCGCCAGTTCTTCCCAGTAATCATCAGGCACCGGAGCCACGCAATGCACGTCCCAATCGAGCCATACAACCGCGTCGAAGTCACCCAAAGCCGCCTTGATACATTCCAGCTTGTGCCGCCAAAATGACAGCCCCCAGTTCATGCGTCCTTCCGCGTGAGTATTTCTTGGCTCGGTCGAGTTGTCCCAATTGACAATCGGGTTCTCATGCAACATGATCGGATCGTAGCCAGCATCGCGGATGATATCCACGTTGTCCTTTCCGCACGCATAGACCGCCAAATCGTCCGGCTGATGGTCCCGGCTTTCGAGAACGATTTGGTGCAACTTGTCTCGGTAGTGAGGTAACGTAGTCTCGTCACCCCACAGGCCATGCACAAAGGCATAGTTCATCGGGATAGTCCGTGGGTTTGGTTATGAATGCGGCGTTGCCTGCGAAGGATATAATTGGAGGTTGAAGTAGCCGTTTGGCATTAAAAATGTTCTTCTGGATGACTTCCTGCAAATACACCACTGTAGTTTTCCGTCCTTCCACTTCGCACCGTTGGCGTTCGCGGACGGTCCACGCATACTCTAGATCCTCAATGACATACAGACCGCCTTGGGTAACATGCGGCCACAATGCCTCGAAGCTAATCTGCTGATCGCGGCATCGATGCGACCCGTCGTCGATCACTATATCCCAGAAGCCGCCCGTCTTGGAAATCACGTCTTGCAGGAAAGTCTCATCCGACTGGTCCCCGACAAACATTCGCACGCCATCGGGCGCGGCCTCGGCAGCTAACGGATCGATCTCGATAGCGTCAATATGCAAATCACAGCCCCACTCGGCAAATAGATCCTGCCATACCCGTAGGCTGGCACCGTCGAGAATCCCGATTTCCAATAGACGAATCGTTCGCCCGTAGCCGCGATATCGTTGCAAGAACAGATAGTAGGCCCCATCGTAACGATGACGACTTACCTTGTCGGTGCCGTGCATGTTGCACAGTTTGCGGAAAAGACTCATTGGCCTAACTCCTTACCGACATCAGCCGCTAACAACACCTCGTCAACAAGGCGTTTTCGGCGTCGATCCGACGTAATGCAAGCCAGTCCCATGTTTTTGAACGCGACTTTCTGTATTGGGTCGCCGCGACGGTAAGCTATATAGTGGTGATAGGTATCCTGGCTGGGGATCGGCAACCTGTCCGGCGCACAATCGGCCGCAATCTTGGAAAACGCCGTGAGCACGTAACAACACCATGAGGCTATCCGCTTGTTTCGGATTGTCTCTTGCCCCGGCTCAACCGGCGGCAAATCCATCCGCCGCATCCCCGGATGATTCAGCGCCGGCACGGTGTCGGCCCAATCGTCCAGCAACGCTGGCCACGTAGCGGGCTTCGTGTAGTGCCAAGCCGATGCAACGAGGGCCGGACGATCTTGAAACCACCCGGGTAAACACCGAGCGAACTGCGCCGTAGCCACCACGTCCGTATCGAGCTTCAGCCAATACCGGGTTTCTATGACGGCTGGTGGTACTCGCACAAAGGCCGTCAGCATTCGCTCCCGTTGCGTCATTCCTTCGGCATCAATGTCGAGAGTCGGCCAGTCCCATAACGCCAAGGCCCACTCGCCCAGCGGCTTGGTAAAAGCTAGACGCCTATTCCAGTAATCCGCCCCACCCGCCTTCGCATCACAAATGAACAAGACCGGCCAGCTCAACCACTGCTGTAGATACAACCGCCACGTGGGCCACACGCCTTCCAGTTGCCGGACAGTCCTTTCGTCAACGCCCAGCACGAGCGTACACTGATGCTGGTTATGCGTGTCGATTATCTGATTCATCAGCCTTCTACCTCCCGAGTATCGACCGAACCGGAAACAGATTGCCGCAACCGAAACAGGTTGGGTATATCGACGGCGGTCCCCGTTTCTGTCCCAAGACTACGCCGAAACGTTTTATCAGATTTTGTAGCCAACCATCCGCTGTTTGGATCTTGCGGTTCCCTTCGGAAGTCGCGTTTGTTGCAATAGCCGAAGTCTCTCGCCACATCACCAGACACAATCTGGATTCCTCCAGTCGCCACACCGGGCAGGTGTGGTTTGAAATCCTTTTTTTTGATATCCACGATTTGTGGGCCATCAGCCACCGCGTCGGCGTACTTGTCTCCCACCCACTTCCGCCGGCTGAACATCGTCAATCGAGGATATACGAGTTTGTCACCACGAAAATCCATGTTGGCCGCGGCATCCAGACATCCGTCGCCAAAAACATAATCCGCATCGCAGAACCAGACGACATCCGCCGCGGTGCGGAGGGCTTGGATATTGCGACCGATGGCACGATTGAGCAATTCAGGCATATTCATCGGATATGATCTCAGTTCAGGCAGCATAGTCCTGAAATAATCAAGCACTTCTTTCGTTGGCTTGTCATCCCCGTTGTAGCACACGGTCGGTATCACCTGTGCCTTGCACGGATGCAGTATCAGCGAACTAAGCTGATACGTCAGCACGCGCGAGAACCGCCAACAGTGAGTGATGATCTCAATTCGCATGCAATTACCGATCTATCTCTTTTTCTGGCGAATTCATCACGGTGTCAATTACTGCGACAATCACATCCGACCTAGTACCATCAAGCAACATCTCACGTAACCGACACACTAACTGATACGACCGCAGTACACTTTCGTGTACCGCCGTCTTCCTCAGTACAGACTCCGAGATACTTGTAGGCAGTGACTGTAGCTTCTGTATTGTCATGTCAGGAATGCGGTCCTTATTCACGAGGGGCTCCATTCGCATCGGAGGTTACATTCTTGATTGTTGCGCAGGGAAACACGTCGCCGTTCGTGGGCATTACCAGTTCGCCGTCCTCTGGCGTCCAGCCATCTTCTGTACGGTCAATGTCCGCCAGCGAGATGTTTTCGCCCTGGTCGGCCATGTAAAGCTCGTACAGTTCGGTATCGGCGAGGAAGTGCATCCGATGCGGAACGCCAGAGGGCACAAGACACGTGTCCCCGGCATGTAATCGCTGATAAGAGATTAACCCCGTCTCGTCGTGAGTCTCGATGCTCACCGACCCGTAGATCCCCACGTAGGCATTGCTCTTATGGGCGTGCGTGTGCAACGAACTAGCGCCATCGCCCTTTCCTCGCGCGTAGGCAAGGGCGATGTTTGAATCCCGGTATAGATATTTCGAGGTTCCCCATCGATGCTTGATGGTTTCCTCTTCCTTCGGCTTTTCGGGCACGTTTTGTCGAGCAATCATATTGCTCAACGCTTCTTGTACCAGGCCCGGCACTTTCGGCATGTCGGCCAGCTCGAAAGTTCCGCCTTGCATCTTGCATTGCAGTTTGCCATCTTTGTCAACCACCACAGTCGACACCAGGAACTTATCGTGCTGGGTCGCGTTAGCCGCCAGTTCATTGGCGGCGTCAATCGCCTCTTGGTGTTCGGCCCGGGAAGCATCAATTGCCTTCTGGTTTTTCGTCCATTCGTTCGGATCAGCCTCTTCCGCGACTGGGGTTGTGTCAGTCAACATCGTAATAACCTTTTGTGTCTAGTGTTTGCTCGAAATCGCCCGCCTCACGTTCAACGGCCTCTTCGAGCGAAAGATAAGGAAACGTCCATAGTCCTGATTCCGGCGTACAGTTTTGCACGGTAAATCCGGCATCGTCAAATCGAGGCTTCAAAGCATCGAACATAGCGGCCATTTTGGCGTAGTCCGTGTTATTCGAGTTACATCCGCCTCGATGTTTCGTTTGGTCAAATCCGTAGGGCTGGTCCTCGCTCATTTTGAAATCAGCACCAATTAGATACACTCTCGCAAAGCCCAGTAAAAACGCTATTCGCAAGGCCGCAAACATCGTATTGATGATGTGCGGCCAACCGTTGGGTTTGCCAATCACTTTGTCGTGTTTGTTTTTGCCGGTGGCGTGTTCCTTATCGTTTCCACGATTGATCGACGGTTCAAACATCCAATTGGCCGGGTCGAAGTTGCTCGACCGCTCGAAACCGAAGACCGAAGTCATTTGTTTGGCATGGGCTCCCTCGACTCGCTCAAGGTTGCCCTGTTTGTCTCTTCGGCGCAGGGCTTTGTGGGCCGGGCCAAGGTTCCACTCTTTGCGTGGAACGATCTTGATAACGCTTGGATCTCGCCACAGATCCCAGTGGAACTTCTGACATTTGTCGGTGTGTATCCATAGTAGCGGGCGGATACCGTCCGGCAGCACAGCGGGACAATTATTGACCGACATAATGGCGATACCACGTCGGCTCAAAAGATGCAAAGAGAGAGTTTTCGTACTGGGACCGCCAAGCACAAGGAATACAGCCGATCCGACGAACAGATCCGCCAACCTGGCTGGACGGCCGTATCTGTCAGTGATGATGCCGTCCGGGTGCGGTGACCGTCCCCGTTGCCGCATGGCATTGATCTGTGCTCCCGAGTTGGCTGTTGGCAGCAAGTAGTCGGCGCAGGTACAACAATCGGCATCAGTCGCTACTTTGTGCTTCGGGTGCTCGCATCTGTATTGCGTAACCGTGGCAACGGTCGTGTCTGTCATACCGACAGTACGTCCCCGAAACCGGCAAGTGATATTGCATGGCGGGGGCCGTGTCACGATGTAATCGGCAGTCGCGGTCATTGCTTGATGTAAACCTTTTTGTCGTGATCGTACTGAGGGGATGCGATACTGGTAGACGCGATACTCGCCACGCCGTCGGATGTCCGTTGCCCTCGCCAGTTGTGCAAGATTCCCAATTCCTGCATCGTTTCATAGCCTATATGTTTGCAATAAGGCACGTTTTTATTTGTCGAGTTCGTGCGAAACTTCAACTTTCGCGCCAACATCTTTATGGTGTCTTCCGAGATGTATTCTATTTCACCCCGCATCTCCTCACGTATTGCACGCACAAAATGCAGCCGCCAGAATACCGGATGTGTCGCACCCACACTGACGCGACCGTTGGCCATAGAGAATACATCCTTCGTTTGTGCTCGTATGTTGCGCAACGAGAAGTCTTTCTCGTACAGCCAATCATCTTCGGACCAAAGCACATCGTTGCTGACTAGCCACATAAGGCGTATCAGGGTGAGTGGGAACCCTTGGTTCTCCGAGGCCGGAAGAATTATGGACCGATTGAAATAAAACCTTACATCTACGATCTCTTTCATTTCGTCTTCGTAGCGATCCTCTAAACCGTCACACTGGTCGAGATGACAAATCCACCGCACGTCAAAATCGTCCATGTCGACCCAGTGCTGGCAAAGCGACCGAATACACTTGGCCGTAGTACCTCGTGGAATCGCCATCGTCGCAACGTCAATTTGGGGTTTGCCCATTACTGCTTGACCCATGTTTGCGTCTTTTTGTCGTAGTGCGATCTCGACCTACGCCCTCGAATCTTCTGCCCGTTCCACCCGTGCTCAAAGCCCAGTTCGTCCATTACGTCTAAGCCGATATGACGGCAGTAAGGAACATTCTCGTCGGTTGCCAGGTTGGTTCTCCGCAGCTTGCGGCAAATCTTCACAAAAGAATCTTCGTCCATGCCGCGAATGTCGTCGTCGGTGCCTGTTACTTGACCCACCACTTCCTTGATAAGGTCCGGTTTCCAGACTTGCGGGTGCAAGGCGCCACAGGCTGTTTCCGGCGTGACCATCGAGAACGTGTCGGTCGTCTGATTGGTGATATCACTCATCCAGAAGTCTTTTTCGTATAGCCAGTCATCTTCCGACCATAAGCACGTATGATCCACCAGTCGCATCATCTTGCGTACCGCGTGACCAAACCCGACGTTTATTCCATCAGTGATGATGATATGCTCGTCAAACAGTTTCGCCGTCTTCTGGATATCCTCCAACTCTTGTTCAAAGTGCGATTTCAACCTCTCGTATTGATCGAGATGCACGAGCCATCGGGTGCGATATTTGTCGATGTCTCTCCAGTGGTCCAATAGCGACAAAATGCACCTGCGCGTCGTTCCGCGTGGGATGGCGAGCGTCACTATGTCAAAAGGAATTTTCATTCTATTGCCTGTCGAGAAAGGCGAGGTTAAATTCTTGCAAGTCTACGGGGTTGTCAATCGATCTCTTGGGCGTGTCCAAGTGGTACACGTGAATTGGCACACCATGCTCTAACATCCGCAATTGCTCCAAAGATTCGGCCTTTTCCAGCGGTGTTGGGGCACAGTTTCTGTATGTCATCAGGGCCGGAATCCGAAAGCAGTAGACGCCTACATGCACATCGCCTGGGATTTCACCTCTACCAAAATACATGGCACGCGACTGTAAGTCGGTCACTACTTTGACAACATCCGGCCAATCGCCTGTACCTTTGGCGTCAGGTCCTCGGGTGCCGTCCTCCCATGGGCATGATAACGTGCTACACATCGCGTGACGGTGTCGACCGGCAAACAGTATGAGCGTATCCAGGTCCTCGCCGGTAATATCCGGCTCGTCACACTGGAGATTGACAACCAATTTCGGATGGTGGTGTTTCCACTGCCCTTCGATAGCGTGAGCGACTCGCTCCGACCCACACGTATAGCCGGTTGCGGGATCTTCGTACCAACACGGCACTGACTTCATTTCGCACCACTGACGTATATCGGGCGAATCGGTTGCAACGAAGTAGATCGACGCCTGTTTGCACGCTCGCGCCGCATCCACTGCCCATCGCAACAACGCATGATTGCCGGCTTTGGCCAGAGGTTTCCCCGGCAACCGGCTGGATGCCATGCGGGCGGGAATCACTATTACTACGTCGTTAGGCGTGGTGGTTTTGTTCACGGTCCAATACTCGCTCTCGCCTTTACGCCGTCAAGTGCGCCCATGTCAACAGTGCGTTGCCCAGGGTCACGCAATACGCATTGTCGTCCGCGACTTGCAGCAATGCCTCGCCGATGGCACACACGCATTCAGTTGCCTTCTGAGAGTCCAACTGAATGTTGTCGATCATCTCCCAAAATGATTCGTTGGCCACTAGTCCGGCAACCTCATCGGCCAGATTGCAAAATACGTCAGATTGACAGTCATGCCACACCAACGGATGCCCAACAGTCCACGCCCACCCCAGGTGATCACTGATTTTTTTGGCGATAATGCCTGCCCAAATGTCGTCGAATCGGTGATAAGGCTGCCCTTGTCCCATAAGCGGAAAATACATCAAAGGAACTGCCTCTGCGCGGAACGCAAGATTCATGCCACACATCGGGACGTATGATCCGCCCGGAATTACGCGGTCAACGATAGCTGGTGTTTCAATACGGTCGCCGTGGACTAATCGCGTTGCGGCGTCGTAATCCAGACGACCATGCCAGAGCCCGATATTTACCATTACATCGCGACGCTGGCCCATATTGTGGTAAGGCAGCCCTCGCAGGCGGACACGCGGGATAGTAGACTCCCATATTGGCGCCGTCTCCATACGACAGAGGTGGGCGGCGCAAAAACCGCCTTCTAACGCATGAGGCAAGCAGTCATCGTCCAGCGTCACCACAAGCGACGCCCCAAGGTGTCTGGCTTTAAGAAACCCGAAACTACGAATGGCCGAGTCGCGCCGCGAGATGATACAAGCATGGGCCCCTAGTTTGTCAATATCTGCCCAGCAATAGTGTTCAACGCTGGATCGCAGAGGCGTACATTCCGGCCCATCTTCGACAATGATCACCTTGTCCCAATCGGCGTGCGGCTCCCATTGTGCCAGCATGGGGTCAATGCGTTCCGGGCGATTGGTAGGTATCACTAAGATATTCATGCCATAGATTTCCAGACTCCACGCCCCAATATGCAAATTTGAAAAACTATGTCTATACCGTAACTAGGCCATTTTATGATTTTGGCCAAAAACCTTGGGAACAGTCGTAGGTGGCCATTCGGACGGCATTGAATACGGCCCGCTTGCTACGGGATAGTTTGCAGCCGCACTTGGCGCAGTAGCCGTCCCGCTTGTACCAGGCCGATAGTTTGACTACGATGCCCTTGAACCAG
>SDBT01005383.1_pt1 | contig 21492 bp, 23 predicted proteins | sample 2277101 | NCBI WGS metagenome assembly SDBT01 (sample SAMN10404973, study PRJNA504765) | marine sediment metagenome | isolation source: marine sediment core GS10_PC15, 103 cmbsf | place: Arctic Ocean: Southern Knipovich Ridge | collected 2010
GCCTACCACGAGGCGTTAATCGTGGGGTTCAGCCTACCACAGGCGAGGAGAAGAAAGAATGTTTCTCAAGTGGGTAGAGAATGGTGGACTCGTTGGCTTCAAGCTCGCGCCTTGGGATCGATTCGGCTCCTCGCCGTTCCGATTCGAAGGGGACGGCGGCGGAGGAGGCGGTTCCGGAGATGGCGGAGGTGATGGAGATGGAGACGGAGACGGAGGCGGGACAGGCGGAGACGGAGGTGATCCGAACGTTCTCCCGCAGTTTTCGCAGGTCCAAGTCAATGCGATGCTTGCCAAGGAAAAGTCGAAGCACAAGGGCGAGATGACAAAGCAGATAGAAAACCTTGAGACGCTTCGTCAAGAAAAGGGTCTGTCGGACAAGCAACGAACGGCCCTGAGCACGCAGATCTCCGAGCTCCAGGAATCGCTGATGACTGCGGAGCAGAAATCGGATGCTGAAAAGTTACGTCTTGCCAAGGAGCACAAGGATCAGCTCACGACTGCGGAGTCAAAGGCTGATGCGAATTGGGGTCTGTACATGCAGACGAAGAAAGACGTGGCAATCGCAGCAGCCGGAACGAAGCATGGCGCGTTTCGCGTCGAGCAGCTCTCTGCAATCGTCGCTCCGAAGGCGGAACTCGTCCCAGTCAAGGATGACCAGGACAACGTCGTCGAGTGGAATGTCATCGTGAAGAAGGTAAAGCACAAAGACAAGGATGGCAAGGAAGTCGAGGGAGACCTGTCGATCGACAAGTACGTCGAGCTTTTGAAAGCAGACGAGAACTACGCCAATCTCTTTGTGTCAGCAAAGCCTGGAGGGACAGGCTATCGGCCCGGAAGCGGGACAGGAGGTCCGGCGGGTCCCGACATGACGCCGACCCAGAAGATTGCTGCGGGGCTCACTCGTCGAGCCTAGCATGTGCAGGCTCTGAGCTTCGCAGTAGGACAATGAAGAAGAAGGAGGAGGGGATATGCCTCTCTTGACTGTCGAAGCTCAGAAGCTGTCGAACGACATGCTTCGCCAAGGCGTGATCGAAAACATCATCACGTCGGATGAGCTCTTCGGCATCCTCCCGTTCATCCCGATCAATGGCCGGACCTATCGGTACAATCGGGAGGCGACGCTGGGGAGTGCCACGTTCACCGACACGAATGATACGATCACCGAGGACGCTGCGACGTTCACCGAGGTGACTCAGAACCTGAAGCGGCTCATCGGAGACGTGGACGTGGATGAGTTTCTCGAGAACACGCACAGCGACGAGACCGATCAGGCCGCGACTCAGATCGCAAAGAAGGCGAAGGTGGTCGGCCGGACCTACGCCGACAAGCTGATCAACGGGGACGAGACAGGCTCGCCGAAGGAATTCGACGGGATCCTGAAGCTCTGTCCCGCCGCGCAGAAGTTCGCGGCCGCGACGAACGGAGCAGCGCTCACGTTCGACTTCCTGGATCAGCTAATCGATCTGGTCAAGGTCGGCGAGCAGCGCGTCTTCGTGATGAACAGCCGCACGCGGCGCTCGTTCTTGAACCTCACTCGCGCCCTCGGCGGGACGAGGCCCGAGAACATCGAGTTGCCGGGGATCAGCGGTCCGTTGATTGGCTATCGCGGGATTCCGATCCTGAAGAACGATTTCCAGCCGATCGACGAGGTTCAGGGCACGGAGACGGCGGCGACGACCATTTCGCTTCTCGGTCTGGACGAAGTTGAAGGGCTCACCGGCCTGATGGCTTCGGCGCAGTCGGGGATCGAGGTCGAGGACGTCGGTCCGGTCCAGAACAAGGACGCGCGCCGTTGGCGCGTCAAGTGGTACGTCGCGCTCGCCCTCCACAGCGAGCTCGCGATGGCCTGCGTCACCGGAATCAATAACTAGGATAACATCCTAGAAGGTGAAGCCAGGGGACTCCGGAACACCACCGGAGTTCCTCACTTCCTCTTCTGAGATGGAGACAACCTCATGGCTGCTGCTGATATCACTGTTGCAGGGAAGTTCGCAACGATCGAGATGGACGCGACGAAGCGCGAGATCACAATCACCAATGCGAACGGAGTGCTAGTGAACGTCGGTGCGAACACCGGTTTTATTTCGATGAACCGAAATGCGGCGGACTTGTTCCGAGACGGTTTGCAGCATGTCGGCGAAGTCCAGCTAGAGCCCGGAGATTCGATTGCTCTTCCCGGCGGAACGCCGTTCATTGAGGAACAGTGTCTCGCCGCACAGACGACTACCCTGTGGTGGATTCCAACGATAGCGTAGGAGACTTCTAATGGCAGCAGGACGTCCAGAAGTTACGGCTCAGGGAGTAACGATCCCTGGATCGAAGCTCGGAACGCAACTCATTCGGCAACGCCGAGTGAAGAAGACGGTTCGTGTCGTTGCAACGTCGAACGTCAATATCGCCACGCTTGGTGATGGAGATGTAATCGACGGAGTGACGATTGCTCAGGGCGATCGGATCTTCCTTCAGGCTCAGACTCTTGGAGAGGCGAACGGCATCTATGATGCTGGTCCTGCTGGGGGACCGTCGGTTCGTTCTGTAGACTTCGACAATGACAGCGAAGTCAAAGCGGGAGTTGAGGTCTTCGTTGCTGAAGGTTCGGTTGAAGCGGATACAGGTTGGATCTTGTCAACTGACGATCCTATTGTCGTTGATACGACTGTTCTTGTTTTCATTAAGGACCCTGTCTCTCCGCACACTCACAGTAAGGCAGACCTTCCTTCGGAGATTGCGTACGAAGACGAGGCGAACACTTTTGATTCGCTTCAGACTTTCGATGCGGACATGGAGCTCAAGGATCAGGACGGAACTCCGGTTGCAGACCGCCGGATGCGGGTCATCGATGGCTTTCTTCGTGTCACTGATGTATCGCAAGTCGAAGGACGGAACCTCAGTCGTCTCAGTCTTGAGCTTCTTACGAACGCCGAGATCGCAGCAGCAGCGGGGATCGTCGAGTCGAAGCTTACGCTGAACTTTCCAACGCACGACAACGTTACTCTTACTCATGATTTCGCAGGAGCAGAGCATACGGCGGATGCGTTCGCCGATCTGCTGACGAAGATCACGGATCGTGGTCTCATCGGCCTCATTCCGCCTGGAACGAATAACCTTCAGGCGTTCCATGATGCTCTTCCCGCTGGAGGCGGATTGATGTATTTGGACAAAGGGACGTTTGTCATTACGTCACTGCTGGCTCTGTCGAAAACAGATGTGGCGATTATCGGTTCTGGTCCGGCAACGATTCTCGAGATCGATGGAGTTGCTCTCACAGCTATCACGTCAAGTGGGAACAACCTTACGCTTCAGAACATGAGTCTTCATATCAAGTCTACGTCGAATGACAGTACGAAGTTATTGTCGATCACGGGCGGCGTCGGTCTCAATCTGCGAAATCTCTGGTTCGATAACTTTGCAACAGCAACTTCAGATAAGAATGACGAGTTCATTACTATCAGTGGTGGATCGCATATTATTATCGACTCCTGTAATTTCCGTGCAACCGGAGGTCATATCGAAGGTGCGATTCGGAGCACTGTCGCAACAGACATCACGATCTCAAATTGCCATGCACACGATGCAGAAATGGCTCTTTCAATTGTATCTGGAAGCAGAGTGCAGATCAACGGTGGAGCGTGGGCTGCTCTGGTTTCTCTGGGAAGCTCAGCGTTGAATGTTAAGCTCGTAGGAATGGATCTCACTGGGACTTCTACGGCAGTTTCTTCAGCGGCATCTAAAGTACAAGTTCTTGGATGTCATTTCAAGGGCAACAATCAGGCGCTTTCTTTCACTGGAGATGAATCAAAAGTGATCGGCTGCGATTTCGATACAATCACTAATCAGGCTATCAAACTTGTCGGTGCTAAGAAATGCATCGTAGCGAACAGCACTTTTAATGCTGTCACTGGAGTGGAGATCGAAGAGTCCACTATTGCTGATAAGAATCAGATTCACGATAATATACTAGAAGGCGGAACGATTACCTTGGTCGGTGCTGCATCAACTCAAAAGGATAATTTCATCTAACTCAGCTTCTGCGGAGATAGACTATGGCTGGTTTCAAACATCAGTTGAACGCAGGGAAAACAGACTGGGAACTTCTGTCTCCGACTCTTGGTCCTTTCGGTCTTATGGATCGACTCAGTCGAGTTCGGAAGAGACAGATTATCACCGGTTCATTGGATGTAACTGCGGCTTCAGGGGATGTTAATCATAATGTTCCAGCTATCTCTGGGATCAAACGTGTCAATCGTGGCTGGCTGTCAATCAGTGCAAAGGATGCAGACATCGGAGCAAATACGCAGAACGACATTGGATTATCATTCTTTGCCAAGGATACATTCCTTCATCTCATTGACAACGCAAATCCAAACACCGGTGGACGTGTCGCAGCATTCCCTGATTTTCAACATGTGGTGCAGGATGTAGCAACAGCAATCAGTGCGACTGATACCGTTGTCAATATTGACGACGGAACTTTGTACGCAGCAGAGATGCTCATTCGTTTGTTCAAGACAACTGGACCGACGGAAGAGTTCCAGCGTGTCAAGTCAGTATCATCAAACGCACTTACTATCTTTGACACTATACAGAATGCATTCGCGCTCGACGATGACGTTGCTGCGGTACAAGTGTTAGATGGGTTTGATTACGAAGACCAAGATGGCACAGGTGAAATTCATATGAAAATTTCACCAGATACTGGCAAAGATGATTTCCGGTTACGTTGGGTCTTTGAGATTGAGGCTGAAAACTAATGCTTAGTACATCGATCACAGCATATGATTCCCGCATCGCGCAGATGTTCCGTAATCTGCGAGGTCTCGGGGTTCACTCGATCCTGCCAGCGGCCTTCGTGACACATCGTCGTTGGTATTTGGCAGGCGGTGGCGTGGTTGATACTGGCACCGAGCTTGTGGACGGTGACGGAGGTTATCTAGTATCAGACAAAACTCTCGTTAAGAATACTGCAAATCAGTTGGTAACAAGCCGTGCGAATCTCTTTGGATCACCGGGAGTTGGTATACTTGTAGAACAGCAAGGCATAAATTTATTGCCTGCGATCCAAAACTTTGCCAGCGGGTCTTGGATTAAAGATCGAACAGATATTACGTCAAATGCGACAATTGCACCTGACGGAACGTTAACAGCAGATAAATGCATCCCTACCGTTGCTTTAGGAGCACATCAGATTCGCCGGTCTGAGGCTTTTGATGGATCATCCGTTTACACCTGGACTTGCTTTGCTAAGAAAGCAGAGTTGGACAATTTACAATTGAAGCTTCCCGCTCAGGCATTCCCGAGCGCACCTAGTGTATCTTTTAATCTTACATTAGGTACTGCAACACCAGGAGGTGGTGCAACCGGAGATATTGTAGCACTGCCGAATGGTTGGTTCTTTTGCATAATGCAGGCGACAAGCGATGTTGCAACAACGAATCTTGTGATTCACCGTATCAGTCCAGATGGAGGTAACAACGGTACCGACGGACTCTTCTTATGGAACACTCATCTTCAGGCCAGTAACTTTGCAACTAATCCTATCATGGTGAGTGATGCAACCCGTATAGCCGGCAATCTTCAGTGGCCCAACACAGGCGAGCAACTCTTTCAAGCCAATCAGGGCACTTGTATCGTCGTAGTAGTATCAGAAGCCAGTGGTACTGATCTTAGCGTTCCGGCTACCATTATTGATACCAGAGTAGCGGGTGCTGTTGACGGCTGGTTCTTACGTGTGCTTGATTCCTCAAATGATTTTCAGTTCGAGGTTCGATCTGGAGGATCAACATCTTCTTCGATAGTCAGTGGTCTAGTTCCATCCCGAGGGATTCCTGATGTTATAGTATTGGTCTGGCAATTGAATGAATTTCGTATGTATCTAAACGGCGTACTAATGGGGTCCGATCTTATTGGTCCAGCACCTACTGTTCTGAACGCGAATGTTTTTGTTGGGCAGAGTGAAGCAATTACTCGTCCATTTCCCGGTATCATCGGTCCAGTGGTAGGATTCAATCGCGCACTGACTTTGAAACAGAGCAACAGTGTGGTTCACAGAGAGATTGCTCCTATCTATCCCGGTCGTCTGAGGATGCTGGCATGAGCTTCCCTCGTGAAGTCACAGAGCACCTAGTTGATGAGCCGGAAGTACTCGACACCGATGGCACTACCGTCTTGCGACCAGCTCGGACCGTTACGAAGCAGGCTCAGTACGTACTTGTGATCGAACTTACGCGAGACAGTGCAATCTACTACGTGCGCACTGATGATGTAGTAGCGATGATGGACGCACTCAAGTCAGAGTCCGAAGGTGAAGACCAAGGCGCACGGGTCGGGTCCTGGTGCATTAAGTACATGGATAGTCGAGCGAAGTATGGTATGCTCGCCAGCGAAGACAAGACAGGCGGAGGACGCTTTACGCCTAAGCTGTATCAGAAACAGCTAGAACGAATCAAGGCTCTGGCGACAACGATACTTCGGGATGAGACTGACGGTTCGACGTTGGATGCATCTCGAATAGCGGCGGTTTCATAATGGGCGAAGACTCAACTCCGACACCAATCCCAAGCGGTGCAGATTTTCAAACGCAGATGATTCTGCGTCAGCTTGAATCACTGGACAGAAAGGGTGACAAGCGGACGGGCGAACTTCACAGGAAGATCGAAGACCACACGAAGACGCTCGATGGCAAGATCACGTTACAAGGAACAGAGATACGGAAACAACTTCAGGAAATTACGAACGAGCAAGCTGGAGAGAAGGTCCGTGTGGAGCAAGCTCAAAAGGATTTGGAAAAAGTCGAGGAGGATCTGGAGCAGCATCTTCGCGATTCGCAGATGCACATGAGGACCACAACAGGAAAGACGAACGGCGACTCTGCCGTTGTAAAGGTACTGACATCCAAAGGATTCTGGGTAGGGATTGCTACTGCTGTGACAATCCTTATTATCGCCATTCTCAAAGCCGCAGGAACCTTCTAAGGAGAAAGAGATGCCTCGAGTGATCAATCCGAAGATGATCGAGCCTTGCCGGGTTCGAGTCACGATGAAGGGCAGCGATTACGGAGCGGAGGCCTGTGGCTTCAGTTTCGAGGATGGTGTCGCCGAGAAGGTCATCGACATGAAGGATCACGGTAGAGATCGGAACGCTCTGCAAAGTGTCATGACCTTGTTCCCGGGGACATCGTACGTGGTTCTCGAGAAACTCGATCCGGAGAATCCTCATGGCGGGACACAGGACGCCCCGAAGAAGGAAGACGAAAGCACAGAAAAAGATGGCGAAGAGCCGGAGACGCCGACGTATTCGATGAGCGACATCAATGCCATGAAAAAGGCCGAACTCCACGAGCTCTGCGGTCAGCTCGATGTGGAGTACGACTCAAGCGACACGGTTCCGGAACTGAAAGACATCTTGATCAAGTCGCTCGGACTGGACGGCGACGGCGAGTAGCACATGGCGATTCCGATTCCGCAACCTCACACGGTGTCCGTCGTAACAGCGGCGGTCGCTCGGGACGCAGGACACAACGCTGCGACGCAGGACTTCTCGGCTCCAACTCCGCGTAGTATCAAGGGTATATTCCAGACAAGGAGCGGAGATCTGATCCAGGACGAAGAAGGTAAGCTGTCCACGTTGGATGGAGTCTTCTACACAAAGGACACTGGAGTTCTGGTGGATGACCTGATGACAGTAGCTTTGACGGGAGTGTCCGAAAAGTTTCGCGTGAGCTCGCGCTCTGTCAAGTTCGATATTGCAGGTAAGCTCAGTCACGTGGAACACGATTTGTCGCGGGAGATCAGACGCTGATGGCTCAGCGACCGTTTGAAAACTTCTACGATCATGCATTTGAGGTACTCAGTGGGGATGCCGCAGTCACAGCGATAGTGACAGATCCGGATAACATTCGGCCGGCGAATGATCCGATAGAGCCGAAGGCCGGTCCGTTACTTCGCTATGGCTGGGAGTCAGCGGAGTGGGACAGGAAAGCGTTGAGGGGTTCTGGCATCTTCGTGCTGACTGCTTCACATCAGGACAACAGAGTTAAGGCGACTGAGCTCTTGGAAGCGGCACGTGAAGCACTGACTGAGAAGGCACTGACGGCTGCAAGTCCAGCTCTGGTAAGAGTGCATCTGTTCAAGGAACGAGAGGCACTTACAGACGGAGGCATCGGTACGACGGGTAGATACGAATCAGCATCGGAGTTCGATGTTAAACTGACTGAAGTCTAATGGGAAAGCGAAGGCAGAAAGGTCGTGGAAAGAAGCGACAGGTCTTTGCTCGATTCGCTCAGCATCCAGGAACGAAGGCTCAGCCATTCCTTGAGCCAGCATTGGAAGGAGCGAACAAGTTACTGACTAATGTTCTCGGGGATACGATACGTCGGATCGGAGTATCAAATCCATCTCAGCTCATCAGAGCGATGGACAGGGATGTCAAGTCTGTTGCGACAGCGGTTAAAAGGAGGGCACAACAACTCGTTCCCGTTGATAAAGGACGACTGAAGGGAAGTATCAACGTTCGAAAAGAAAGAACCTTGTCCTACACTGTTGGGACGAACGTTGAGTATGCGGAGTTTGTTGAAAAGGGAACAACGCCGCATGTCATCTTTCCGAGAAACAAGAAAGTATTACGGTTCGTCGTTAAGGGACGACGGAGTAGAAAGGCAGTGGGCCGCAAGGGTCGGAGACCCTAGAAACAGGAGGACTGGAGATGTGTGCACAGGCGTTCTTTGAAGGCGGTTCCGCGTCGAACTACTCGATCGGCGGGATCCGGGCGTGGTTCAATCGTGAGGTCGATATCACGGTCACGCCGAAACGATTTGAGGGTTTCATAGATCTCGGCAATGTGGTCGAGGCTCCTCAGGAATCCGAGAAGGAAGTGGTCGAGCACTTCACAGCAAAGACCGGAACCAGAAAGCGTGACCGAAAGGTGGACCGCGACATCACCGAAGACATCGTGATCACGCTAGACGAGCCGAACTTGGAAAACCTTCGCGGGTTCTTCCGGGGAGATGCCGTGACGGACATCGCCGTCAGTACGGGCGGCGGTTCGGTGGTGGACGAGGTCATCAAGGCAACGCGCGAGGATACGCGGATCCTGTTCAAGGGATTCGGCGCGACGGCCATCGTGGTGAAGGACATCACGGATACGACGACCTTTGCGATCACTACGGACTACACCGAGGAAGCGATTCTCGGTGGATGGGTCGGCATCGCGCGCGTCGCGGGCGGCACGATTGGCGACGGCGACCTGTTGCGGGTGAGCTACACGCATGACATCCGCGCGCATCGCCAGTTCGCGCCGCAGACGAAGCGGAACGTTGAGGGGCAGTTCTTGCTCTTCGGTGTCAGCGACACGGGGAACGAGTTCATCCGTTCGTTCGAGAAGGTCGAGATCAGCCCGGAGGGGTCGTTCGACTTCGACGACGAGGACTTCTCGCAGTTCCAGCTGCGGGTCGCGATCCTGGATAACACGGACAACGTTCCTGCGTTCCCGTTCGGGATCTTCGAGCACTACGGGGTCGGCACCGACCTGTAGTAGTGTTCCGCAACAGTAATAGAAAGGAGGCGGGATGGCTACGACAAAGAAGGCAGCAAAGAAAAAGAAGCGGTCTGAGAAGGTCGCAGAGGATCGGCTCGAGAAGGCTCTGCGTGAGAAGCAAATCGATATCACTATCGATGAGCGCAAACTCACGCTTCGCAAGTGGAGTCTTCGCGACGGGATGAAGCTATCTGCAAAGGTTGTCGATCTGATAAAAGATGCGATGCCTTCCGGGAAGCCGGAAGAACTCATGAGTGCAGATATCGCAACGATCATTGGAAAGTACGAAGATGATTTCGTACTGATCCTTTCGGTTTCAGCGGCGCGAGGGAATTTCGAGTCACTTGAAAAAGCGACTGAGTGGGTTGAAAGTCTTGCGGTCGAAGATGCGATCGAGCTCTTCACTCATATCGGTAGGATGAACCTCCGCCCTTTGATGACAGCGCTCCGCGGAATGAAAAACGTCGTAAGCGAAAGTCTGCAAGCCGGTCCGCTCCCGGTATCGCAATAGCGGATTTCGTTTCTACGCTAATGTCTGCGGGGCATTCTTACGAAATGGTGATGGACGAGTACTCTTATGATGAGGCTCGAGTCCATTATGAAGCAGTGCTCCGGTGTCGGGCTGAGACAACTCGTCATTGGGTAACTGCGATACGAGTTGCAAGTGGCGCTAAGAAGCGCGAGCTTAATAGGTATTTCAAGCAATTAGAGGAGACAGGTAAGAGACTAGACCTTGCCTTGGGCAGACGAGCGGAGGTCAATCCCGAATCTTTCTTCTCAGCTCTGGACGGTCTAGTCCAGTCTAAGAAGGGCCGAGGCGATGGCAACAGTCGAAGAACTCCTAGTTAGACTCGGCGTTGATCCTGTCAGCGTCACGCAGTTCATTGACGATGTCAATGACGCGAAGAACAGAGCTGAGGATGAAGCTGGGACTTTAGAGCTGACCCTTCGGTCAAATGCTGGTCAGCAGATTGCTGGTGTCACAGCCAGTGTCAAAACACTAGGACAACAAACTCAGTCCTTTACAACTCAGTTTCGCCAAGGACTTAATCAGGTCGGCGAAGCTGCTGATGAATTGAAGGCAAGCCTTCTAGGGATCGGAGCCATTGCTGCTTTCGGTCTTGGAGCAGCGATTGGGAAAGCTGCTGAAGAGTCGCGAAACTTAGCGGCTGCAAATGTCATTCTACAGTTCAGTACTGCTGAGCTCGCAGCAGCTCAGCAAGATCTGCGGGGTGTTGCTGATGAAGTCGGTATTACCTTTCAAGAAGTGTCTGCTGCTCTATTCGATGTAGCATCTGCCGGCTTTGAAGGAGCACAAGCTCTTGAAGTGACGACTGCTGCTGCTCGTGTTGCTCGTCCCGCGAATACTGACGTTGCGACTGCGTTCAATGCTATCGCAACAGCGATGACGAACTTTGGTTTTGCGGCAGATGAAGCGTCGGATAAACTGGTTCGGACTGCTGATATCACCCGAGGCAGTTTAGCAGATGTTTCAGAAGCACTAGGAATTCTTGGTCCGATTGCTGGTCAGTTTGGTATCAGCTTTGATGAGATTGCGGCTTCGTTCGCTCTACTTACGAATCGCGGTATTCCCGCAGCTAGAGCAGCGACTGCTCTAAATGCTGCGATCAGTGCGTTCATCAGTCCGGCAGGAGAAGCGACGAAAGTTCTTGAAGATCTTGGAATCGCTACTGGTGACGATGCTTTTGCAACTCAAGATCTCGCTGATAAGTTTGATATTCTTTCACAGGCTTCAAAAGAGGGCCGAGTTGAACTTGGTAAACTCTTTTCTATTGAAGCGTTAAGAGGAGCGGCTGCTCTTACTGGTGGAGTCGAGGAGCTACGAGAGAATATTGAGGCTGTTGGAAATGCAACGGGGCGAACTGAAGAAGCGCTAACTTCTTTCTTCCAGCAAACAGGCCCTCAGCTTGATAAGCTCGGTGCTTCTTTCATTAACCTTGTTACTATTGTCGGTGAAGACTTCTTGGAATCGTTGGATGGAACAATACGCACCATCTCAGCTTTCATAACAGACAATCGAGAACTCATAGCAGTTCTCGTTGAGCTAGGCTTGGCTTTTGCTGCTGTCTTGCTTATTATCACAGGAGTCAGTTTCGCTGTCCGACAGCTTGCTTCTTTTCAGAAGTTGTTTTCGGGAGCATCCTTAGCTGCTCAAGCAGCGATCTCCCTTGTGACAACAGCTTTGAAGGCAGACACTACAGCTACACTAGCGAACACCGCAGCAAGGCGAGCAGGGATTCTATCTGAGGCTCTTGTTTTCTTGAGATCTATTCGCGCTGCTCTTCTTGTCGAGATCAGTACGCTGACACCGAATATCGCTTTGTGGATCAAGCGTGCAGCCGTTGTGTCTGCTCAGACATTCGTTGCTACTCTAGCAGCTATTGCTAGATTCCTCATTGCGATTCCAGCGGAAACACTTGCACTGATAGCGAATACTCGGGCATGGCTTGCGAATGCCGCATCACAGTTCACTTTCCGCGGAGCAGCCATTGGAACGGTTAGAGGACTTGGAAATGTCGGGCGAGCCTTGGGAAGCGTTCAAGGAGCCGTCGGAGTTCTCGCAGCAGCCTTTATCGGCTTTCAGGTGGGCTCTTTCTTAAATGATATTCTTGGGATTAGTGATGCAGTTGGAGACCTGACTCGAGAAGTACTCAGAGCCGAGCAAGCACTGCGAGAGGAATTCCTTAGCCCGATAGAACGCGAAACCTTGGAAGGAGATGCTCAAGCTCTTGCAGACTTCAATCGTATCCTTCGTGAGAACACAGAGCTGACGCGTCAGGCTGCTTTCATCCAGGCGTTGAGCACTCAGGCTCGTATCGCTTTCTTAAGGCGGCTCCAAGAAGAGAACAGGATAAGTTCCGCACAGACAGCAGAGTTGGCATTGCGAGAGGTCGAACTTGCTGATGCTATAGCGGAGTCGAATAAGGAAGTCGATCGTCTTACGGAACTGACTAAGGATGCAGGCAAGGCTCGAGAGATCTTAGGGAACATTGAAAAGCAGTTTCAAAAGATTCTCAAAGACACAGAGAGGGAGCTCATTGCTGTTCGGCGTGGACAAGAGGCTGCGCAGATCGTTGCTGCAAGACAAGCATTTGATAAGCGTCTTGAGATTCTTCGTCAGCAAGCAGCGGCTGAAGTGGCTTTGACCAGAGAGACAGAAGCGAAGATAGTGGCTGCTCGCGCCGAGGGTGTTGGAGAGGATGCTCTCGGTGGATTACAACGAACGTTAGAAACTCAACAGGCGAACGTCGAACGAACGCTTCAGGCTATCTCGGATCAGTTCGAGATCTTCACTGCACGTATCGTTGACACAGGTGCAAAGAGGATTGAGTCTGTTCGGAGCCAAGCGGATCAAGAAATCTCTATTGCTCGTAAGCTCGCTGATGGAGTCATTAAAGAAGAGCGGCGAAAGGCTACTGAAGCAGCAAGGGAGATCGATAGGCTACGCGATGCAAGGGATCGCGGCATTCGCGATGCCGAAGCCTTTCTTGAAGAGCTCACTCAAGCTGCTATCCGTCGTGTTGATCCTGCACTTGCAGAGCTTCGCCGCTTAGAGCAGACAGCAATTCGTAGGCTCAGTGGTGCGAGTGCGGCGACGGCTGAAAGAGCTATTGCATTACTCAGAGACAGGATCGAACAGCTCGCAGGTGCAACACAACAAGAGATCCGCGCTCAACGTGAACTTGACGCACTGAACAAAAGAATCGCAGCGGCTGATCCTGATCGTGATGTTTCAGGGGATATTGAACGCAGACTAGATCTTCAGCAGCAGCTTGTTAAACTACAGGAACTCAGAGAGCAGCGAGCGGCTGCTGCAATTGAAACAGAGAGACGAATTACAGAGGCTGCTCTGGAAGCGGGAGATAGACAAGAGGAAGTACAAGGACGGATTGAAGCTCAGCAGCAAAGGATCTTGGAAGTCAACGAGAATGTTGCAAAGGTCAAGGACGAACTGCTTCTTAAGGAACAGGAAATCGGTCGCGAGCTTGACAAGAATATTGCTAAGGAGCAGCAGTTCGTTCGTGCGAACCTTGAGGCACTGCGGATAGCAGTCGCCTTCTCAAGAGCGATTACTAATCTCGGGGCTGATCCAGCGGCTGCTCAAGGTTTGAAGGAGGAGCTGGAGGCCGCGACGCAACGAGTTAGAGAGCTTGAGCAAGTAACCATTGAGAGTAGAAGGGTCGCTGCTCAGGCAGTCGGCGTCTTGAAGGACAAGGGTGACGATGCACTGACAGCTCTTGCAAACGATTTGATTGAGCAGCAAGCGGCTCAGAAAGCTGTAGCCGAAGCGGCTGCGTCTATCGTTCCTCTGTCGGATGAGTTGACAAGAGTTACTGAAGTAACAGCGGTCGCGCAGGAACAGTTCGCTACAAGTATCGATGAGGTATTGGCGCAACAGATTACCGCCGGACAGTCTTCAACGAACTTCGCGAATACAGTAAATGTGAAGCTGGGTGAGATTGGAGATGAGTTCCAGAATCAGGGTAGTCGTTTGTCCAGACTGGAACGAGAGGCTGCACAGAAGCGAATAGCAGCTGAGGAAGAGGTCGCGGCAGGCGGTCTGTAGGAGAAGTAGATGCCTCCGAGTTTGATGGATGGAATCAGGAACTTCAAGTTCACTGAGGGATCTAATATCCTGACGTTGATCGATACAGATTTCTGGATCGACTATGATGCTCAGGTTCAGGGGACTGGAGAAGCTGAGCTTCGGCTTACGTTGAACTCTATCTGGCAGCACAGTGACTTCACTCTTGCTCAAGGTCTTGCACGTCGTAAGTTCATGGAGGACCGCCTCAAGGAACTGAAGTGGGACTTCGTCGGTAAGAAAGGCACGTTGATAATCGATGAGAGTACTGCGCAGGAAAAGATACTCACAGACATCACACTGCTTTCAGTTGAGACCAATGAAGGTTCTATCAACGATCTGTTGGAATACAGTATCGAGTTCGGCTTCCCGCTTACCTCTCAGACAGGAGTTGGCGGGATTGAGATTGCCAGGAGCCTAGAGTTCCTAAAGTTTCCTCATGGTCTAGGCATTCGTTCAGAAGAGTTTGATAACGCAGCTTGGGTCAAGGGTCTGACCGCAACGGTTACAGCGAACGCAGCTATTGCACCTGACGGAACCTTTACAGCGGACGATCTTGAGGATCTGTCAGGCGCGAACATAGGTGTAATCTCACAGAGCGTCACTATTCCTTTGGACTTGCAGCAGTATGAGTTCACTATCTTCTTGAAGAAGACTACGGCTGCTTCCTCCTTCCCAGGAATAGGCTTCAGCTTGATTGGTGGTTCACCCAATGTGGGTCCGATGGAGTTCACTGTCAACACTGATACAGGTCTCTTGACGTTGAAGTCAGGTTCGTCAACAGGTGATATTCAAATTGTGGTCTCAGCTAGAAAGAGCTTCTGGCGAATTGCATTACGACTGACAAACAACAATCTGAATTCAACTGCTCTGTTGCAGATTCACCCCGCAGTGAACACAGATGCTTCGGGTTCGTGGATTGCAACGACGACAGGAAAGATCTTAGGATGGGGAGGTCAGGCCTCAAGAACACTACCAATCAAGGGAGCTCCGGTTCCTTATCAGTCTACCGTTGCGACGCCGACTTCGCCTATCACTTTCACTGCTGAAAACTATATCATCGATCGAAGCCGCGAAGACAGAGCTCAGTTTAAGAACGTCTTCAGAGCTGTACCGATACGGATCCCAGGTGGAACAGGCCTTGAAAACATTAGAGTCACAGGCATCAAGCAGCTTCTCACAGGAGCAACAGATTTCTTGAAGCGTCAGAACGCAGAAAGTCTCATCAAGGTATGGACGGACATTGTCGGCCTTGATGGATTACTGAAATTCGATTCGACTGGATCTCCTAACGACCCGTTGATCTTAGCGCATCTCCGAGACGCCTTGTCCAGTGATCTAAGTCTGCCGGATGCGGTGACCTATGACTTAGAGTTCTCTACAGACTACGTGGACTGATGGTAACAGCACTAGAAGATCTCACAGGCGCAACAGTACTCCACAAGGCATGGTCTGCAAATCAGGCTCAGGTCTTAGAAGTCCAACATGATGTTGCAGTTGATGGTACGGGTGTCCTCCCTATTGGTGAGGCTGTTACCTTTACAGATGTAGAGTTAGGCTTTCAGTTCGAAGGTAAGATTACAGACGTCCGACCAAACTTTGGTGATGGTGAAGGTGTTCGCTACATCTGTGCAGACAACTATCGCGTTCTTGTCAAGACTCCCGGGTACATCACCGCGCCAAATGGAAAGCAGTCATCAAAGATTAAGTTCGTTGAAGGAACACTTGTCAAGACAGCTCTGAGTGCGTTGATCGATGAGCTTCCTACGGGAACGCTCTTCCCAGGTGGCGTTGACTTATCCAACATCCCTGACAATCCAATTCCGTTGACAGACAAGGGAGGTCAGTTTCTCGATACGTGGATCGATGACCTCTTAGAAAATACGTCAGGCGGAATTGTGTATGTAGATCCGAACAATGGTAGTCCCAAGCTCCTCTTCCGTGATTACTTCGCAGAGCCAAACCTCACCCTAGACATACGCGATTTCATTGTCGCACCGACTGTCCCGGGAGCGAACGTAGATCCGCTCATGGAACAAGCGGATGCAGGTGAAACGCTAGACCGCAAGTACAAGAGCACTGTCGCTGAAGGCTGCGGTGAGTTTACTCGGCGCGAAGATATCTTCATCCCCGCTCTCGCTGTTGCGACCAGCTCTGTTGATGATACTGTCGAATATCATTTCGTCTTCCCTGAAGGTAGAGTGACAGGTAGGTTCTTAGATGCAGACGGCAAGTGTAGGGAAGAGATCTCTACTCGGTTCCGTCTAGGCTTCGAGTCTGGGCAAACTGCTGTCTTTGAAATCAAGAACATGCCCGTTGAGACAGATGCCAATGGAAAGCATTTCAGCAAGCTCTTCATTCGCACGATCGGCTTGTTCGGTCTGCCGGATCCGGTGATCCCTGTCATAGAATCGTGGTGGACCTACACGTCATACGACGGTCCTATCATTGCAAAGAAGACGAGCGCCGATACGAAGCTAAACAACGAAGGTGAATTCTGGGAGGACCATCCAGAGTTCTTCAAGTTCACCGGAGCCACGAACGTTGACCTGACCGCTCAACTGCAAGCTGTTGCAGACAACTTGCACAAGCGATACAGCGAAGGTACGGATATCAATGGAAGCATCCGACTTCATATACGGGGCATCAATACAGCTATCAAGATTGGCGCGAAGATAACGAATGACGAGTTCAAGGATGCTCGGGTCCAGCACATTTCATACGACTACGTTGAGCGATCAACTATTCTGGATGTCTCAACTGTTCCAGTTCGCAGAACGATACAGCGTAAGAAGCAAGAGCTACAGGAATCAACGGTTGAGGGCGGAGGCTGGTTTCAAAACCGAGAGCAAGAGAACGCGAACTGCTTCTGCGGAGGAGCAATCTTTACAGACGAAGATGGCGATCCCAATAACCTTAGACGAGGCGGAGGACCAGAGGGTCAAGGTGGCGAATCGTTTGATTGTATTCTAGGGAACTGCCAGCGGCGAGCAGACAACCTTGGTCAGTATCAAACACTAGCAGACTGTCAGAGAGACTGCATCGTAGGCGGCTTTGACTTTGTAGATTGCTTCGGTTGTCTGCAAGTTGAACACGTCGGTGAGTTTGAGACTTTCGGCGACTGCGAAACTGCTCATGCTGATATCCTAGGCGGATGCGAGTTTATCTGTGATGACTTGAATGGATGTCAGCCTGTCCCTGCTGGACAGGGTCAGTATGCGACACGAGCAGCTTGCGAAGCTGCTTGTGAAGGTGGAAGCGAGACAGGGAGCGGAGACGACGGGACAAGCAACAGCTTGGGACAATCCTTTCCGTCTTCCTTAACTGTTCCACCGACTGGTCGGATAGAAGACTGCGGAGGCTGCGGAGTAGGTGGACCGGGCGAGTTTGCATTCGTCAAGCAGATAACTGTAGATGCACAAGGACGAGTGACTGACGTTCAGTGCGATACATGTAGCCTCGACTGTGCTGCATCTGTTGCACCACAGACGTTCGCTTTCTCTGGAGGCCGATTCATCGGTGCGTCCAACGAGCTTCCGGTGGTCACGCTCATCACACAGATAGATACAGATTCCTGCGGTCGGATTACACAGATCCTATCCCAGGACTTCAGCGTCGTGCCGAAATGGCAGTAGGAGAAGAGATGCCCTGCGAAGGCTGCGGAGCCAAAGAAGGCAAAGACGCTCAACCTGAGGTAGAGGTTGAACGCGTGAAGGGAGCGCCTGTCGTAACCTTGCAGGCGGCTCGGCCTGACCGTCCTATCAAGCAGAACCTACTTCGCGGCGCTCTTCAGATGGGTCGTGTTAAGATGGGCGGGAGGATCGACGGCAAGATTGAGAAGATGAGATTGGCTGTCTGTGCAACTTGCAAAGAGCAAGTGAAGGACAGGCATGGAAAGGACACCGGAGAGCTGCTATTTCGGCACGTCAACGAGACACCATACTGCGGAGCTCCTTGGCATAATCAACTGTCGCGTCTACCCTATCATGAAGGCTGCGGCTGCAACCTGAACGACAAAACACAGTGGAAGAAATCAGAATGCCCTCGCGCGCTCTGGGGACCGGGAGCTGACTTCGGTAGAGGCATCGTAGCTGTCTATGACAACAAGTCGAAGGGTACTTTGAAGAATGTTATAGATATGCATATCATGAGCAAGGATAATCCACCTGACATCAGTGGCATCGGCGATACGCTTTCCTTCCTACCGATGGTCCGCGCAATGCGAACAGCAAATCCTGACAAGCAAGTGCGATACGTTGTCATGAAAGGGAATCGTCAGTGGGCGGAGCTAGGGTACGACGACATAGTATTCGAAGATGACATAGAGCGCGTCCCAGGCGAAACTCAATTTCATAGTGCTGATCCAGGATGTTCCGCTGTGAACTTGGAGTGCGCAGAAGGCGGATACACTTGGCATCAGTTCTGGGAGCGACGCTTCGGTATCAAACCCGAGCAGTTTGATGTCTATCTTGATCCTGAAGCTGTACTGGAAGCGAAGCAGCGTCTGGCAGAGCCAGTCCTTGCTGGAAAGCCTATCATCGCTCTGTCTCCGTTTGCAAATAGTGATCGCAAGTCCTGGCCGAAGCGTCACTGGCTTGAGCTGACGTACATGCTGCAAGAGGCAGGACATTACGTTTACATTGTAGACGGACCGCAAGGCAATCGCTCGTCCATGTTTCCATGCATGAGATATTGGGGATGGCCTGCAAAGAAGGTCGCTGCTTTGTTTGCTTTCACTGATCTTCATATAGGGAACGACAGTAGTGGAAGTCACCTTGCAGGGCTGTTGCAAATTCCAGGGATCGTCATCAGTTCACAGACAGCAGGATGGTCCATCTACGGATGGTACAAGACAATCGAAACGCTGCAAGCTCCTGGAGAATGCACGGAATGTCTGTGGCGATTTGATCGCGGATGGAAGGCTCCGTGTGCTGAAGCCTGTATGTTATTGTGGGATCTGCGCCCGAAGGTGGTCTTCGAGGCGATTCTCAAAAGACTAGAAAAGGAGGAGAGCCATGCATCTGCTATTGTTTCTTAATCTTCTACTGGCGCAAGCCGCGACGACGGTCACCGAGACGGTGGATCTAGAAGGTACTCCCATCTGGTTGATCGCACTGGACTACGCTTGGAAGATCGCCATCCCGTTGATCCTTGCATACTTCGCAAAGAAGTTCAAGGATAGCGAGACGAAGAAGGCTGCTCTACAAGCTATCGAGGCGGCGGTCGATCAGACGTATCTCAGCTACGTCAGACAGGCAAAGAAGGACGGCAAGTTTGACGGCAAGGTTGCGCGAGACAAGGCTGTCGAGCTCGCAAAGAATCTGGCGTCGGGCGCTGGAAAGAAGATTATCACTGCATGGGGCAAGGATGCCCTTGAGTCTCTGGTTCACAAGATCGCCAATCGCAAGAAACGCGAGAACAAGTAGTGGATTTTCTCATGTCACTGTTCAAGGTCTTCATGGAGGCCTTCCTCCACGAGACCGTTGAACTTGCCAAGCGGGAGGATACCGTTGAAGACGCTGACCCAGAGTTGGAAAGCATTCTGTCTGAGCCTGTTGATCTCAGTGGCTTTGATGGGCTGCTTGACACAGACTAGAGTTCTCTACGCTCGCGCTACGAAACGGCCTGCGGAGATCCAAGGCTTCATGCGCCTTGCGCAGCAAGAGGTCGAGGTGAACGTTATAGGCGACGACAAGGTAGGTCGCTTTGAAACGGTCAACGCAGCAGCCTATATTATCATCCACGAACAGGACGCTGCACAGTTCGTTCGGAACACGAAGCGCCTTCAGTCGTTGCTGAAGGACGCAGACATTGCGAAGCTGGTTAAAGACAAAGGACTGTAACATGGAAATGAGCTGGCAAGCCTTCGTGGAAATGTACGGTCCGCTGATCCATGGTAAGAGTGGACGGTACACAACGGACCGAGAGCTTGAAGCTCTGCTAACCTTAGCAGTGCATAGAGCACCGTATAACATCCTTGAGATTGGAACAGCCTTCGGCCACACGACTGTCAACCTTGCAGTCGTCTGTCCATGGGCCTCGATCTCTACCTTCGATGTCTGTCAAGAGATGGGCTACGATGAGGCATCTCATTACGCTCACGAGGTTCCTACTAAGGAAGAAGCTGGTCGTGAGATCGAAGCTGCGAACGGAGACATACAGAATCGCGTTCTCCGTGTGCTTGAAGCCCCGGACAACATTCGTTCGGCGATACTCCTGGCTGCTCCGTATGATTTCATTTTCATTGACGGGGACCATACATACGAATCAGTTCTGCTCGATACACAGGTGGCTATAGCATCAGCGGAAGATGATGCGCGTATTATCTGGGATGACTACTGCGACAACGCACCTGGAGTACAGAAGCTGATCAATGCGTTGAACCCTGAATGCGTGATCGTTCGCGTTCTGCCGTCGCGCATGTGCTTCGTTGATCTGAGCCTTGAGCTCAAGAACAAACTATTAGAAAGGTTGGATGAACTGTGTCAACTGATTACGTGAAGGTCTACGGTCTTCCACGGACAGGGACGAACTACCTGCAAGGGCTGTTCCGCTTGAACTTCCCTCAGGTGGAGTTCCTCGTCAACGATCTTGGCTGGAAGCATGGTCCGAAAGTAAATTGGGTCAGGTGGGTGAGACATGACCCTCCACTTCATGTGACCATAGTGGTGAAAGATCCGTTCGCTTGGATCTCAAGCTACTGTCGTTACTACTTTGGTGAAAACTCACCGGCATCACGTAATGAAGTTTATATCAAAGATCTCGCCGAGCATTACTGTGCAATGTATCGACACTGGTATGAAGAGTTCATCGAAGACATGGATCCTACTGAGGGCTGCATTATAAGCTATGAAGATCTACTGATGGACTTCCAGAATGAGCTCTTCCGCCTTGCAGACAACTTCAAGTTGGAACGTCCATCGAAGTGGACGGACCTCAAGATGGAGACAAGCCCGTCAGACGATACGGAGTTCCGAGGTACAGGACGGGACTTCGCAAGGAAGAACTACTACCTGGAACGCAGCTACATGAAGGAGTTCCCTGAACGGTTGAAGCAACAGATCATAGAAGTCATGGATGACGATCTCCTACAGCTTCTTGGATACGATTACAAGAAGGTTCGTCATGCCGTTCACTGAGGTCCCTGTTGCAGTCGGTGCAGAGATCAGAGCTACGCAGTTCAAGGAATGCCTGGATGGCCTTCTTGAACGCTGGCATTCAATCGGCATCGACAACGCGCTTGATGGTTTGACTCCTTGCTTACTTGTAGCTTCACCTCCTATCGGCGCGACGCTGCTCAACGGAACAGTCCAGATCAACTGCCTGCGCGAAGGTGTCGAAGGCATCATCGATCC
>SDBT01005384.1_pt1 | contig 21491 bp, 19 predicted proteins | sample 2277101 | NCBI WGS metagenome assembly SDBT01 (sample SAMN10404973, study PRJNA504765) | marine sediment metagenome | isolation source: marine sediment core GS10_PC15, 103 cmbsf | place: Arctic Ocean: Southern Knipovich Ridge | collected 2010
CTCCTGGTGCAGCCGGACCTCGATCATGAACTCCAGGGCCCGGGCGTCGTCGGGCAGGTGGCCGAGTATCTCGTCCACCGTCCGCTCGGCGGCCCGGGCGTCGTCGGAGGCAAGCTGGCGGGCGGCCAGGCTGCGCAGGCCGGCCACCTCGTGCGCGCAGACCCGCCTGAAGACGCTCTTTGCCGAGAACCGCAGGCGAGCCACCTCCAGGGTGGCCTGGTCCAGCTCGATGCCGTCCAGGAAGGCCTGCCAGTCGGCTACCAGGGCGGCGGTGGGCTTTTCGTAGTTGCCTTCCAGGCTTCCGTCTCGGTAGGCGGCGATCAGCGGTGCCGGGCCGTAGGTGGTGAGGAGGTAGCGGACGAACGAACCGGCCAGGGTGTACGAACGGCCGGCGGCCGCCGTCCAGAACCCGACCGGGCCGAACAGCTGCTCGATCCGGGGCGCCCTGCCGATCCGCCGCAGGGCGGCGCTCCATGTGTGGCGGTCGAACTCATCCGCCGGCCAGTCCACGGCCACGGCGATCCCCTCGGTCAGGCCGGGATTTACCATCAGCGCGTTGCGGGCGCTTATGTCGAAAGGCCAGGAGCCGAACGAGCCGGCCGCCACGTGGACCAGCTCGTGCTTGAGGGTGGGGTGGGGGAAGGAGGCCCCGTTGAGGCACATGGTGGAGATCCACGGCTTGGCGTACTGGGTGCGGCCGGCGCCCGTAAGCTCGCGCTTGGCCCTGGCGCTGGAAAACACCCAGGAGTGGATCAACGGCAGATCCCGGGGCCCCAGCAGAGCTTCGATCTGGTGGAGCCGGAACTCGTGGTCGCGAGCCAGCAGGCCGGCCTTTTGCTCGCTCAGGGTCGGCCCGTGGTGGATGACGAAGTGCTCGGTCCGGGTCGTGGCCGAGAGTTGCTTCTCGACCGCCGCGGTCGAACGCCCGAATCCCAGCTCGGCGTCGAAAACCCACAGCAGCAACCCGGCGAAGAGGGCCGGCAACAAGGCGGCCAGCGATCTGCGAAGACGTGCAGGCGACCTGTAGACCCTGGAGACAAGACCGGATCCGGCCAGCAGGGCCAGCGCCCAACTCAGGCCGTGCAGCCTGGACAGCAGCAGCGGCCAGCCCGGCTCGATGACGTCGTCGTAGATCGGCCCGGCCACCCAGCCCGCCAGCTGGTTGTACGAGTCCATCTGGGGACCGACCCAGGCCTCGAACACGTTGTAACCCGCGACCAGCAGCCACAGCCCGGCCCAGGCCAGACCGGCCAGCCGGCGTCTGGGCACCAGCAGACCGACGGCCACGCCCCAGCAGGTGCAGATCACGGCCGTGGCCGCCGGCAGCAGCAGGAAGAACAGGAACCCCGTTCCCAGGTTGCAGTTCTGCACCCGCAGGGCGTTGAGCAGGATGACCGCCAGCGGCGCAGCCAGGCAGGCCAGGTTGAGGAGCCACGCCCGCGAGACCAGGCCGTTGATCGAGGCCATCGAACCGTCCGCGCGCCCGGCCCGGCGCGTAGCCCCGATGGCCACCGGCCCGGCGGTGATCGAGACCAGCAGGCTCAGGGCTGCGCAGAATTCGTAGCCCAGCAGGTCGAAGAGCGGAACAAAGGCCAGGACCACGGCCAGGCCGAACCCCAGTACGCCGGCCACCCAGAACGACGGCCCGACTCGCAGTCGCGCCGAAGGGGCTCTCTGGGGAGTTTCCGATGACACGCATCGAGGTGTACCACAGGCCTCGCGGGCTTGGAAGCCTTCGGAATCCCGTGCCAAATAATTTGACGGACACCACCGACTGGACTACCATTTGTTGAGCATCAGTTCCAAGTTCCGAGTTCCCAGTTCCTAGTTGGAACTTGGAATTTGGAACTTGGAACTTGGAACTTTTTTTTGAGGCCCAGCGATGAGCAACCCGATCGAATTGGGAGTGGAATACAAGAAGCTCAATACCTTCTTCGCCGACTACGCCAAGAACATCTCCAAGGGCGGCACCTTCATCAAGACCGACCGCCCCCTGCCCGTCGGTACCGAGTTCCTGTTCAAGCTGACCATCCCCAAGCGAGATATGCCCTTCGAGATCCGGGGGGAGGTGATCTGGATCAACGAGGATGGCAACGTCTCCCATCCCGAGGTCGAGGAAATGGGCATGGGGATTCGCTACATCTATAGCGACGATGCCCAGCGGCAGGAGTTCCACGGGACGGTCGAGGGGATGATTCGCGAGTCGCTCGGGGAGGTGCTCTTTCGCAAGCTTCTGGGCAGGGAAGAGGGTGCCTAGAACGTCTCCAGGGTCAGCTTGTCCACCGCGAAACAGACCTTGACCATCCAGACCTCCTCCGGCCCAGTGGGGCTGAACAGGTGCCTTACGGGGAAGGCCGGGGCGATGGTGTCCAGCCAGTCCCAGGCGAGCAGCCATGAGCGGGGTGCCCCCACGTCGGGGCGGCGGGCCACCTCCACCCGGATCACCACCGAGCGTATTCGCCGCTTGCGGCCGGTGCGGATGTTGTCCAGGATGCCCACGAAGGGCGCCACGCCGCGGGTCGGATAGTCCAGCCTGTAGTAATGGTGGTAGAACCGGCCAGCGACGTCCTTGTAGCTTTCCAGGTCGATCTCCTCGCCGCGGACGACCTCGGCCTTGTAGTCGTCGCCGTTGGCCTGCGTCAACATGACCTGGCCGTGCAGGAGCCGGCGTTCGCGTTTGAGCGAGTCGTTCGCCTTCGAGCCCTTCTCGAACTCGGCCTTCCAGCGGACGAAGTCCTTGGCCCACAAGTGCTTGCGGGCTTCGGCGGACATGTTGGACTTGGCCATCATGCCGGCCAGGTTCGGGCCCAGCATGTCCGAGTACAGGTAGGTGCCGGTCGCGTCGCGGTCCATGATCGCGCGCAGGTACGCGTCGGCGGCCATTCGCGGCGGGACGAACCACACGCTGCGCAGGCAGACCAGCGCTCCGATCCCCAGGTAGATGCAGGCCACGACGACGATTGCGAGGACGATTTTCTTGTTCATGGTTCGATTCCCGGTATGTTCTCCAGCCGCACCGGGGACCCGGCGCGGATGCCGTGGCGCTGCGTGAATCCGGCGTTGACCTCGAGCACGTACTGCGAGGGCGCGTCCACATCGCGCCGGACCGCGGTCAGCGGCTCGGCATTTCGCACGATGCCGACGATCCGCCGGTTGGCGCCGATGAACACCATATCCAGCGGGATGTAAGTGTTCTTCATCCAGAAGTGGCGCTGGTCCTCGGCCGGGTAGACGAACAGCATGCCCGCATCGGCGTCCAGGTGCTGGCGGTGCATCAGCCCGCGGGCCTGCTCCTCGGGCCGGGTGACGACCTCGACCCGGACCCGGACCGGCTTGCCGTCGCTCCCGGTCATCACCGCCTCGGGCGGCTTGGCCGGTTCCTCGCGGCAGCCCGTGGTCGAGGTGCAGCCGAGCCAGACCACGGTCAGGGCGGGCAGCGCCAGGCAGATCAGGCGAATGATATGTCGCTTCGAGATCATCGTCGTCGGGGGAGGATAGCAGATAATCACCCCTTGGTGAAGCAGACCGCACGTGCTATCGTCTATCCAGGGAGCTTTTGACGAAAAGGGGAGCCTTCATGAGAATCGGACTCGCGGCAATGGCCGTCGCCTTGCTCGCCGCGCCCGCTGCCCTGGGGGCGGAACTGTACAGCGGCGAGTGGGAGTACCAGGCCTTGAACGCCGGGGACACCAACTTCAAGGTCGAGCACAAGGGCGATGAGATCACCTTCTACCGGGTTCTGTGGCCCGAGTTCGAGGGTGAGCGCTTCAAGCTGGAGCACATCTACCGCGGCCGGTTCGCCGGCCAGTCCATCTCCGGCGATATGTTCGTGCGCGAGGAGGGCATGGCCGAGTTCGAGCGCCTGCGTATCTTCGACGGCCGGATCCTGGGCCAGGGTCGGATCACGATGGACGGCCTGCCGCTCAAGCGGGTCGAGCGGGCGCCCGAGCCGGTGGCGGCGGCCCCCGAAAAGCCGCGCTACAAAAAGGTGATCATTGAAAAAGGGGCCCGCAAGGAGCAGCAGCAGGGGGAACAGAAATCCGATCAGGGATCAGCGACCCGGCTGGCGATCGCGGCCTTGGCGGCCCCCGAGACCATCCCGATCATGGCGTCGGCCGACAACAGGGTCCTCTCCATGCTCCAGCAGCGGGCCGAAGGGTTGCTCAAGGACGGCGATATGCAGTTCCAGACCGGGCGTTTCGCCGCGGCCATGGAGAAGTACGAGGCCGCTTACGACCTCGACCACGGCCGGGTCGAGCTGCTCCAAAGGCTGGGCCTGAGCCACGGCTTACTGGGCTCCAAGGCCACCCGGGAAGGAAAGTCCAAGCAGGCCGCCGAGCACTACCGCAAGGCAATAGGTTTCTGGAAGAGGGCCGTCCGGCTGGACCCTTACAACCGGGACATCAGGCGGAACATCCGCCGCATCGAGAACGCTTTAGCACTTTAGTTCCAAGTTCCAAGTTCCTAGTTCCCAGTTCCAAACTAGGAACTGGGAACTGGGAACTAGGAACTGTTTTTAACCTACTTATCCCACCGGCGCTCTAGCCATGTGCGCAGCCGCATCTTCCTGAACATCGGAACCAGGAAGTAGCGCAGGGTGCCCGTGACGGCGATCAGCCCGGCCGCCACCAACCCGGCGATGGCCGCGGCAGGGGCCGGCCCGCCGTGCATGAGAGCCGGAAGGGATCCGGCCAGCAACCCGGCGGCGATCAACCCCCAGAACAGCTCGATGCCCAGCCCGCGGACGGCCCTGCGCAGATGCGGGATCTCGGGATCGTGCACGTTGAGCGACATCCGGCCGCCTTCCAGGTCGAGCAGGATCTGCGAGACCTGCTGGGGCATCTCGTTCAGGAAGCTGGACAGCTGCAGCAGCGCCCGGCCCAGCCCGCCGCGCAGGTCCTCGAAGTTGAAGCGCTCGGCCAGCATGCGCTTTACGTAGGGCTCCGCCACCTTGGACGGCTCCATCTCCGGATCGAGGACCCTGATCGTTCCGTCCACCGTGGCCAGGGACTTGGCCAGCAGAATGTACTCGGCGGGCAGGCGCACATGGTGGCGGACGCTCAGGTCGAGCAGCTTGCTCAGCAGCTTGCCGGTGTCCACCTGGCCGAGCTTCTCCTCCAGGGAACCGGACAGCATCTGCTGGACGTCTTCCTTGAGCTTGCCCAGATCCACCCGCGTGCCCTGGGAGCCGATCCGGTAGACCAGCCTGGCGACCGTGTCCGACTCGCGCAGGATGACCCCCAGGCCGAACAGCACGATGGTGTTGCGCATGGTGGGCGACAGCCGACCCACCTGGCCGAAATCAATCAGGCCCACCCGGCCGTCGGGCAGGAAGCGCAGGTTGCCGGGGTGGGGGTCGGTGTGGAAGAGGCCGTCCTCGAACACCTGCTGGTACGAGCCCTCGATCAGGTTCAGGGCCGCCCGCTTGGCGAGTTCGCTGCCGGGCTCCATTTCGTCCAGGTGGACCCCGGCAAGGAAGGTCATGGTCAGCACGTCCCGGCCGCACAACGGTTCGACGGGCACGGGGATGACCATCGTGCTGCGGTCGTGGAAGCTCTTGCCGAAGGCGAGCAGGTTGTCCGCCTCGCGCTGCAGGTTCATCTCCAGGCCGATGACCCGGTCGAACTCGCGCACCACCGCCACCGGCTCGTACAGGCTGGTATCCTCGAAGACTGCCTCGAGCAGGTGGGCCAGGGAGTAAAGGATGTCCAGGTCGGCCCGCACGGTGCGCTCGATGTCGGGACGCTTGATCTTGACCGCCACGTCCGCCCCGTCGTGGGTGACGGCCCGGTGGACCTGGGCGATGGAGGCCGAGGCGATCGGCTCGATATCGAAGGAGGCGAACAGCTTCTCCGGCTCGGCATCGAGGTTTGTCCGGATCACCTCGGCGACCCGGGCGTAGGGAATCGGCGGAGCGTTGTCCTGCAGGTCCCGGAGGGCCTCGACGTACTCCGCCGGCACGAGGTCCGGCCGGGTGGACAGGATCTGGCCCATCTTGATGAAGATCGGACCCAGCTCGCACAGCATCCGCGCCAGCCTCTGGGCCGGAGAGCGGTTGGCGTCGCCCTTGCCGACGCCGTCGTCGGGTTTGCGGAGCCCCAGCCGCTCGAAGGTGCGCGCCCTTCCGAGCAGATCCCCGAAGCCGTGCCTGACCACCACCTGCAGGATCTTGCGCATCCGGTTCAGGTCGCCGACCGCCTGGCGAAACACCATGGGCCCTCCGAGCATCGAGCTGTCAGGGGACCAGGCTACCACCGCCCGTCGAAGGCGTCAAAATGGGGATCTTTCTTCTTCAAGACCTTCCCTTGTTGTGGTAACCTTTGGCTATGATGATCCGTTTCGGTGTGCTGGTTGCGTGCGCGTCCTGGCTGGTGGTCCTGGCCGGGTGCTCCACGGACTCGAGCGGCTGCGTGCTGGACTCGGACTGCAGCCCGGGATTCATGTGCATCTCGGGAGTCTGCTACCAGAAGATCGACGGCGGGCTTGACGGCTGGGACGGAAATGGCGATCCGGGCGGCGATTCCGGGGGGGATCCTGGAGGCGACCCCGGGGGAGATCCCGGCGGGGATCCGGGCGGGGATCCCGGCGGGGATCCTGGAGGCGATCCCGGCGGCGACCCCGGGGGCGATCCGGGCGAGACCTGGACCATCGTGCCGGGTGTCGGCATCGGGCCGCTCGACGTCAGCCAGGGCATGAACAGCCCCCACAGGCTGGGCGAGATACGGGGCATCCTGGGCGAGCAGGGCACGGCCGTGGAGGGCAACCCCTGGGCGCTGGCGTTCCGCGGCGAGACCCTGTGGGTCAGCGGCATCGACGTCAACGACAACCAGGCCTTCGACGACGCCGACAACGTCATCTCGATCATGATCGGCGAAGGCTTCGACGCGGCCACCGCCGAGGGCCTGGGGCCGGGCTCCACCCAGGCCCAGGTGCGGGCGGCCTACGCCAACCCCGACTTCTACGCCGACCTGCCGCCGGCCGGCGAGTTCCCGGGCGGCAAGATCGACGAGTACTTCTCGCGGGGCCTGTACTTCGGCTACGACGAGGCCAGCGTGGTCAAGACCGTCTCCGTCAGCCGTTCCTACGTGCCGCCGGACGGAACCATCAGCCCGTCCACGGGCAGCCTGAGCTTCGGCGGCACCGCGATCCAGGCCGGCGACGGCTACCAGACCGGCACCAGGCAGAACGTGCACCGCAACGTGCTGGGCGTGCCCGACTGGTCGCAGAACCTCGTGAGGGAGATCGACACGGGCTCCGGCATCATCTCCCTGGAGTTCTACCTGGACTCCTACCGCATCCAGGGCATGGAGTTCGTCGGCGGGGACGACACCTACCTGTGGTACGACATCGACAGGCTGCTGGTGATCATGCTCTACCCCCTGTTCTACGGGACCACCGCGGCCGGCAACGGGGTGGGATCCACCAAGGCGAGTTGGGAGGCCGAGCTGACGCTGGCCAGAACCAAGCAGGATCCGGATTCCGGCACCGTCACCCACATCTACACGGCCGGCTCGCGAGAATTCGCCATATTGTACACCAACAACGGCGCCTCTGCGGACGACAAGGCCACCGTTCTGGTCCTCAACTACCAGGAACCCCCGGAACCATAGGCGAGCGGCTCTTTCGTGGCTTTCCGGAGAACCTGTCGTTACAGCTTGCCAAGCATGCGGTTTTTAGGCCATAATGGCGTGAAGACTCGGAATGCGAAAGGAGATGGCGTTGTGATGACTACCCGTTGGAAGATCGTGCTGGCTTCCCTCCTCCTGTTGCTTACGGCAGGCCTGTGGGCCTGCGACTGCGGAGACACGAACTTACATTGCGAGTGCGATCCTTACGAATGCTGCGATGAGGAAGGCAATTGCGCCGATGGCTTCATGTGCGAGGGCGGGTGCTGTGTCGAGGCCTGCGATGCCTGCATCGTCGCTCTCGACTGCGCCGAGTTCGGCGATTGCCTGACCTGCACCGACGGATGCTGCGTCAGCGGCGAGTGCTCCACGGACGAGGACTGCCCGCCGGAGAACGACAAGCCGCGTTACTGTCCGGACCTGCCCGACCCCCAGACCGGGTGCAAGGTGTGCCTGTTCGTGCGTTGCGAGACCGACGAGCAGTGCGACGACCCGACCTTCCCGCTCTACGTCGTGTGCGAGGGGGAAGAGTACCCGGCCTGTGTGCTTGGTGATTGCGAGTGCGTGGAGCCCTGCAGGGGGACGTGCCCGGACGGGACCTACTGTTGCAAGGACACGATGACCTGCGATCCCATTCCCGTGCCCTGCGAGGGCGTCGAGTGCCCCGAGTGCGAACAGGTCAACCCCGAGCCGGGTGGTGTCCTGAACGACGAGACCTGCGTGATCGACGATGCCGACTGCTCGTGCGTGCCGCTGCCGGATCTGGATCCGGCCTTTGCCGGGGAGTACTCGGCCGTCGACCTGGGCGCGGACGGGATCCCGGTGCTGAGCGGCTACTACGGCCGGCCCTACGGCGACCTGCTCTTCGGCATGGCATCCGGGCCCGAGGCCGGGGCTTCGGTGGCCTGGGAGTTCGTCGACGGCGTGCCCGTAGACGCGCCCTGCGAGGGACCGGCCGCCGGGCCCCGGGGCGGGATCGCGGAACCGGGCGACGACGTGGGCTGGGACAGCGACATCGTGGTGGACGGCGACGGCCTGGCCCGCATCTCCTACCACGACCGCACCAACGGCGACCTGAAGTACGCGGCCTTCGACGGGGCCGCCTGGAACGTGCACGTCGTGGACGAGGCCGGCGAGACCGGACGCTTCACCTCCATGGTCCTGGACGTCGCCGGCAACCCGATCATCGCCTACATGACCGTGCGCGACGAGAACATCCAGTCGCACCTGAAGGTGGCCTGGGCCACAACGCCGACGCCGGCCGCGGCCGCGGACTGGACCGTGTACGTGGCCGACACCATGACGGTGCACTGCCGGGCCGAGGACTGCCCCGACGGGGAGGCCTGTCTGGCCGAGACCGGCGTGTGCGCCGTGCTGGACGACCCGGCAAACTGCGGGGGCGGCAACGGCTGCGGCGATGGGGAGGTGTGCGTGGCGGGCTCCTGCGAGGAGTTTACGCCGGAGTCGTCGCTCGAGGACCTGCCCGCCGGCGTGGGCCTGTTCGCCAGCCTGGACCTGTACAGCAACGGGACCCCGGCGGTGGTCTACCACGACTCCATCAACGGCGACCTCAAGTACGTGGTCTTCAACGGCGTCGACGCCTTCGGCCCGCCCGTCGTCCTGGACGGCGACGGCAACGCAGGCGCCGACTGCAGCCTGTTCATCTCCTCCGACGACGTGGAGCACGTGGTCTACCAGCACCAGAGCGGCGAGCATGCCGAGCTGTACTACTGGAACTCGGATACCGGGTTAGAGGTGGTCGACCAGGGCGCCCGGGACGCGAACGGCGACCCCACCGACCCTGCCTCCGCTGTGGAGTGCCTGCACTGGGTCGGCAACTTCGCCCGGGTGGCGGTGGACCCGTTCGGCAACGCCCGGGTGGCCTACCAGGACGGCACCTCGGAGGACCTGGTGGTCGCGGTGCGGAACCCCGGCGGGGTGTGGACGGTCGAGATCCTGGCCCGCAAGCAGTCCGACGACAACTTCGTCGGGGCCTACGGGTTCTTCGTCGACCAGGTGCTGAGCGAAGCCGGCGACCTGATCCACATCAGCAACTTCAAGCACAACCTGCGCACGGATCCCTGGTCGTCGGAGATCGACCTTAGGACGCACACCGTGCCCTGAGACCAGGGAGCGGTTGGAACCAACCCACAGGGGAAGTGGAGGAAGGACCCTCTCGGCGTGCGCAGCCCGTTAGGCACCCTCGCGGCGCTGTTGATCGCGTTCGCATCTTTCTGTGGGGCCTGCTCGGACAGCGGCGGGATTCCCTGCCCGGGCGGTTGCCCTCCGAGACACGTGTGCGACATCGAGGCCGGCCGTTGCGTCGAGGTGCGTCCGCCGACCCCGCCCGACCTGGGCCGCTACGCCTCCCTGGCAGTTGACTCCGCCGACCGCCTGGTGGTCGCGGCCTGGGCGGCGCGCTACGGCGATCTGGTCCTGGGCCGGGAGCGTGACGACAGTACCTTCGAGTGGGAGTACGTCGACGGACTTCCCCCGGACCCGTCCATCCAAGACCCGGACGTGGGCCTGTACGCCTCGCTGCAACTCGACGCCCTGGACCGGCCCCACGTGGCCTATTTCGACCGGACCAGCGGGCGGCTCAAGTACGCCGTGCGCACCGGGGAAGGCTGGAACGTCGTGGAGGTGCCGCAGGCGGACGACGGCGAGCACGTGCTCGGACGCGGGGCGTCCCTGGCCCTGGACGACGACGGACTGCCGCGGATCGCCTTTCTGGACGAGCACACCGGCAGCGTGTTGCTGGCCCGCAAGCTGGACTCCAACCGCTGGCAGATCGAGGTCGTGACCGCCTGCTCACCGGAGCAGGGCTTCGAGGGCCCGCTGGAACGTGAGACCGGACGATTGATCTCGCTGGTGCTGGACAAGAGGGGCGGCGAGTGGATCGCCCTGCAGGACGTGTGCACCGGCTCGTTGCAGCTGGCCTCGCGCAAGCCGGACGGCTGGGCGCTGCTCGAGCTGGACCGCGGTCCGGACGCCGGCAACTGGGTCTCGGCGGCGCTCGACCGGGACGGCAACGTTGCCCTGGCCTACCACGACCGCTCGCAGGGCACGTTGAACTACGCCTGGAACCAGGGCGGGTCGATGAAGACGGTGGTGGTCGACGGAGGCTGTGAGGTGAACGAGATCGGCGCCCAGCGACACTGGCCGGTGGGCCAGCACTGCGCGCTGGCATTCGGTCACGACGGCCTGCCGCGGATCCTGTACCTCCACGGGCGGACCCTGGACCTGAAGGTGGTCCTGGGCGATGCCCAGGGCGCATTCTCCGAGCCTGCGGTCCTCGACGCCGAGGGCCCCGTGGGCTTCTTCAGCTCACTCGCCCTCGGACTGGCCGATCTGCCGGCGGTCAGCTACCGGGTGGCCAGGGACGAAGACGGCGAGTCGGACGGCACCCTGGCGGTCTACCGACTCGACTCCGGAGCGGCCCGGATGCGGAGTTCGAGATGAGGGGTCTGCGGTTGGCACTGCCGGGTGTGGCCCTGATGCTCGCGCAGGCGTGCGCGGGCTTTGGCTCCGGTTGCGAGGCCGGGCCCCTGGACAGTCCCCTCGATCCGGAGCTGATCGGCCCGCGGGCGGTCGAGCTCTTCCTGCCCGACTACCGGCTCGCGGAGCTGGGTGGCGAGTTGCTCGGGCAACTGGCCGACCAGGGGCAGGATCGGCTGGACGCCGACGTCCCGGTGGTGACCGGGAGCCTGGATCCGTACACGGACTTCGAGGTGGCCCCGAGGCGCGTCTCGCTGGCGGTGGAATCCCTGCTGGTGGAGCCCGGGGAGGGGGGACTGTCGCCGACGGTCGGACTGACCTCCGGCCAGGTGGTCATGTCCATGGAGGTCAGCGAGGACGACCGGCCGACCCAGACCTGCCCCATCGAGCTTTTCGTCCCCGAACGGGCGGCCGGCCTGCACCTGGTGTTCAGCCAGGACGACACCGGCGCGGCCGCCCTGGTGCTGGACGGCAGTCCGAGGCTGACCGGTGAGCCGATCCAGGTTCAGATCGATCCCGCCTGCGAGATCCAGGCCGGCGACCATGTCGAGACCGCCGTGGCCGAGGCGGTCGACCAGGCGTTGCACGAGGCATTGCCCGGGCTGACCGATGCGCTGACCGGTCTGTGCGAGCGTGCCCTGGGAGTGGACCTGGGCGGCGCCGGGGGGCTTTCGGAGGATTTCTCCTTCTCGCTGCTGCCCGACGGATCCTCCACCGAGCTGGCCGCAGGCCGGACCCAGCTGGGCCTGGCGGGCGGATTCGAATCGCGCCGGGCGGCCTGCGTCCCGGCCGATCTCGCCCCGGCGCCGGTCGGACAAGGGCAGGCCGCCGAGTTCGACCAGCTCCTGCCCAGGGCCCGCGAGCCCTATCGCCTGGCGGTGTCGGTCTCCCGCCTTTTCCTCCACCAGGGGCTCTGGGCGGCCCACCGCGCGGGGCTGCTCTGTCGCCTGTCCGGGGCGGGCGACCTGGAGGGGATCGATCTCGCGGACCTGTTGCCTTCGATCCGGGCGCTGGGTACTCCCGAGGCGGTTCGCGCGGCTGTCTGGCCCCTGGGCGAGACGAGCGTCGAGTTCGGCCTGCCGGACCCCGAGGCCGGCGAGAACCTGCCCCGGCTGCTGCTGGTCATGCCGGACGTCCGCCTGGACGTCTTCGCCCGGATGGACGGGGCCGATCTGCGCGTGCTGGGGCTGAGCGCCGACGTGACCCTGGTGCTGGCTCCGCGCCTCGACGGCCACACCTTGACGCTGCACCTGGTCGACGCCCAGACGTCCGAACTTCAGATCGAGTTCGCCGAGCTGATCACCGAGAAGGCCGGCGAGCTTCGCGCGGCGGCTGCCGCGCTGGTGTTCCAGGTGGGACGTTCGCTGGTCGACGGCCTGGATCCGATTCCCCTGCAGCTGCCCACCTCCGCCGGACCGGAGCTGCTGGAGTACCGGGTGGAGGGGGAGCGGCTGTTGTTGTATTTCTAGTCTGAAGTTCCCCCTCTAGAAAAGGCAGAAATCCAAGACAACCCATTGAAAATATTATTTAATTGTGCCATTGACGTGCGTCAAAATGTTGGCATGTAAATGAGTTCGGGGATAATTTATTTTACCGATTGGCCCTAAAAACCCTTGACATACAAGAGTTGGTGCCCTAATATCTGTTGGCATGTACGTCCATACTATCCCCAATCGCCGCTCACCCCCGGCCAAGTTGCTGCGAGAGGGTTACCGTGAAGGCGGCAAGGTCAAGAGCCGCACGTTGGCCAATCTCTCTCACTTACCGGATCACATCATTGATCTCATCGAACGATCGCTCAAGGGGGAGACGTTGGTGTCTGTCGAAGAAGCCTTCGAAATCGTCCAGGACGGTTCGCCAGCTCACGGCCATGTCCAAGCATTGCTCACCACGATGAAGCGTCTTGGCTTTGCCGAGCTTATCGCTTCTCGCAGTTCGCGCCAGCGTGACCTGGTTGTCGGGATGGTGGCCGCCCGTATCCTCGCGCCTAAACCTCCGTCCAAGATAGCGACGACGCGTTGGTGGCACAGCACCACCCTGCCAGACCTGTTGGGAGTCGCCGACGCGGATGAAGACGACCTGTACGAGGCAATGGACTGGCTGCTTAAACGCCAGCCGACCATCGAGAAAAAGCTTGCGGCTCGTCACCTCGAGGACAAAGGCCTGGCACTGTATGACCTGACGTCGAGCTACTTCGAGGGGGTGACCTGTCCGTTGGCGGCATTAGGCCATCCTCGGGACGGCAAGAAAGGCAAGTTGCAAGTCAACTGGGGACTGCTGACCAACCGAGTGGGCATCCCTGTTTCCGTGTCGGTGTTCGACGGCAACACCAGCGACCCCAAGACGCTGCTGCCGCAGGTTTTCAAGGTCCGCGACGACTTTGGCATCAAGTACTTCGTAGTGGTAGGTGACCGCGGAATGATCACGCAGAAACAAATCGACGCGATGCAAGGCATTGACGGCATCGACTGGATCACCGCGCTACGCACCGGAGCGATTCGCAAGCTCGTCGCCGGGGGCCAGCTCCAGATGGGGCTGTTTGATGAACGGAACCTTTTCGAGATATGCGACCACCCCGACTTCGTTGGTCAACGGTTGGTTGCGTGTCGCAATCCCGAGCTGGCCAGACGGCGTGCGCAGAAGCGCCAGTCATTGCTACAGGCCACCATCGAGCAGTTGCAAAAGGTGCAAAACATGATACAGCGGGGCCGGCTGATGGGCAAGAAGGCCATCGGCGATCACGTGCGCAAAGTTGTTGGGCCGTCGAAGATGCGCCGGCACGTGCGCTTCGACATCCGTGATGATGGCTTCGATGTTTCCATCGACCAGCAGGGAGTAATTGCCGAGGCGACACGCACCACCATGGCGGAGTTGGCCCGTGTGCGGCGGCTGGTGGAGTGCTGCCGGCTGAAGGGCAAACAGGCTATCGCCGAACGGGTAGCCCAAGCGATCACCAGACGCAAGGTAGGCAAGCACCTTCATGTCGATGTCCGAGACGAGGGCTTCGACCTTTCCGTCGATACCTCGGCTGTCATCACCGAGGCGACGGCTCCTTTGCAGCGCAAACTGGACAAAGTACGGCGACGGATCGAGCGAGGCCAATTATACGGCAAGGACGCTATTGGCGTGCGTGTCGGCAAGGTCATCGACAAGTACAAGGTGGGTAAGCACTTCGTTCTCGACATCCGCGACAACGGACTCGACTTTTCCATCGACCAGGACAAGGTGACAGCCGAGGCAGCTCTCGACGGCATCTACGTGGTGCGTACCAGTGTGCCAAAGGAGCGAATGGATAGCGAAGATACGGTACGCAGTTACAAGTTGCTCACCCAGGTGGAGCGAGCGATTCGCTCGATGAAGACCATCAAACTCTTTGTGCGCCCAATCCGCCACCGCCTTGAGGAGCGAGTCCGCGCCCACATCTTCCTCTGCATGCTTGGCTACTACGTCTTGTGGCACATGATCGAAGCTTGGCGACCGCTTCTGTTCTGTGACGAAGACCAAGCCGCCAAAGCTACCCGTGACCCGGTAGCGCCCGCACAGCGCTCCGAGGGAGCCTTGCGCAAGGCGGCGACTAAACGACTCGACGACGGCACCCCCGTGGACAGCTTTGAGACTCTGCTGCAAAAGCTCGCCGGCATCGTGCGTAATACCTGCCGCCGTGTCGGCGCTGACGACGACGAACCGACCTTCTACATGACCACGCCGCCCAATCCCAAGCAACAACAGGCTTACAACCTGCTCAATACCATCGAGGTGTAGGCAGAACAGCGCATCCTGGATATGATGTAACGGTTGAGGATTACAGAATAAATTTGCTCGATGCACCAGGGAACTTCAGACTAGTGCCCCCGCCCGTGCACCAGAACCTTGGTATCGTCCTCGAACACGACGATGATCTTCGCCCCCTCCTTGACCCCCATCACCACCCCGACGCCGAACTTGCCGTGGATGATCACCTGGCCCAGCTCGAAGGTGGTCTTGGGGCGGTAGGCGATCGGGTTTGAAAGGTCCTTGCCCGCGGTGGCTTCCTGCCAGGCCGCGGCCGGCCGTTTGGGCGGCGGCGGGGCCCAGGTGCCGGACGACTTTTTCGTCCGGCTCGTCGTGCGCACGCGTTTGCTGCCCGGGGGGCCCTCGCGGTACCTGTGCGGGCTGCCGCAGGTGTTGCACTGGACCTTGATCGGTTCGCCGGCCTTCATGGCCATGATGGTGTGGGTCAGGACCATCCGGCAGCGGGTGCACCAGGAGTCGATGTCGGCCCCGATCCGCACCCTGGGGCCCGGGGCCTCGTAGTCCGAGAGCGTCTTGTGGCGTTCCACTGCTTCACCTCAACGCCGTCGCTTCTGCAGCGACTGCAGGGGGACCAGGGTTCCACCCTCATTGACCAGCGGCGTATTCTGGGGCAGGTCCGGGGGGATCTCCGAGATGACGTCCTCGGGGCGGGAGACCATGAGCAGGTCGTTGGGGATCTCGCGCCCGGCGTGGATCAGCACCCTGGCCCCGAGCACGGCCCGGTGACCGATGCAGCACGCCAGGAACGAGCGACCCGTGCCCACCTTCTCGCCGCGGTGGACGACCTGCACGTCTCCGACGAACTTGGCGTCCAGCAGGCTGGTCCAGCCGCACAGGTACACGTCCCGGCCGATGACCGCCATCTGCGTCTTGGGGTTGCCCAGGATGGATCCCGGGTAGCACAGCGAGCTGAGCAGGAAGTAGTCCTCGGTGAGCAGGCAGGCCTGTCCGACCACCGAGTTGATCACCCGGGCGTGGTCGGCCACCACCACGTCCGGTCCGATGATGCTGTTGCGGATGCACGCCCCGGCGCCGACCTCGACCCCGTCGCCCAGGATCGAGGCCTCCAGGTAGGCCGTGGGGTGGACGTCGCAGCCGCGGCCGATGCGGTTCATCCGGGCCAGGACCTTCCACTTGTTGACCGTGGGCCTGCGGGCCACCGAGCCCAGCAACTGCAGGGCGCTGGAGGCGGCGTTCGAGCGCAGGTGCTCCATCCAGCCGATCCCCAGCGAAAGGTGCGCCAGCCACAGCAGGTGGGTCCAGTGCGAGATGTTGCAGCAGACCGTCGAGGTGATCGGGAACAGGAAGGGGCGCTCCTGTTCGTGAAGCACCGGAACCCGGACCGGGATCGCGATCTCGCGCATGGGCACCTCGAGCGGCGGGCAGCGCCCGGCCAGCTCGTCGCGCACCCGGGCCGGATCTGCGGGCAGCGGCCCTTCGGGTACGAGCCACAGGTCGTAGACCGCCCGGCCGTGCTCGGAGCGGAAGTCTATGAGCCTGGTGTCCTGCAGCGGCAGGGCGTGCTCGACCGAGGTGCAGCGGCGCAGGGCCAGGCTGGCGCCCGAGACCCCTCGTTTGCGGGCGGCTTTCAGGAAATCGCCCAGTGCCTTTTCCGAGAAGTACAGGCTGTCCGGCGCAAGCACGCAGGGTCTCTCGCGGGCCTCGGAAGGATCGTCGATCCGACTCCACTCGAGGCCCGCCTTGCGACAGGCCCGCCGCTGGGTCTCGGAGAGGCTCTGGTTGAGCACCTGGACGTCGGAGACGTCGTCTCCGAAGGGGCTGATGACGGTGCCGGTGCGGTAGATGTATGCCTTCATGTCTCGATCTCCGGCGGTCGCCAGTCGGGCAGCGCTTGCTCCAGGGGAACTGCGGAGCCGTCCTGGCAGACGTGCGGGTGGAACGGCTCGACCCGATCCGGCGCCTTGAGCACCCCTTCTGTGGGGCGCATGACGATAATGGTGCGGTTGGGCAGCGCCCGGCCGGGAGCGAAAACGCCCCGCGTGCCCAGGCTGCCCAGGACCGAGCCGTGTCCGGCGCAGGAGCCCAGGATCCAGCGCCCGGTGTCGATCTCCTCTCCTCGGTGGACCACGCATATGGTCCGCTCGATGGCCTCCGGCCAGAACACCAGCCCGGAGGTCACGAAAGATCCGCGTCCGATCAGGCTGTCGCGCAGCATGAAGTTGGCCAGGGAGGACCCGGGGTAGAAGGTGCAGCCGATGAAGTGCGAGTCGCTCAGGGCGTGGCAGCGGGCGCCCACCACGCATCGCAGGAAATGGGAGTCTTCGGATACCAGGACCCCGTCCGCGACGATCGAATCGCGCACGCTGGCCAACGGCCCCAGCACCACCCCGTCGCCCAGGATGGAACCCTCGACGTGGGCGGCCGGGTGGATGTCGCAGCCGGAGCCGATCACGCTCTTGCGCTCGGCCAGGCGATAGGGATTCTTCTCCAGGCCCGCAAGGACGCGGGCCTGCCAGGGTCGGTCCTGCCAGTGCTCGCGCAGCCGGACCCCGGGGAGCAGCTGGTTGAGCCACACGAGGTGCACCCAGTGGCTCACGTCCACGGCCAGCAGGTCGGTCCGCGGCAGCAGCACCGGCCGTCGCGGCGGCCCCGGTCTGGACAGGAACAGGGTCTCGGCCTCCGGGCCGGGGTCGAGGACCACATTACGGGTGCGGGCGCGCTTGGCGAGCTCGTCGCGGATCGCCTCCCAGTCCTCGCCTTGCGGCACGGCCGTGTCCCGCAGCAGGTACATGTCGTACAGGATCGCCTCGTCGGACTCGTCCACCCGCTGCAGAGGCCGGGTCCAGCCGGTGGCGGGCCCTTTGGCCAGGCCCAGGCGGTAGATTCCAGGTCCGGCAGGACAGGTGGAGACAAAGGTCCGCACGGTTTTCCTGGTGACGAATAGGCGGTCCGGCAGGACCAGCGCTGAAGCCGGAATCGCCCGCGGCGCAGTTGCACAGCCCAGCTCGGGCGTGAGCCCGGCCTCGCTCAGGGCCCGGGTGACGGCCAGACCCAGGTCCTCGGCGCCGACCTGCGCCTCGGAGACCGGATCCCCGAAGGGCTCGATGCGGGTCGAGGTCTGGAATCGATAGGCCTTCATCGCCACTGGCCTCCGGAGCGGACGTGCCTGCGCGGGGCGAACGGGTCGGCCCGGGCGACCACCTCGTAGTTGATGGTCTGCGCCCAGGCGGCCATCTGCTCGGCGCTTATGCACTCGTCGCCCTGGCGCCCCAGCAGCACGACCTCGTCCTCGAGCTCGACGCCCTGGATGTCGGTCACGTCCACCATGGTGAGGTTCATGCACACCCGGCCGCGGACGGGCGCCCGCATGCCGCGGATCAACACGTGGCCCCGGTTGGACAGCAGGCGGTCGTAGCCGTTGACGTAGCCGACCGGCAGGATGGCCAGCCGGGTCTCGCGGGTGGTGCGGTAAGTGCATCCGTAGCCCACGTAGGTGCCCTTGGGCACCTGCTTGACCTGCGCCACCCGGGCCTTCCAGGTCATGGCCGGGCGCAGGGCCAGGGTGTCCTTGCCCTCCTTGAGCGCCGACAGGTAGGTCTCCTTCGAGGGCCACAGCCCGTACTGGCCGATGCCCACCCGGACCATCTCGAAGTACGTCTCGGGGAACAGGATGGCCGCGGCGGTACAGGTGGTGTGCGGCAGCGGCACCTCGAATCCCGCCTCGCGGATCCGCCCGAGCATGTCGCCGAAGGCCGAAAGCTGGAAGCGGGCAAAGTCGTGCTCGGTGGTGTCCTCGATGTTTGCGTAGTGGGTGTGCGCCCCCTCGAGCACCAGCCCGGAGTCTCCCCGGATGAGCTGAAGCGCCCGCGCCAGGTCTTCTTCCAAAAACCCCAGCCTGTTCGTGCCCGTCTCCAGCTTCAGGTGCAGCCGCGCCTGCTTGCCCACGCGCCCGGCCGCTGCCGATGCCGCCTCGATCGTCCGGATGCTCGAGACCGTGATCCGCGCGTCCAGCTCCAACGCCTCGTCCAGGTCCGCAAGCGGCACGTACCCCAGCACGAGCACCGGCGCGACCACGCCCGCCTGCCGCAGCTGCGCGACCTCGCCCAGGTGAAACACCCCCAGCCAGTCGGCCCCGGCCTGAAGCGCGGTGCGCGCCACGCCCACCATCCCGTGGCCGTACGCCTCGCCCTTGACCACCGAAAGCAGCCGCGTCCCCTCCGGCAGCAGCGAGCGGAATTTTTTCAAGTTGCAGGCGACGGCGTCGTCGTCGATCTCGATCCAGGAAAGCGGCTGGGGCACGTTCTCGTTCCTCCGGCAAGGATGCAACCACAAGCGCCAGCCGCGATCAAGTCTCTATCAGGGTCATGGGGTCATGCCCCCCCCCATGACCCCCTCCCCCTGAGCTTGACTATCGATGCAAGAGAAGCCAACATTGAACCAGACCAGACCAGGATGGAGGTAGTGCAGATGATCGTGAACACCATCTCAGAGGCAAAGGCTCAACTATCAGCCCTGATCGAAAGGGTTCGACGAGGCGAGGAAGTGATCATCAACAAGGCCGGCAAGCCAGTCGCGGTCCTGGTGGCATACGACGATTACCCCAAGAGACGCCAGCCCGGAGCGCTCAGGGGCATGATCAGGATCGCCGATGACTTCGACGAACTTCCCGCCGACATCGCCGAGTCGTTCGGAGCCCAGACCCCATGAATCTCCTGCTGGACACGCATGTCTTGCTGTGGTGGTTGGACGACGATCCGGCCATGGCGTCAGAAGCGAGGGAAGCGATCGCGGACGGAGGCAATCTGGTCTTCGTCAGCGCGGCGACCGTCTGGGAGATCGTGATAAAAAAGGCCCTGGGTAAACTGGACGTGCCGGACGAGTTCCAGGACGTCCTGGCCCGGCAGCCCTTCCGGCTCCTGGACATCACGGCCGACCACGCCTTCCAGATCGGAAGTCTGCCCATGCTCCATCGCGATCCCTTCGACCGGATGCTGGTGGCGCAATGCCAGGTGGAAGGCCTGAGACTGGTTACCCGGGACCCGGACATCAAGCTCTACGAAGTACCAGTCCTAGAAGCCTGACGGATCGCCTGCCTTTTGATCTCATCTCGGTCGAGGTTGACATTGTTCGCTATACACGTATATCATCGGTCAAGGGAGGGCGAGATGCCCAAGAAGATGCTGGCAATCAGGCTTCCGGAGCGAATCCACAGAAGGTTGGAAGCTCTGGCGAGGAAAACCAACAGAACCAAAACCTACTATGCCCGCGAGGCGATTCTCACGCACCTGGACGAGCTGGAAGACTACTACCTGGCCGTGAGAAGGCTCGAGAAGAACCTTCCTTCCATTCCACTAGAGGAAGTGGAGCGCCAACTTGGCATGGAAGATTGATTTCGATCCCGGAGCCTTGGGTGATCTGAAGAAGATCGACCGGCAGCATCAACGGCGCATCATGAGGTTCTTGAGAAAGCGGGTCTTACCCCTGGAGAACCCGCGCAGCATTGGAGCTCCCCTCAAGGGACCCCTGGGAGAGTTGTGGAAGTACCGGGTTGGAGACTACAGGATCATTTGTGACATCCAAGATCCGATCCTAAAGATCCTTGTGCTTAGGATCGGCCACCGCCGGGAAGTCTACAGACGCGGGCGGTACCCTGGTTCGTGATCGGCGGCAACCTGGGGGACGTTGCTCCGATATTCACAATGACAGGCTTGCCGAGAGGACAAAGGTCTCAGGGGTTCTCCAGCGTGATGGCCACCGGCTCGACCTTCCAGATATCCCGGCAGTACTCGCGGATGGTGCGGTCCGAGGAGAAGCGGCCGCAGCGGGCGGTGTTGAGGATGGACATGCGGGTCCAGCGATCGCGGTCGTTGAAGGTCCTGCCGGCCCGCTCCTGGCAGGCGGCGTAGTCGGGGAAGTCCGCGAGCAGCATGTACTCGTCGTGGTCAAGCAGCGAGCGGACCAGGAGCCCGAAGCGCCCCGGGTCGTCCGGGGACAGAGCGCCCGAGCCGATCATGTCGATCGCCACGCGAAGCTCCGGTGTGGATTCGTACACCTCGCGCGGGTGGTAGCCGTCGGCCTTGCGGCGCACCACCTCGTCGGCGGTCAGGCCGAAGCAGAAGAAGTTCTCCTCGCCCACCGCCTGGCGGATCTCGATGTTGGCCCCGTCCAGGGTGCCGATGGTCAGCGCCCCGTCCGCCCTCAAAGGCGACAGCCGTGATCGAGCCCCTGGCGGAAGACCTGTTCGGCCTGCCGGGCCATCACGGTCGCCGAGGTGGCCTGGTCGCCGGAGACGGGCCGGAGCGTGCCCAGGTGTTCCACCTCGACGGGCCGGCCGGGGAACATGTGGAACACGGGGCTGCCCGGGGGCATGAGGAGGTCGGAACCGCGATTCAGGAGCATCTCGACGGGCACGCCGCAGCGTCTGGCGGCTGATCCCCAGGGCCCTGGCGCAGTGTCGATCCTGGGGTTGACAAAAGATCCCGATCCGTACTCTAAGCGCCCGCGCAAAAATAACTTCCCATTCTATGAGGGCCTGATCGTGTAGTTCCACTTCGGCAGCGTTGCGTGGCCTTTGATACGGAGTTGGCTCATCTGCGCATCCGAGATCTTCACACC
>SDBT01005385.1_pt1 | contig 21488 bp, 39 predicted proteins | sample 2277101 | NCBI WGS metagenome assembly SDBT01 (sample SAMN10404973, study PRJNA504765) | marine sediment metagenome | isolation source: marine sediment core GS10_PC15, 103 cmbsf | place: Arctic Ocean: Southern Knipovich Ridge | collected 2010
ATTATCATTTATTTTAACTACATCTTTGGCTTCTCCAAAAACTATGTCGGGAATAAGATCCACTGTTGCTGAACCAGTAACAAATATAGTCCATGTTTGAAGATCTGGTAAACCTAATTCCCCAAAGAATCTTGCGTTAAAATTATCAAAAAATATTGAAATACTTGATTCAACTCCAAGTCCCAAAGGTGAAAGTGCCCAAATACCGTTTATTAATTTTTCTAATATAAGATTATTTGTAATGGGATTAATTACTAACCTAAAACTTCCTTCTTTCTTTACATCTCCTTTTATATAAATATAACCTTGAGGATTTGTCCATGCTAGTGATCTTATCCATGAGCCGATCATACGTCTACTACTACCTTTCCATTGATTTTACTATTGCCCACACAAAAAAGATAAACGTCAATTGCTTCGTCTAACCTTATTAATTCCTCTGTTGTATTTATAAAAATCTGTATAGCCTCATTAGGAATAATCATTCCTGATGGGTTACTTGGTGCACTTTCTCCCGTCATACGATATGTTCTATAATAATTTATTCCTGTATTGATCAGATGTATACTACCAACTGTTATTCCAGTCGCAATTTTCACCCATTTCCATTTTTTATTTATATAAATTACCTCTGGATTAGCCATTCACTACCCTCTCAATAATACAATTATTTCTGCTTTCTTTCTTGCATCACCCAAATCAATATTATTATTTTTTGCAAAAGATTTTAATTCCTTAACAGTATAACCCTCAAAATTATCTTCAGTTTTAGTCTGTCCATTTCCCTCTTTCTCTTCCCAGTAATATTTCATTGCATCGGCTGGCACTGTAGGATAATTTTTTAATAGTTCAATTGTCCTTGGGTCGTCTGTTGTAAATTCTCCAACCTGCCAAACGCTTTCTACATATCCAATGCTTTTGAATTTGCATAAACTCTTTTCTCTTGCTGCGTCCCATACTACTCCGTTCCCCTTAAATGTAATTCTCATCTGTTACCCCTTGTTTATTTGTTCATACCAACCTATTTTAAGTGTTGCCGGATTGGCATCCGTGCCGAATATTGATAATTGGTAGATAGTATTTTGTTTTAAAATAATCTCTTCATCATGACCGCCCTGATTACCTGCTGCCTGCGGGCCTGATGATCCGGTAATATATTCATCCCATAAAGTTGTCCCGCCGGTCGCTAGTGTTGCATCATAACTGATCTGATTTACCACTCCTGAAAGATCCATGAATGTCGATTTAATGTCTGAGTTTTGATTACTATTTAGAATAATAAATGAATCTGTTGGACTTGCTGCCCCGCCTGTTGGCGCTGCAATTAGCCTGACTCTCCAATCAGGACTACCAACAGTTCTAAAAGTAAAATGCCCCCATTTTGTGGTATTGGGAGTCTGGAAAGTCAATGTGATTGTATCATTCGGTGTAGTCATAGCCCCAAGATCTACAACAGAATACAATAGGAAAAAATCATTCGATTCATGTTTTTTCTTGTGCGAAAAATTAATAACTGTTACTGAATCTGTAGTTTTATCTTTTGCTTTTATAGCAATCTCTGTTAATTTTGGAATACTCACAGACTCCCCTTATAAAAAGCCGGGCGCTAACCCGGCCGTTAATTTAATTTGCCTGAATGAATCTTAACCATGCGGTTTCAAGTGTTACTGCTGCCGATGCACCATTACGAACCGATATACTTGGAGTCGCTACGGTTACGGGAATAGATGCGTCAGTACATCCGACTTTCACACCGTCAAAAAATACATTGATAAACTGACCATCAAAATATACCTCATAAGTATGTAGTTCAGTGTCCATCGTTCCAACTGCAATACTGGTTATCTCTGATCCTGCTGCGTAAACATAAAATGTAATGTCTGTTGAAGTATCGAGTTTCGCAAAGAAAAACCCGCCCGCCGAAACTGCGATTGCATGCGTTGAACTTGCAGCGGTCAGAGTTGTATCAATTCCACAAAGTCCGAAAAGAAAATCAGAATCAGTCGCTTTATCAAGGCTAAACTTACCACCGAAATAAAACGGCTTTGCGCTCACTGCTGCAAATGCGGTCCCTTTAACTTGGGAGCTGTACCCATTAAAATCAGTCGCCCCGGTTACCATAGTGATTAAACTGTTTGCTGTTACACTATTAACAGTTGTATTTGATCCTGTTTCTTCTGCATTCCAAGATGTCATTTCCCCGGTCGTGTCATCTGTTGGTATGCCGTTTGAGGGAACATATTTTGAAACATTATTCCCCCAGGCATCCAACCACCTGAAAGGTAGATTTTCATCTATCAAAACAAGGCTGTCGTTTACTAAACTAAATTGATTAAACATATCCCCTCCTTAAGTTGTTGTCGAAAGACCACCAGCGCCAGAGGCGGTAGCGTCTGAATTGCCGACATATATAGCACCGGAGGCTCCGACTGCGCCATACCCGAAGAATGTACAACTGTCAAATAGGAGATGTCCTGAAGTCGGGACAGATCCAATCACGGCGGCTGTTAATGATCCAGCTCCGTTTGGCTTCCAGTTGATTATTCTACATCTAATATACTGTTCTACGCCGTCAAGCCCAGCAGTATCTACGATTTGAATGGCTCCCTTCCCGGCTGTTGCTGACTGAGAAAGAATAGTACAATCTACAAATACATTCCGTCTTGCTGTTCCATCATATTTGATATTTCCGTTTGCTGCTGCACGATTTATAGTAGTTGACCCGAATGTACACGCTTCAAAAGTGTTCTCTGCCCCGGCATTAAGAAATAAATCATAAGTGTCGGTCTCTGCTGCTGGTGTTGCATGCAAACCGCCAAGAACATGACAGTTCCCGAAATAATTTCTCTGCCCTGAAATTATAATCCCACCTAAAGAAAGAACATTTGATCCTTCATTGACAAAGTGAATATTAACGAAACTGTTATTGTTTCCTGAAATATCAATTAGATGAGTTAGGTATGTATCTATTACCGTTGCGCCTGCTGACACTGCAGTTTCCTCAGTAAATGTTGCTCCTGAACAGGTTATGGTTCCGGCTGTTACTGCTGTAATAACTTCCTGACCATCGTTTGTATTGGATGTTGTATCAATTTCTATTGTCTGCCCTACTACAAATCCGGCTGTTACAAATCCACTTGCACTGTCAGTAATGGTAATAGTATCAGCTCCGAAAGCTATAGTTGTAATCGATCCGGTTGTTACATTTAGACTACCTATCCGCGCGCGCCCGCCCATCCGGGTAGGAGCTGCAACACCAACAACTGTAATCCCATGTTTTGTCCAGTCAATATCCTGAGTTAAAAAACTAGTAGTTGTTGAAAGTGAAGTACCAGAAGATAACAGGACAATTCCGTCACCATCTCCCGATGTACATTTGTCATATGCAATCGATATATTATTAACGGGGTTTTCAAATGTATCCCCGCCCGCTGTTGCTGTTCCATCCTCCGGGTCCACAAAGAACCATTGACCCTTAATATAGGGGAGGCTCCCGATTGTGAATAACTCATCAAATCTCTGATTGACTTTTATAGCTATTCCCTGATTATTTCTTGTAAATCTTGCCATTTTTAAGCCCCCTAGCTTGTGGATGTTCCGGTTATTGTACCGTGGAAAAATGAAGATCCATAGTCAATTCCCATCTGACCGAATAACTGCCAGTCTTCTGAAGCTCCAGATTTCGAAAGCAGTTCAAGAATAACTCTGTTATCTCCGACAGGTTTATTAGGCACAGGCTGAAATACCATTCCGATTTTACCCATATTAGCTACAAGAATAGTAGCCTGTGGTATTCTTGGAACATATACAATAAACATATCACCAAAATCTGTAACAATTCGCTGTATAGCAGTACCGCCTTCTGTCCTGCTCTCAGGTGCGAAATCATAAGCATTTGTAAGCTGTTGTTTGTTCCATGAATCGACAAAAATTGTAAAACTTCCACCCTGAGTAAATGCGCCGTTGTCGGCCATCTCTTTGAATAGTTTATCCATGATGGTCCGAGTGATGAGTGCCCCTCCGGCTGCTACTGTGTTAGTAGTACTTGCAGTTATGATGCCTCGCATCTTTGCAGCCACCCCTGCGGAAGTTGGAAGCTGGAAAGTTCCGTTTAATACTGAATATTCAAGATCCATTTTTATCTGGTTCATAGTTGCCTGGATCTGGAATGCCAGTTCATCCTGTATAGAATTTTCACCGGCCTCATCATAAGCAAACCCTGAAGTTGAAACTTCAACTCTTTTCAGTCTGTTTGCGTTCGACAGTTTAACATAAGATACACTGACTTTTTCCTGAAATATCTGAGTAACATTTTTTTCGTTACTTCTGACATACCCGGTCGCGGTTGGTGCGGTTAATGAAGCTGTCTCTGTGATTGCAGGCTGTGAAGCTGCTTCCTGGTCGTAGCTTGAACTCATTGCGAATTCATTCGCTTTCACATCGCCCGCCATACTGATCTGATCCAAAAATGGTGTTGCCACCTCTGAAGCTGTAAATAATTGCCCTGCGAAATTCGGCAGGTTCCAAAGTGTTCCTTGTCCTGATACATTAGCCATAATGGCCTCCTATGCAACAGGACAATTAGGTCACTGTTGCGGTTTTGTATTTTGCTTTTTCATTTGCAAATTTAAAGCAAGGCTGGAGTTACCAGCTGCTCTTGCTTCTCTGATCTGTTCATCGATATCTTTCGGCACTGGTGGTGTCCCGCCTTTAGGTGGAGGATTATCACCATAAATTTCTTTCTGCATCTTCTCTTTTTCTGCCGTGAGATATTCTGTATTTTTTAAATGATAGGCTTCCATGGTTTCAATTGCTTTGTCACCAAGATGCATGAACATATCAATATCTCTGGTATATCCGATCTCTTTAGCCTTCGCACCAAGCTCAATTTTCAAATCTTTTGCAGCATCAATCTTATCTCTTGCTGTTGCATTATCCTCAAGCTCTCTGATTCGCTTCTGCTCTGGTGTTTCTTTCGGGTTTGCTTCCTTGATTGCTTTTTCTCTTTCCTCTTTGAGTAATCCAGGCAATTTCTCTTTAGCATATTTTTCATCATGCTTTTCAATTGCTTGTGTTTCATGTTTCTTCAATCCTTTTTCAAATAATGGATTGCGTCCCATGAAATCAAGTGCCTGGTCTGGTGTGGTTATACCTGATAACGGATCAAGATCCTTCTCAAGCTTTTCAACCTCCGACATATCGATCCCGTCTGCTGGTGTAAAGTTTTCTTTTACATAATCGGCTATCTGTCCCATGTTGCCTCCTGCCCTGCGGTTATTCCCCACGGCTAATATTATAATATACCCTGAATTGCTTATTTGTCAACAGAATAAAAAACCCGGCTGTTACACCGGGTTATAAATTTGCCCTCCGTAAAGGGCTGTTGATTCTCTATAGTATTATTCCAGAATACCAGGTTTTTAGATATGTGACTAATGTATCTAATGCGCTTTTATAAACTATGTCTACTATAACACCGTCTTGTCTCTGTGATAAACAAGCACCATTGCCACATTTTCTTATAAAAAAACCATCTTTTACTACTACATCAGCTATTGTTAATTCGTTCATTCTGTTCTCCTTTGTTTCTTTCTTAATCATGATTTAAGTATACAAAACATTTAGTCTATTGTCAAATAAATAAATAGTTATTTTACCGAATTTCATGCTTTTTTTCACTTTTTTTCTGAAACTACTGTACAAATATTAGGTAGTAATATTTTTTTATATATCTTTCGTTTAAATCAATAGTTTTTTTACTTGCAAAAACACAAATTATATAATAATCTAATATAGGAGGCTAATATGATAACAAAAAAAGATCTTTGTATACGTGCTGATTTGACACAACAAGGCCTTGATTACCGCCTTAAACAGATGGAAAAGACCGGAATAAAAATAAAAGCAATATATCAACAGACCGATAGAGCACCTATCCGGATCTTCACAAACGAAATAGCAGAGGCCATAATCAACTGGCGGGGTGCTAAACCTGGGAGGAAAAAGCAGAAATGATCTTGCTGAAGCGCTGAAGATAAAATGAATTTAACACTAATTAGATTGTTACAACAATTAAACGATCCTATTATTATTATTGTATTATCTATCGTATTATCATTGGTTTTTGGATTATTCTATTTAATTGGTCGAGCAAGCGCTGAAAAGCATATAATAAAATATCATTTGAAAGAATTCTATGATGATGAGTATAATAAATTATCTAAAGAGAATATTGATTTAAAAATACAAAATAAGGATCTGTTGGAAAAAAATAAAATATATATGGAAGTATTTTCAGGTATGAGATATTTGGTAAGAAAAGGAGAATAAGAATGGAAAAATTTGAAGTTATATGTAAGAAATGTGGAGAATATTTTACACTTGAAACTGATATGCCAGAATTAACTGAAATATTCGGAATATGTCCTAATTGTGGATATGAGGATGAGCATGAAAAGACTGAAGGAGACTATTGATGGAAAAATGTGAATGGAAAGATGCGAAGTTTGAAGGGTGTGAGAAAAGTGAGGAGTTTTTAGACTTCAAAGATATTTCTAAAGGAAAATTATTACAACTTGATAATTGGAATTCAGTAATTTTTAAGTTTTGCCCTTTCTGCGGTGCTGATATCCGAAAACCTGAACCAGAAAAACCCTTGATTGTTAAGAATGGAGAAACATGGGTTGCTCGTTGGGAAGGGGTGGATTATTTGTGTATTAATCCAAATTACGATGATGATAGAGATAGAGCAATGATGAAGCGTTTAAAGCCTGAGAGTTGGAAATCCTTCACCGGCCCGAATCCCGATATAACCGAAGTGACAGATGAGCTTGCATTACTTAGGCCGATGGTAATGGTTAGAAATCATATAAATAATAGTCAATTTCTGATTAAATTGATTTATGTCAAACCATCTGGAATAGATGATGAATATAAATTTGTAACAATTGAAGGGCACTGGGGGTTTTGTCGGTTTGCAACCCCTCACGAATTACAGGAGGCAGAAAAATGAATAAAATTCGGTTGATATTGGAAGGATATTTTCAATGTACTCCAGATCATTTTGAAAAAGTCATGAAAACAATTGAAATTGAAAGTGCAGAATTGGAATATTTACTAGCTAATGGGTATACAGTAATAGGAAATGATAATCCCGGGGCTCATAAATATATCTATGAACAGGAGGCAGAATGAATGATATAGCAAAAAAAGCATTAAAAAATATTTTGGATTATATAGGCGGTTTAATTGAATATAAAGATAATGCTCAGTTAATTACATATATAGAACAGGCTATTAAACAAGCTCTTAAAGAAATTAAATCATGATTTACGGCATAATTATGATAATAATGGCAGCAACTCTTGCTTGGTTTTTCCGGGATGCAATAACAAATGATATTTCTTTATACCTGGTAACAGTCTGCCTTGGCGCTATATTTTGGTTTGTCATGATACCCTGGATGATAATGATTTGGTTCGAATGGAGGAGAGGATGAAAGATGACATTGATGTAAATACAATTATTTTGGAACATGCACGAGATATTTTGCAATTATTATGGATTGAAATGTTCGAAGAATTAAATACACTAGGGCAACAGGGACATTTTACACCATCTCTACTAGTTTCTAAAGTTCGTGATTATAACCGAAAATGGAACCAAAAAGTAGATGAAGATACTTTACTACTCCCTGATGGATTTAAAAAGTTTGCAAAAAAACAATTGATAAAACAATCTAAATTTGGGCCTGAATATATTACGGCTTTAAAATATTTATAAGCCCCTTAACCGGGGCTCTTAACAACCCATCGCCCAGTCTTATTCTGCGTAAATCCATTATCAGCCATCCAGTCAGGATATGATTTAAAACTCATGACTTCATTCTTTCCGGTTAATGGATTTCTGCCTCTACGTAATTCCGGTGACTGTCCGTCAATAATTTCTATCACGGTTTCCCGGTCGTTTATATCAAAAGCTGCAACACCCGAATTACCTGGGAAACTGACCAATAGATCACCGGGATATGTAAAAAATCCATCTTCGTTCGCTATCCGCGTATCAACAGTCTGACTCTGTGATCGTGTTCGATCATCCAACACAGATAATATCTGACGCTGCATTTCAATGCCCTGATTAACTGCCTGATTATGATTTGCAAATGCGCCGGCGTTCATGTTTCTCATGCCTTCAGTTCGGACAATTCTCAATGCCTGGGAAGTTGTTCCATTCATAATATTTTTAATATCGTTTGCAGTCTGTTGAAATGATTTACCTTGGATCAAGCCTTGAGTAATACTTGTCTGGATCTTCCGCAGATCCTTAACTCTATTATTTAATATTGTATTTATTAGTGTTCCATGCTGTGGCTGATATTTAGAGAGATTTCCATATTTATTACTGATTCTCTCAATTGCATCTTCGCCAATTTTCTTCCATACAGAGGGCGTACCTAATACTGATATCTCAACAACTGCCGGATTCAGTACCGTAAACGATAGACTGACAGGTGAATCGTTCGCAAACATGACAGCAAACTGTTGCTTATAGAAATTATTCGTTATCGCCATTTTACTGGATTCAACTGTCATATTCCCTGCTGCGATACTTGCCTTTACAAATTGAGTCTGGACTTTTTTCTGTAGTGCTTGAAAACGATCGAATCTTAATGCCTCGGTGTAAAGTAAAGATGGTTTATTTAATAATACGGCGCCTAATTCTGCAGGCGTGTATTTCGCTGTTATTTTATTATAAAGTATTTGAGTATCAGCCCGGATCTGATCCAATGCTTTTTTATACTGCCTGGCAAGCAAGGAATTAAACCGCTTGATTTCTGACTGAGTTGATTTAAAGCCGGATTCGTTTAGTTGGGATAGGGTCATAACACTTCATCAGTAATAGTTAGAAATATTATTAAACTGATACAACAATACCATGCAGTAATCATCATATCAATCATCCGTATTCAAATTATCCAAATCAATATCGGGCTGCCCTGCCTCGATCCGCTCAAGCTCTTTCTCCACATCATCAACAATCTCTTTTGGAAATAATCTCAGTATAGTTTCCTTGCTTAAGATCCCGGTCGCCTTCAACGCTATTTCAAATAATGCTTCCCTGTCAACAGGCAGATTTCGCTTGTGTTTGATCACCATTTTATAATCTTCAATTTTAAAATCACTCGACATACCGATAACATCATTAATCAACTCATTCCGCATTATCAGACCCTTGTCAAAATAAGTGTCTATCTTGGATGCTCTGAATTCCAATCCAATTAACTTATACATCATGGCTCGGCCTGACTTTGCATTTGCAAATTCCTTGTCTGTAAAATCAGGTATCTTAATTGATGAGAAAAACAGCTCTTTGGAATATTGTGATAATCCGGAATAGAATTCATTTATTCCATTCAGATCTTTCTGCAGATATGCCGGCCATTTCTCAAAGTCATCGAGATTATCAATTATATTATGTTCAAGCAGGGCATCAGCAAATTCTTTTCCCGCCTTTCCCGGAAGCATTGCAATCATAGCATTAAATCTATCAATCTCATTATAAGATTTATTCAGTAATTTATCATTGCCAGTTATAAGCGGTTTCTCTGCCTGGAATATTGATACCTCTCTTCTGTTCACCGGATAAATTGCAAGCGGTACGGATTTGTAAGGGTAAACTGTATCGCCTTCCATATTCCTTTCCCACTTGACGCCGCCCTGGCTTTTCCATGCTTCTGAGAATTCAGGATAATAAACATCTACTGTGTGAATCTCTATTCCGTTTTCCTTGAATCTCTGAAACCTGGCTGCAGCCTTTAATTTTGGTTTCAAATCTCTTGACCATACAAGAGCTATTTCTGCATTAGCCACTATTTTATATTGTACTTCTGCTACTGTTTCCGATTCCTCATCAGCCTTTGTCACCCAGAATAACTCATAAGACACGCCCTGAGTAATTGCTTCCTCATAAAGTTCTGAAGTCTCAATATCAGTTTCATTATCCTCTGCTATTTCTTTTCTGAGTGCTATATACGGATCATCGCCTGGTTTTTTTGTTTCATCTTCGGGAGTTTTTACATTATCCCAGCTTACCTGAATATCACCGCTCCTGGCTGCATATCCTGTTAATGTCTCAACTGCCATTTTAGCAAGTGGGATCGGTATCCGATTATCCGGTTTTTTCCCAGGCTTCTCATCAATAGTTGGAGGGTTTAATCCACCAACATAAAGTTCATTTTCTATTATTAGTGGAATGCCTTTTATTCTTTTATTGTCCAGTTCTCTTAATATTTCGCTTGTTATTTGTTCATGTGGCATTGGTGGCCTCCAACTCATAAGTTATTTTATCATCATAATCAGGGAATATTCCTGTTGTATATGGACAGTTAAAAGCATGGTTGCTGCCTGAATCCATTTGACAATATTCACAACTCCACGGAATAAACTTTGTTCTGCCATCTGTATATGTTTCCATGTGTCCTGTCATGGGCTATCCTCCGATTATGCATTATCCATTATATGATCAATAACTAATTTTATAAGTTTCCTATTGAACTCTTTATAATTTGTATCATCTCTAGTACTGGAATTTCGATACTCAGCTACAAGTGCGTAAACTCTGTAATATAATCCCATCTCACTCCCCCTATAAACTAATCAACTGCTTATTTCTCCGCCTAGTCCTTTTTGCTAATCTCTTTTTAATTCTATGTGCAATTTTTGAACGCCCTAAATAAACATACTGATGTTTACCCCAAATAGCACAAGCCTCATCATAATTTTTTATTACTTCTCTATGTCCCATCATGATACATTCCTCACAAACTAATCGCCACCTCACCGACTGACATACTCTTATCCCCTGTTTTTTCCACAAGGCCTGTCAGCGTATCCGGTGCATCATCATGTTTATTTTTCCCTTCTTTTTGATAATTAATAACCGCATCATAAAATACCGGCCATTTATTTTTCCAGCCTTCAGGGAATAATACATATTTCTGCACAGTGCTTGATTGCGTTAATATTCTCGCTATTTTATTTTTACTCTGATGGAACCATCTGACATTAGACCGTTTACCTAGATCTTTAATTATTCTAATAATATTTCTCGCAAATGCACGACCGCCATTATTAGATTCTATCATTGCGAAAGTATGACCTGTCCTGATCAGCATATCTGACACACTTACCTCTGTTTCTTCCTGCGCATCCTGAGTATATATTACATCCGTAACATACCAAAATAAACCGTGTACTTTCGCAACAATTGAACACAAGAAGTCGTCACCCTCATCCGCTGTATCGGTATAACTAACCGTTCCGGTTGTTGCCTTGGGCATTTCTGAGTATGTCTTAAATCCTGAATACAGTCTACCTTTAATATCAAGCCGCTGCATTAGGTAATTTGCTGCGAGTATATGCGGATCCGCAATTGCTTCTATTTCTGCATATGCAGCTCTATCAAGTATTGTATCACATAACATATTTCCATCGTTATCTATTACAGGGAACGATAATCTATACCATTCTTCAGGCTGTAATTCTAATAGCCTTCCAGTCGGATCTTTTTTTGCCCAGGGGGTATTACAGATAATATCCATGACCAGTGGGCCAGCCCGCCTTGATATCCATGTCCCTGTATACCATGTCCATAATTTATCAAGGGCAGTTTCGTTGTATGCAATTTCAGCCGATTTTACTGGATCATCAATTATTCTGACTGTAGCACCTTTACCAGTCACGGTTCCATTTACACCTGTTCCTTTATAACTAAAAAACTGACCTTCCAGGGCCCAGTGTTTATAACTGGCATCGCCGCGTTTTATTTTTACATCTGGGAATATATCAGAATAAACTATTTCACCAATATTGCTGACGGCTGATATTATATCCCTAGTATACCTGGCAAAGTCCTGCGCAAGCTCATCATTAAAAGATCCGGTGATTACCCGCTCTTCCTGATTTTGCCCAAATACCCACGCTGTGAAATTAGTAAGTGTCCTTGATTTACCATGTTGAGGAGGCATCTCAATAATTAATTTATTATAGAAAGTTCCGTCTGGTTTAATTAAATCGTGTTCATAAAATGCCTGTAGAGTATTACATAATTCCTCAAGGTGTACTTTTTCGTCTGTGTAATAATCGGGAGAACGTGTCTTGCAGAATTCCCAGAAATCAGAACGGGATAATTCTATTTCTGCCTGATCCATAACATACGCTAATTCAAGATTTTCTACAGCTTGCATGGTTATTATGCTCCGTTTGCATATAGTATTTATAAACTTTTAATCCTAACCTTTCATAAAATAATCCTAACTTTTTATTATTAGTAACTATTAATATTGCATCTTTATGCCCTGTTTCTTTAATCTCTTTTATTGTTATCTGTAAAAGCTCTCGGGCTTTTCCGTGTAATCTAAACATAGGCTTAACAAATAAATTATATATATGGACGTAGTCAGATTCAAAATCATATTCACAAGAGCCACACTCATTTTTTACCAGCATACCAACTCCTCAGTTTATGATTTTCTTTTTCGATTAATGTTTGCAAGGGCTTTCTTTTCCTTTAAAGTTAGATTACTCATATCTACTTCCGGCCGTGTTATATTTGCTTCGATTGTCTGCAGCGGTTTGCCGTCGATGCGGTCGATCAAATATTTAAGCATTTGTACGTCACCCTTTTTAACTGCTATTTCATACATTTTATCAATGACTTCCTGTTTCTTTGTTTTGCCAGTCTCATCATTTGTTTGATTTAAAGTTTCCCGCAAGATATTTGTCAGGGAGAATTCTAAGGGAGGTCGCCCGTTTCTATTTATATTCTCAGGGTTCTTGTCAAATCCATTATCCCTAGCAGCCATGTGTAGTTCCTATGTAGTTTTACTAAACATAAATGTTACATTGTCCAGCGCAACCTGGGGGATAGGCATTATATCCTTAAGCCTAGAAGCCTTAAACTTGCAACCTCAATGTAACATAAGAAAGTATAACACAGATTTCGTGTTTTGTAAAATGGGTTTAAATTGGAGCTATTAGAGCTATTGACACTTATTCAAAAGAATTCCAAAATAGGATTTCTTAATTACTTACAGTATAACGATTTACGGGATAATTAAGCTATTCTGCTATTTTTTCTTTGCCCATATATTAGAACTTTAGAATCAATACTTTTATATTTATTTAATTATACTAAAAAAAAAATCACTTAGAGTTAAGAATATAATAGCGGAATAGCTTTTAATTAGAGATAAATTTCCGTTATTTGTTGTAATATAAGAAATTGTAAAAAAAAATCTCCAAGCTGTTTTGGAATTCTTTTGGAATTCTTTTGAATTCTTTTGCCCTTTTTTAGGGGGTAATTTTAAAAACCCTGTTTTTTTATTGTGCCGACTTTCACATTAAAATACTTATTTATTATAGATAATTATTCTTGACAAATAGTTTTATATGTATTAAATTAAAGAATCAAAGATTTTAAAGGAGATATTATGGCAGAAAAAACACCAGTGAACGCATGGATTGATAAATCTTTATATTCTGAATGTAAAATTGAGGCTATCAAAAGAGATGTTACTTTAGCAGAATTCGTAACAAATGCGCTTGAATTCTATATAAAAGAAAGTAACAAAATAGCTAAAAATAATGACATAGAATTAGCGTAAAAAATATCATGGGAGATATTTTCGAGGCTGCACACAAGTGTATTAGTAGAGGTGTCATTGAATCTTTATTCAGTTCTCCAGGTTGTCATTGGAGACATGATCAATTTGTAACATTATCACCTTTAAAATCTAATGATACTATTGAAGGTTTTGAGATAAATTCGGATGGATTATGGCATGATTTCCGAACAGATGAGGGTGGAGATTTGATTGATTTATTATGTGAATCTCAAAATATTACAAAAATAGAGGCTGCAGAAACTATTATAAAATCAGGTGGTGGGATTATTCCTGAATACGAAACCACGGAAAAGAAAAAGTCTAAATTGCCTCCTTATCATAAATTTGATTATAACGATAAAATGATAATTCAAAAGTTAAAAGATTATTTATTTCAAGACTGGCAAAAAAGATATAACGGTAAGGCATCTTCAGTATATTTTTATAAGGATGGTAAAGGGAAAGCTTTCTTTTGTACCGTTCGATTTATTAAAGATAATGACAAATCGGTTAAGCCTGTCTATATGGATCGACAAGGAAACTTCTATAATAAAGCGCCGCAAGGATTAGAATTATTTTTGCCTTATGGTGTTGAAAAATTAAAAGGAAATGATGATCCTATTATTATTGTAGAAGGTGAAAAATGTGCAAATGTGAAAATTAAAGATTATGTTTTACTCAGCGCATATAATATTAAAAAAACTGATTGGAACTGTTTGAAGGATAAAAATGTTTTTATATGGCCAGATTTAGATTGTAAAAAAGATGATTTTGGTAATTACTTAAAAATTGAAAAACAGCCAGGTTATATAAAATCATTAAAAATAAAAGCTGAAATATCTCACGCTGACATTTTAGACTTTTATGGTAAATATAAAATAGGAGAAAAAAAAGATGGGTGGGACATTGTAGATGCTGATGAGGAAGGAAAGGATATTCCAGAATATCTTAAACTTGTTGGCATTGTGGGAGCTGTTAATGTTGATCTCATTCCTTACAATGTTTATCAAAAATTCATAGAGCATCAGTATAGTGAAAATGGTCTTGAACAGATAAATGGAACTTTTTGGAATTATGACGAAGTAGAGTTTTATTGGAAAAAAATTAAAAAACAGGATCTTGATGTACATTTTCAGAAGTGGGTATTTGAAACTAAAATAATTGATTTATTACACACTGATAAAAAATCTAAACCAACGACATTTATTAACGATTCACTTTCATATTTGCATAGACATACAACAAATTATTTCAAAGTAAATCCTTTCAAAGATTCAGCCCTTTCTCCTTATATACATCATAGGGATGGTGTGATTAAAATAAGAGATACGGATGTTCAATTTACACTCAGGTCAAAAAAAGATAAAACATTTTTTAAAGAACTATATCCGATATTCTGTTTTGATTATGGATTATCTGAAAAAAAATATAATGAATTTTCTCTTGAAAAAGATTGTCCTGCATTCAATTATTTCCTTGAAGAAATGGTACCTAAAACAATGAAAGGCGAGATAAGAGAAAAACAAGTTGAACTAACAAAAAAATATATATCTCAGATTTTAGCCTATTCGTTATCACCCTTAAAATATGATGCTTATGTATTTAATATCACAGGTAAACAGCATACTGGAAAAACTTTTTTTGTTGATATTATTAAAAAGTTTATTGGTGATGATTTTGTGCTTGAGCGTAGTATGGACAGTATGGAAAATAGATTTGCTACATATGACCTATGGGGCAGTAAAGTTTTTGTTGAATCAGATGTATCTGCAGAGAAAGTGATACCTGATGATTTTGTAAAGAAATTTGCAGGAGAGATACATGGCGTAACTGTTGAACAGAAACATGAAGATCCTATAAAGGGTGTGAAATTATCCATTGCAATGTTTTTCATATCTAATTATCAAATTAAATTTGGTAATAAAATAGAAGGTATTGAACGCCGTTTATGTCCTATTCCTTTTAGAAATAAATTGCTTAAAAAAGATAAATCATTACTGAATAAAATAATTGGAAAGATTAAAAAGGGTAATGAATCCGGTAAATATAAAGGTGAAATATTCAATGAATTACCTGGTATACTTGCATTCGCTCTTAATGGCTGGCATCAATTTGTAAAAAATAATTATGAATTTACATTTCCTGATTGGATAGTAGAAGAAAAAGAAATATGGAAAATGGAATCCAATACTATTATTAAATACATGAGTGAAATATATAAAATACCAGAGCGAACAGAAACAATTGATAGGCTTACTTTATATAATAATTATATTGAATATTGTAAAAATGAAGGACATACTAGTCCATTCGGTAGAAATAATTTTTATAAAGAAGTACGCAATATGGATTATGTAAGAGAACTTGAAAATGCTAATCCCCGGATGTTTGTAATAAACGGATATGATGAGAGCAAATATGATGATGATATTCCATTTTGAAGGTAATATAATGAAGAAATTGAGATTGTTTATTAAAAGAAATATATTTCCATATATGCCTAAAATATTAGGCAAAAAGATAACTGGATTTATATTTGATATATTGAAATTGAAGGAGTTATAGTATGAGCGAAAAAATCTACATAGGAAGCGGGAAAGAAAAAGTATTTCAGGACGACGGATCAGTTATTAACTGCATGATTACCCTGGACGGCTTAAGCCAGATTTTCAAAGATCACGGTTTCACAACTGACAAAGGCGTTAAGAAATTAAAACTCATCATAGGTAAACGCCGGGAAATTGATCAATATGGTAATAGTCATTATGTGCAGATTGATACCTGGAAACCGGATCAGCAGGGGCAGCAACAGCAATTTAAGGATAATGCCAACCAAGGAAGAGGTCAGAACCCGAATGAGCCATTCGAAGACGATATTCCATTTTAAGGAGAGATTATGAAACGATATGGAAAGTTTAAAACAGGGCCAGTTCATATTTTTAATCCGGTACCTATGAATGAAAAAGAATCGTTGCAACATGGCAATGCTTTAGCAACTTCAGGGAATTATCCTGTAGGTACATCGGAATGTTTTAATGTAGGTATTAGTGGAGGGTGTGGGAAAAAATGTTTTGTATATGTAAAAGGTGAATGTTCTGAATCCCAGGAGATAGTATGAAACGATATGATATAGAAGGTTATGATTGGGGAAAGTATGATGATGCAAACGGTGAATGGGTAAAATATTCCGAAATGATAAAGGATTTAAAAATAATATATAAATCTCTTATAGTAAAAGACTACATTGCAGCAGAAGAATTATTGTCTGAAATTTTGGAGGAGAAAGATAAATGAATGAAGAATATTTAGACACTACACGGACACATAAATCTTATAAATGGAATGATGGAACTTGGCGAACGAAACTTGAATATGATGGTACAAGAGAAGTGGATAAGGTAAAACCACATGATATTATCTATCTACAATGGGATGATCCAGATGAGGGAGTTACATGGTGTCAGGATTCTATTAATAATATAGATATAATATATATTCGCCATGATTTATATTTAGCAGAAATAAATAAACTCAAAGAGCAGAATAAAGAGATGTTAGAAGCATTGAAGGAAATTGATATTGATATTGATATGATAGCTAGACAGATAATATCAGATTTCAACATAGAATATCAGATATTGGCAAAAAAAATTAAAGCCATAATAGAAAAAATAGAGAAGGAGAAAGATAAATGAATATAATTGAGAAGTTAGGGATAACACCTGGGCCGTGGGTAGTAGATGGAAATGATATAAATTATCTTGGTGATCCAGATATATGGTATCGTGTATGCCAAGTTCCGATACATAGAAAATTCCCTGGTAATCTAAACTTAATTTCAGCCATACCTGAAATACTTGAGGCATTAGTTAAAATAATTAAAATCCAAAACGATCCTAGAGAATCGCTTTCAAATTTAAACGGAGCTATTCGCAATGCTGAAAATATGCTTATAGATAAATTCCCTGAAATCAAGGAGCTACTATCATGACACCCAGACAATTACAACTAATCAGAGAATACAGAGATGGTATAATTAACCGTAAATCATTTATGTATCTGTGGGGCAGGGAACAATTAAAATTAAGACTTCGGTACGGACATTATGGCTGATAAACACACAGAAATAATAATATGTCCTGAATGTCTGTTCATGCAAGAGGCAGAAGTATTGCATACTATACCTTTCAATACATATATCCATATATGTACACAGTGCAGTTATATTATTATGGAATCTGACTGGCAGAAATCGGAAAAACAAGATGGCTGATAAACACACCATAATACAGACCCAGGTAATAACCGATTGGTCAGTTCAGAAACGAGGCCGGCTGTTTATCTGTCAGCAGGGTACTTTCAGATATATGCATTCTGAGGGGTGTATCACTATCAATCCATATCCTCCAAACAAAAAGGGTAAAAAGGTAAACGGATTTCCAGATTTGTTTGGCTTTGAATTGATTACTGTACCTCATCAAAATCCTGGTTCATTTAATATATTCCCGGTATTCTGTATGGTAGAAGTGAAAACTTATGTATACCCTGAATTAACCGAAGAACAAATCAATCATCTTAATTATTGCGTTCAAATCGGAGGAAAGGCTTATGTTGCCAGGGAATCCGGGGGGGGTTATGATCTCACCCCTTGGGAGGTAAAATGAAAGTATTAGTTGCCTGTGAATTTTCCGGAATTGTTAGAGACGCATTTCTAAAACGTGGACATGATGCAATAAGCTGCGATTTATTGCCGACAGAATCACCTGGGCCGCATTATCAAGGTAATATATTTGATATTATAGATGATGGGTTTGATTTGATGATAGCACATCCACCATGTACTTATTTAACTATTACTGCAAATAGGTCATTTATAAACAATCCCGAAAGATGGAAAAAACGATTAAAAGCTATGGAATTTGTTTATAAACTTATGAATACCAATATTGGAAAAATATGTATTGAAAATCCGGTTGGGGTTATTAGTACTCACATAAGAAAACCCGATCAATATATACAACCTTATGAACATGGACATAAAGAATCCAAAAAAACAGGACTATGGTTAAAAAACCTACCTTTAATAATACCTACAAAAATAGTTATTCCAGAGTGGATAATAAGCCCGAGCGGAAAACGGCATAGTCCAACGCATTGGAAAAATCCGAGTACCAACAATCCCGAAAATGCAAAATTAAGGTCAAAAACCTATCAAGGCATAGCAGAAGCAATGGCCGAACAGTGGGGTATGATTTAATGCCTTGTGATTATACTATATATCCTCCAAATTGGAAAACAGAAATCAGACCTAGGATATTAAACAGAGCAAATCATAAATGTGAATATTGTGGAATAGAAAATTATTCTATAAATTCCAGAGGTTCAAAAATTATTCTTACAATTGCACATTTAGATCATGATCCCGAGAATTGGAAAGTAAAAGACAATAGATTAGCAGCATTATGTCAAGCCTGTCATTTTAAAACCCATAGGAATAATAAATGATCCTCCGCCCCTACCAAACAGAAATAATAAAATCTGTAGTCTCTAATATCCGGGCGGGTGAGAAGTCTATTTTAATAGTTGCCCCGACAGGCTCCGGCAAAACTGTAATCTTTGCACATATCGCAACAGGGGCAGTCGCAAAAAATAAACGGGTATTAATCCTTACACATCGCCGGGAAATCTTACAGCAGACAGTTGATAAGATTGCTAATTTCGGAATTGAAGCTGGGGTAATCGTATCAGGTAAAAAAAATACTGATGAACTGATCCAGGTTGCAATGATCGGAACTTTAATAAATAGACTCTCAGATATGCCACCACAGGATCTTATTATCATAGATGAATGCCAGCACTCAGTCAGTGCTACCTGGAAAAAAACTATCCAGCATTTCGGTGATACTCTTCGCATGGGATTTACTGCTACGCCAGAGCGCTTATCCGGTGAAGGATTAATAGAAATATTCACTATCATGATAGAAGGACCACATACCCAGGATCTTGTAACCCAGGGATATCTGTCTAATCCCCGGATGTTTTCCGGTCCTGATGTGCAAGAGAAAAGTAAGTTGAAAATTACCCGTGGTGATTATGATAAGGATGAACAGGTTAAAAAGTACCGTAGTAAAGTTGTGATCGGTTCAGTAATTGATCATTACATAGAGAAATTAAACGGCCTGCCGACTATCTGTTTTTGTGTTTCAATAGATCATTGCCATATGATGGAAGCAGAATTCCGGCTTACAGGGTTCCGTTCAAGGACTATAACCGGGAAAATGAGCAGGGTAGATCGTGACTCAGTTATAGGAGGGCTGTCTGATGGATCAGTACAAGTACTCTGCAGTTGTGATGTAATCTCGGAAGGCGTTGACGTGCCTGTCTTAGCGGGTTGTATTTTATTAAGAAGAACTAAGAGCCTGGCGCTATATCTTCAGCAGGTCGGCAGGGCTTTGCGTCCGTATCCTGGAAAAAATGAGGCTATAATATTAGATCATGCGGGATGTTACTGGGAGCATGGCCACCCGCTTGATATCAGGGAATGGAGCCTTGAAGCTAAGAAGAGAAGCAAAAGGGACAGTCTTCCGAAGCCCATAGTCTCAGTATGCCCCAAATGCTCAGGCGTCTGGCCGGGAGAGCCTAAGACCTGCCCGGATTGCGGATATGATCTGCATGAGATGCGGGAACGTGCAGCAGGGAGAAAACCGCCAAAGGAAATTGAAGGGATTTTGAGAGAGGTTATGCCAGGAGATACGGACTTGAGTTCCATAGTTCAGCAGGTTTTAAGTCTGCAGACCATGACACCTGGAAAGCGTCAGAAAATGATGATTAGTAATTTATATAAGTATGGGAATTCTGATAGAGTGAAGGGGCTTGCTAAAGCTCTTGGCTATAAATCAGGATGGACTTATGCAATGAATAATAGATTGAGGGGGAGAAGATGAAAACAGGTGATAAGGTAAATACACCATTAGGAATAGGCGAAATTCTCACACAGGAATATTCTAAAGGCTCATTATCTCATAGATATTGTGTGAAGTTAGAATCATGCCCTGATGAGTTTATTGAATCTCAAAATCAGAATGGTGGCATTTATTTCTGGGATAAAGAAATTGAGGTTATTTAAATGAAAAATATAATAATTGATAATAAAGAATATTGTGTCATTGAAAAGTTGCCCTATCATGGAATAGGGATGTCTACCGTAATTGTTGAAACAAAAACAGGTGAGAAAGTAGCTGTAAAGCAATCCGGCAGATGGATTTATTTAAACCGGAAGAAATACAAGAAAAAATATATGTAGATAAGGAGCTATTTACATGATATTTTATGTAAAATATAATAATAAAATATATAAATATAATATTTTGTGTGCTGCATTATCATTTATAAAAATGGTAGGCGGTAAATTATATTTTAAAAATCCACAAGAAAAACAAAAGGAGTTATTCAATGATTGAAATACGACTGGATAAAAAATATTACGTTCCTGTAATGAACGGAGAGCGGCAAATTCATCTTACTTCAGGGAATAACTATGGTGCGCAATTCAACGCTGCAAATTCAGAAGGCATTGGCTGGGACAAATTAGAAAAACAAGGCTGGACAATCGAGGAATTTTGGGGGAGTGAGTACGAATGAGAGATTATAAAGCATTACTTAAAGCAGGGAATAAGGCGCAATTGGAGAAATTAGAACAACATGGGCATAAAGAAGGATTTGAGAATATTGATATTAAATATGCCTATAAAAGAATTAGGCAGGAAACGAAAGAATTGTGGAAAGAAATATATTTAAAACCGTTTGTTATGATGATTGGATTTAT
>SDBT01005386.1_pt1 | contig 21488 bp, 20 predicted proteins | sample 2277101 | NCBI WGS metagenome assembly SDBT01 (sample SAMN10404973, study PRJNA504765) | marine sediment metagenome | isolation source: marine sediment core GS10_PC15, 103 cmbsf | place: Arctic Ocean: Southern Knipovich Ridge | collected 2010
TCTTAATTTTGTTGAGCAGAAAGTATCCTATGCTGCTGCTTGTGCAAAATTAGGTATAAAAACCTCAAAACACCTGAATGAGGAAGGGGAGCCGATTATTAAGAACGGGAAAGTTGCTATGGGCAATTTGGATGCAAAGCGCGATTGGGGTTTTGCGGGAGATTACGTTGAAACCATGTGGCTGATGTTGCAACAAAAAAGACCTGATGATTATGTAGTGGGGACAGGAAAAACACATACCATTCGGCAACTTTGTAAAACGGCCTTTTCTTTTGTTGGTCTTGACTGGAAAGAATATGTGAAAGTAGACCCACGTTTTATAAGACCCACGGAAACAGGACCCTTGGTTGCAAATTATTCCAAAGCGAAGAAAGAGCTTGGTTGGGAACCGAAAACAAATTTCAAAGAACTAGTTAGTATGCTGGTTGATGCAAACTTGGCAAGATTAAGATAGCTCCGTGAAGATTATTATTGTTATTCCAGCTTATTGTTTTTTTACACAAACTCCATAATATTGGGAAAGTAATGGTAGGTAGGCTTTTATGAAAAAATATAAGGATAGAATAGTTAAGACAAAACTTTATAAAACAATAAATGCCAATAGAGATAAACTATTGGCAGTATTTATCTTATTGACACTTTTTGTTCTGTTTCTAGATACTCTTAAATACCCAGGTTTTGTAGGAAAACACTTCTTGATAGATGGCAGGCTTTGTGCGACGTTGGCATTGCTCTTTTTGTTGATTTCAGCTACTAAATCAAAATATTTAAAGCTGATTTTAAAACTAAATACTCTGGTTTTAATTTTGGTAACAACCGCTTACTTAGGATTTTCTTTTATAGAAGCAGTCCATTTTCCAAATTATGTTCTTTCTACCTATCATTTTAGCCTTGATGGTTTGGGTTTTTTATTTTTGTTTAGTTTTTCTCTTTTTCTTATTCAAAGAATTGACATGAAGAAAGCCATTGTCAAATCTAAAAACATTGGTTATTTAATACTCGTCTTTTTTGTTGCCTATGTATTTATGGCAAATACCGGAGCTTCAATTACTGCAGCACTAAAGGAAGATTTTTATGTTTTTACTCATCTTGGGGAAACATATGATCAAAAAATGTACTTTAGGTGGAAAGGCTTTTATAACTATATGCTTTTTGTTAAAAACAATACTCCAGAAGATGCAAGCATAGTTATTCCTCCACAGATTGCACCATGGTGGACTAGGAGTGGGAATTTAAGACTAGTAACATCCTTCCTTTACCCAAGAAAAATTATTCAATACGATACAGAATTAATACCTGACCCAAAATCTTTGCCGCCGGACACTTATATTATGATTGCTTGGGGCGAATGGGAGTGTGACATTCAAGGTTGTAAGGGATGGCCGGAACAGGTAATTAAAACTAAAAAGATAATTTTCAAAGATCCAAACTCTACCGGAGTAAAGGAGATTAGGCAAAATTTTACCTATGACCCGAAAGATACGAGCAATCCTTTTGGATTGTTGGAAATGTGACTGATGGCTAATGATTAATGACTAAGTTATGATTACAGCAGTAATTTTTGTATTACTAATAACTTTTGGAATTGGGCTTCCGCTGACATTTTGGATTAGTCCGAAACATAACGTTGCCGGAAGGTTCGGGCTTTCCTATCTTTTGGGAATTGGATTCTTTACACTGCTCATGTTTATAACTAATCTTCTGGGTCTTAAATTAACATTTCTCAATAATGTTTTGATATTTTTAGTATTTTCTCTACCGCTTGCCTTTTTCAAGAGAAGTAAAATTAAAGATTTTTGGAAAGAGACCGTAAAGTCGGCTAAAAATTTCCACCCGGAGTTGGTAGAAAAAATTACCCTGGGAGTAATTGGTTTTTTTATAATTTCTAGTTTTATAAATACTTTTTATTGGCCGGTTTATCGTTGGGATGCCCTTATTCTTTATGATTTTAGGGCGCTGGTTATTTTTCAAACTGGATTTATAAAAAGTGCCTTAAGCGCTCTTGGTGGAGGATATTATTTTGGCTATCCGCTTTTGACCTCGCTCTCCCATACAATTGTTTACTTGTCTGGAGGAAATAATTCTCAATTTTTATACTCAATGTTTTATTTATCCTTGGGGCTGGTTTTTTATGGCCTGCTTCGGGAGTTTACCTCAAGAAATTTAAGCCTGATTTTTACCTTAGTGCTCCTTTCGATTCCAAAAATTTTCACCCAGTCGATTGTTTCTTATACAAGTCTTCCTTATATGGCATATTTTTCTCTAGGAACGATATATTTTTATGTTTGGGATAAGAAAAGAACGGTGGGATATTTGGTTTTGTCTTCCGCCCTAGTCGGTTTAAGTACTTGGACAAGGTCGGCAGAACCCTTTTGGTTGGTAATTTTTGGAACAATCATCTTGGTATCCATATTCAGAAGAAAAATATTCGACATAATTATCTTTTCCCTGATATTTTTTCCGATCCAGCAGGTATGGCAAAATTTCAGAATTTCGGCCGGATTTGCGAGTTCAACAATAGGGGAAGTAACAAATTTTGTTCCGTTTTTAGCTAATATCTTTAACTTTCCAAGATGGATAGAGGTTTTGAATTTTCTATATAAGAATGTGGCTTTAAGTTGGGGTCCGGTATTTCTTCTATTCTCGGCAGCCTTTATTTATTCCTTAATTTTTAAAAAGATAAAAAAGTCCTTTTTGATCTTTTTCCTCACATTCTCTTTACTGGCAATGCTTATACTTGGCACCTTTATTTTTAGCTTTTCAACTAAAGGTTGGGCAGAAATTCCTGATTCAGCAGTAAGGTTGTCTATGGTTTTCTACCCATTGCTTATATACTCTGCAGCGTTGATTTTAGTAGATCACATAAAATATGAAAAATAATTTTTTTGGGGATTTTATTATGATTATATGAAGTTTGTGGAAAAATACACCCCTCCCGATTCAACAATTCTTATTCCTCCACAGAGTAACCACTAGTTGTCTACCGGCAATGCCGAACTTATCAAGAAACTAACAGATTTTAAAGGAAAAATCAGCTGGGATAAAACAAGGCCAGATGGTCAGCCACGCAGGATGCTCGATACGACCCTGGCTAAAAAAGAATTTGGCTTTGTGGCAAAGACACCTTTTAAGGAAGATCTTCAAAAAACCATTGATTGGTTTCAGAAAAGGTCCTGATTGCTCAATATATTACTTCAGGCTACAATTGGCTAAACATGGATATTACTGTCGTCGTTCCCGCCCATAATGAAGAGGAAAGAATTGGCGAGGTCTTGAAGGATCTAAAAAAGACTAAATTGCCGGTGATAGTTGTTGATGATGGCTCGAAAGACAAGACTTTTGAGATTGCAAAGAAGTTAGAGGTCATAGTCTTGCGGCACAAAGTCAATTTAGGGAAAGGGGCGGCCCTAAAAACTGGCTGTGAAGTTGCCTTTTCAATGGGTGCCGAGGCAGTTGTTTTAATGGATTCGGATGGTCAGCATAAAATAGAAGACTTGCCACATTTTATTGACGCCCTTGAGAAAGATAAATTTGATGTTGTTTTTGGATCGAGAAATTTAAGTCATGGAGTTCCATTAGTAAGATATATGGGCAATAAAGTGGCATCACTTTTGGTATCACTTCTTTTTGGAATTTATATTTCAGACTTGATTTGTGGGTACAAAGGACTGACAAAAAAGGTTTATAAAAAACTTGACTGGGAATCAACCGGGTATGGTGTTGAAACAGAAATGGCCATAAAAACGGGGAAATATGGACTAAAACATTGTGAGGTTCCAGTTCAGACCGTATACTATGATAATGTTAAAGGCGTAACCATTTTGGACGCGTTTAATATTTTCTTTGACGTGATTCGCTGGAGAATAAAATTATGATTTTAGGATTACAAATTATCGCCATACTTTTTGCCTTTGCGATGATTTATTTTGCTGTTTTGCACCGCCGTAGAGGAGAATTAGATAGAATGGAAATTCTTTTATGGATAATTATATGGATTGCTACGATAGTTATTGTTGTATTTCCCGAGCTTCTTAGAAAACTTGCACAGACCTTCTTTATAACACGTCTTTTTGATTTTATGGTGGTGGGGGGTTTTGTGTTGGTAATAGCCATGGTTGCAAGAACCTATGTGGGTACGAAGAGAATGGAAAAGAAACTTGAAGATTATGTTAGGCGCGAGGCGCTGAAAAATGTTAAGAAGAAAAAGAAGAAATGAAATCTTTTCCAAAAATCTCCATTGTTATACCTTCGTATAACAAAGCTAAGTATATTAGAGAGACGCTTAACTCCATTTTTTCTCAAAACTATCCCAATTTCGAGGTTATTATTCAGGATGGTGGCTCAACCGATGGGACAACTGAAATAATTGGAGAATTCGCTAAAAAATATCCTAGAAATATTAAATGGGTTTCAAAGAAAGACAAAGGTCAGGTTAATGCGATTAATAAGGGTTTAAAGAAAGCAAGTGGAGATATTGTTACGTATATAAATGCTGATGATATCTACGAAAGTGGAGTTTTACTTGCGGTGGGAGAATATATTAGAAAAAACCCCGACACTTTATGGTTGGCGGGAAAGGGAAAGGTTATTGATGCTGAGGGCAAAGAAATATCAAAATGGGTAACTTGCTATAAAAATTTTCTCTTAACCGCGAACCGTTATTCATTATTACTTATAGTTAACTACTTAATGCAACCATCGGTTTTCGTAAGCATATCCGCCTACGAAAAATATGGGCCATTTAGGGGGATTGGCAGGGTAGTAATGGAGTATGATTTGTGGTTGAAGTTGGGAAAGACAGAGATGCCAAAAATTTTGAATGACTGCCTTTCAGGTTTTAGGTTAACGGCGGGTAGCGTTTCTACGACACAATATAAAAGTGTTTTAAAAAGAGATTTAGAAATTGTTAGGAAGTATACCGGCAACCAGATTTTACTTTTGTTACACAGGCTTCATAACTTGGGGAGGGTATTAATGGTTCGAACTACAAAGTTGGCGTGAAAATGAGTGAGTCATTTTCACTTCTATCTCAAAGCGGTTTTTCAGGGAATATAGAACTCATAAATACAAGACACTAATACTGCCCAAGTAACTCACATTCCTTCGACTTTGCCTCGCCAATAACCATACTGTAACAACCACCCGACAGCGTCAAGACATCATAACTCAAAAATCCTTTAAGATACTTTGTCGACCCGTTTTTCGATGCATCCACAAGTCTTTTGTCAAGTAGAGCACCAAGCGACGAATTTGTATATTTAGGATTTGATTCATATCGCAATAATGCGTCATTCCCAACATCAAAATAATCAAGATATCTTCGCAAAGAAACAATCAGTTCATAATCAAACGGATTTCCACTCTCAATTACCAGTGGGATGTCTGGATGATTCTTTAAAACTCCCACATTAGCTTCTAGTTGAGTCATAAACTTTCTCGTTGCTTTTGCGTTACGCTCAGCTTGAGCCCGAATGTTATGATAATGACTGATATTAATCCTTTGAATCAGAAACACTCCCAACACCACATATGGCAATAATCTAAGCCGTTTCATTTTCAGCTTTTCTAGCACTTCAACAAGATACTTAGCTATTACAACCCATATCAACACAGGGATCATCATTTTTGGGAAATCATACCTCATACCAGCTGGGGAAATACTTCCGTAATACACGTACTGCGACACAAACGCTGTTAACAATAACAACATCACACCAAAATAAACCAATGTAACCCGTAAAATTTTTTTTCTAGTTCTTGTCTTTGACTTTCCAGCAAACAACACATATCCGATTATCACTATCAACAACTTGAGCTCCCAAGCATTCACAATCGAGCGTATTAACGGTTTTCCATCTCCCAACAACTTGGTCACCCAATCCTTTCCAAAAATACTTGTTCCGTAAACATTACTCCCAGTCTTAATTGCATTGATCATAATCGACGACGTAATCAGTGTGGCATAACCAAACATTATCAGTGTTGCGATAATACCTAGCTTGCCAAGCCTTTGTTGTTTGATTAGTTTCGTAACAAGAATTAACGTTGGTAACACCAAAAACAGAAAATTTTCCTTTGCTCCGACAGATATTATGAACCCACCAAACAACAATATCCAACCCAGCCTAGAATATCTGTCAATCTCGTTCCAGAGCAAGTAACAACCCACTGCATACAATGCTAAACCTGGCACAGCATATATCTCTGCCGGTCCCAAACGAGCCAAAATATCACTCCAATACTTTCCGTTCACCACATATAAATATGTCAACATACTAATTGGAAGTCCTACATATTTCATTAAAAGGACAATCAACACAGTTGAAAACAGCACAAACGTAAATAATCGAAACGCATACCAACCTATCGCATAATCTCTCCACAAATAAGTTTCTATCAATCTAATTCCGTAATAACTTGGCCTATATCTCGCATGATTTCCAAACTTCCCAATCTCCGTTTCAAAAAACATTCCAGGCATTTCCCTCAACTGTAATTTCCGATCAGAGCCAAGCCACTTCACTATTTCGTGATCATCAATCGGGCCCAATCTCGCCTTCAAATTTGGACCAATCAAAAACACTCCAACAGTACATGCTAGAACAAAAGCCAGCAAATACTGCACTCGGCTGTTCGAAGCAAAATTCAAGAATCGTCTACCTTTTTTCAATTTCAACATTTTTTTCTCGCAATCGTCCACGTAGCAAACGAGAAATACTTTCCAATCCAAGTATTTCCCAAAAATAAATCAAACTTACTGAACGCCCCAGAACTAATTGGCAAAGCAACGCTCAGCTTTGGGAACGCATCGGGATTGTAATACAAAACATATCCCAACAATCCGGGGTAATTTTGGTACACAATCTCAAATCCCTGCTGTCTTAATAAAGCATTGTAATCTCCCAATCGAAAAGCCCTCTCACTACTTGCATCAAATAAATCATTGGATCTGTACAACTTCTCCCTCACGATCCTCCACAGTACATTGTTGTGTGTCGGCTCTATATTCAAAAACACTCCGCCTGGCTTCAATGCCGAATTAACGCTCCTCAAGACTAACTCTACATTGTCCGGTACATGGTGTAGTCCACCGGCAATAATCACCAAGTCATACTTATCTTTATCATTCAACTTCAAAATGTCTTTTTGAATAACAGAGATCTTCGGATTCCCTCTCGCCTTATCCTTCGCTGCCTCTACCATTTTGTCAGAATAATCAAATGCATCAATTTTAATCTCACCAATCTTGTTTGACAGAAATAAAGACAACTCAGCGTTTCCACACATCGCATCCAAACACGCAACTTCTTCTTCCCTTGGTAAATACCTTACCAATTTTTTGTATATATACTGCCACCACTGGCGTTTATAGGCAATGTGTTTCTCGCCCGATCTTGAACCCAAATACTCTGTCGCAATCTGATCAAAATGCTTTTGTTGAGGTTTTGCTATCACTTCCTTTTCAAGTTCGTATCTCTCAAAATATACTTTGGCCGCTTTTTCGTCTCAATAAATATCTTCCCAATATACTCACCGATAATCCCTAAAATTACTAACTGGATTCCTCCAATAAACAATACGCTAATCAACACCGAAAACCACCCAGCCACCACCTGATTATTAAACAACCACACATAAAAAGCGTAAATACCATAAATACCACTCAACAGCGACATAAAGAAACCTACAAATATAGCTATTCTAAGAGGAAGAAGGCTAAATGAAGTAATTGCATCGATCGCAAATGCAGCCATTTTTTTTAATGAATACTTTGTTTTTCCCGCATACCTCTTTCGTGGTTTATAGGGTATTACCAAACGCTCAAATCCAACCCATGATACCAACCCACGTAAAAAAAATGTTGATTCCCCAAAAGACTTAAGTTCATCAACCACTTTCCGATCAAGTAATCGAAAATCAGCTATCCCATATTCAAGTTTGGTGTCTGATAATAATCTCATCATGCTATAAAATCCCCAAGCAGTAATCCTTTTCCAAAGCGACGCAGTTTTGTTATCATCTAAACGCTTAGTATCCACAATGTCATACCCATCTTTCCATCCCTCCAACATTACAGGCAACATGCTCGGTGGATGCTGTAAATCCGCATCCATCAATACCACACAGTCTCCCTTCGCAAAATCCAAACCAGCTCTCAAAGCACTTTGATGTCCAAAGTTTCTCGTAAAAGAAACATACGACACCCGCCGATCCTTCTTTCTCAAAGACTTAATCTTTTCAAGCGTATGATCTCTACTTCCGTCATCAACAAACAAAATCTCATAACTATACGATTTGTCCATCGATCGAACTATCTCTCGAAAAAGTTTATCAACGTTTTCCTCTTCATTGTAGGCAGGGATAACTAAAGAAACCAGGCGTTTATTCATGAATCTATACTGTAATGATAATAACATTATAGATTAATACTCCTCAGACAGAAAGACGCTTCAATATAACAAACAACTCGCTAAGAATTTAGTTGCTTACTATATAAGTTAAAACATCATAATCAAAGTGAAATTGGCGATGGGGACGGTTTTAGAACTGGCTCCTATTTTATTTAGATACTGGTAAAGTATTGCACTATAACAAAATCAATACTAGACTTTAATAGTTATAATAGATTCCACTTAGGCAAGATATTAATAGTGAAATTATCAAAATAAGAATGAAAAGCAGTTACTTATCTGAGACCGAACTGAGAGAAAAAAACCATTTTAATAAAATGGCTAATTTTTATGACACGAACTATAAATATAACACTCGTTTTACAGCTTATAAAATAAATAAAAAAGTAAGTGAACTAATAAGCGTTATAAAAAAAGAATTTGGAAATAAAAATATTAAAATATTAGATTTAGGTTGCGGTACGGGCGAATATACTAAGAAAATTGCCGAAAGATTACCCGGATCTAAAATTGTAGGTTTGGACATTTCAGATAAGGTAATTGATCTAGCAAAAAAGAAATGCCAGAAGTATAGGAACATTTCTTTTTATACCGGAAGCGCATATTTTACGAAACTTAAAAATAATAGCTTCGATGTTATATGTGGTTTTTATTTTTTACATCATGTGAATCTTAATAAAATTAGGGACGAAATATATCGATTACTGAAACCGGGAGGAACAGTCTTTTTTTATGAACCTAATATTTTAAACCCCTATGTTTATCTAATTAAATCTTCCAAAGTGCTTAAGAAAATGATAGGGGATACGCCGGAAGAATGGGGTATAAATCCTCTTACTGTAAGTAAAAAGCTGAAATATTTTAAACCAATTTCAATTACTACAACAGAGTTTATTCTTCCGATACGATTTTTCCCCTTTACTTTAATGAGCGTTTTGGATAAATTTACGATGTTGTTTTCTAATATTCCAGTAATTAAGATGTTGGGAGGGTCAGTAAGAATACATTTAAAAAAACTCAAAAATAGGACAAACGAGGCCTCCGTTTAGTGATGTAAAAACAATAATGGATAGTCAGGAGAGCCGCAAAGGAATTGGGAATAAAGGCCATGAATAGTTGAAACTTTAAAAAGAATAAGATAATTAAATATGTCTTCACCATTTTATATTTTAGAAAAATTTTCGTTCATCCGTAGAGCTATGGAGAATGAATATGACAAGCGGGCAAGACGAATAGTCAAAAGAATCTCTCCGTTTATAGGCAAAAAAGACAAAATCCTCGATATAGGGACTGGAACGGGTTTTGTTGCGAAAAATATTATTAAAGAGAAAAAAAATAACAACCTAACTTGTGTTGATGTTCGTCTAAATACCCTATGTAAGTCGGTACCGGTATTAATTTATGATGGCAAGACACTTCCGTTTCCAAATGAAAGTTTTGATACGTCTTTACTTATTGCCGTTTTGCATCACTGTAATCAACCATTAAAAGTTTTGGATGAGGCAATTCGCGTTTCGTCCAAAAGGATTATTGTTATGGAAGATCTTTTTGAGAGCAAGATTGAAAAATGGCTTACATTAGTTGAGGACAGCATTGTTAACTGGGAATTTAGAGGCCATCCACATAGCAATAAATCTGAAGGTGACTGGCTTAAGGTTTTTAAACAAAAAAATCTTAATGTTGTAAGTTTTGAGAAATTTAAGCTTATTTGTGCGGGGTTCCCTTTCAGGTTGGGGATTTTTGTTCTTGAGAAGAAGCGTCCAAAGGGTAGATGATAACATTTATTTAAATAGTTATGATTAAGAAATTATTTTTAATTATTTTGGTTGGGGTAGTATATCTTTTATACGCAAGGTTTGTTTTAAGTCCGCATCTTTACAAAAACTTTTCCCTTATTGATGATGGCCAGTTAATAAAGGATGGGTATTACTTAAAAGAATGCCTTGTCGATTTCCAATGTAAGGAATTTAAAATTAATATTATTGATTCATTACCGGATGTTGGATTATCGAGACCAACTTCATGGTTAATGCATGGGGTACTTTACCAAGGGAAAGCAATAAATGCGCAATTTCAGCATGAATTACGGGTGTATGGTTTTGGTGTGCTTATGTTGATATTGCTTTTGCTTTTATCGTTTTCAGTTAATACCAATTTTATTGGAGCTTCATTGGGAGCTGTCATATTTTTTGTTAGTTATTCATTTTCTGAAAATGTAATAAGGTTAGGGCCCATTGAACCGTACGTGGTGGTATTTTTAGGTTTATTCTCGCTATTATTTTTGAATTTTTATCGAATTCCAAAAAGATACCAATCTTTAAGCTATGTAATAATAATATTCCTATTAATCTTCTTTTTGTTGCTTAAGGAGGCAACCATTGCAATTATCCCTGTTTTATTCATATTTGGTATTTTGTTTCCGAAAGCTTTTCCCAAAAAGAAATTATTGTTTTTATTATTAATATCAACTTCTGTTTATATTGTTTCCAAATTTATGCTTCGTAGCGACAGTCAATTGGCGCAATATGCAAATAACTATTCTTTAGACCCCCAATTTATATTGAAAAATGCCGGTTTTTTCATTGAAAAAATATCAAGATCGATTAGGCCGTTTTTTAAGCTCTCTATTTTACTATTACCGTTTTTATTGATTTATAAAAAGATTAAAAAAGAATTAATAAGCAGAGATTTAATCTACTGGCTGATGATATCTATTATTTTTACCGCGGTCCTATTTCCATGGAAATATGTTTACGATCGTTATTTATTGCCTTCTGTATTTTCATTTTCAATTTTCTGTGCGATCTTGTTATCTCAGACAATTGATATTGTCGGGAAATATATTAAGAATAAAGTGAGCTTGGGGCGCTCTTTAGACATTGTTGTTATTTTGATTTTGATTAATCTGTTTTTTCGAGGCGCTCCTGAAAATATTGCAAGAACGATAAATTACAGAAATTGGTATTCGACTTATATTCAATTTGAATTAGATGAGGTAAATGCGATAGCGAAATATAAAAATGATGCAGTTTATTTTAATGCAGAAGACACGATTGACAATTGGGAAATAACTTATGAGATTCCTATGCATTTAAAATATTTTCATGGAGGCAAGCCTGATGTATTTAAAATTGGAGACAATCCCCTAGGAGGGAAAATGATATTTTCAGGTTCTAATTTAATACCTGCTATAAATATGGATAAACTTAAAGATGAGTATGTCCTGTTGGACTCAAAAGAATATAGTCTACGACAAATTAATTTGAACTTATTTCACCAATCGTTTAAGAGTCGCCCTCTACAAACGTTTCTTAATCCGCCACTTGCCGACGAAGATACCAAGTTTTATTGGGAACTAGTTAAATTTAAGTGAAAAAAATAAATAAGATAATTAATCATCCGTCATTGTTGCTTGCTTCTTGGTTTATTTATTTGTTTGCTACTTTTTTTGGCGTTGTCAGATATAAATATATGATTAAAGGGGGGGGCATTGAATTTTTAAGGATATTATTTGCGGGGATATGGAAATCATCAGTTTTATTCTTGGCAGTATTTTTAATACTACTTGCGTACTGGATATGGAAATATTCAAAAGCACAAGTAAAAAACAAAAATAAAATTCCATTTAATATAATAGGAATTTCTTCTATATTTATGTTTTATTTTTCCAATCATTTGTTAAAACTAGATAATATATATTATTCAAATTATTTATATTCCAAATTTGGTCTAACTGTTTCCAGTATTAATTTAGTTAGCAATATTAGTTTTTGTTTATTATTCCTATATGTTTTATTTATATTATCTGAGAAACGGGAGGTTATAGATATGTTAATAAAGGAAAGCGGCTTGGTATTACCTTTAAAGTCGAATAGAGAAGTATTTTCATTATTGGCGTTTCTAGTATTACTTGCATATGCTTTTTCACCTTTTACTATGTTTAATAGCTATTTATCGCTAGTGAATCTGCCTTATAGTCGGTTTTTTAGGCACTTCGATTATATTGAGGAACTTGAACGAGTCCCAGAAAATGCTAAGGTAATTTTACCCGCTCAAGGAGCTGATTGGCCTGCAATAGGCAATCTGCCGGTTTCTAGATACTTTTTATTTCCTCGGGAATTGGTGAGTAGTATCTATTTAACCGATCAAAACGCTGCACAAGGTCTGAGAGATTCGTATTTTATAAATTTACCTAGCCCCGCAGATGATGGTTCTTTTTGGCCGAATATAGATGAAGCAAACAAGCAGATTGTATTTAAAGAAGGAATAGTGCTTAATTATCGGGCATTGGAAATATTTTATTCGAGTTCACACATAACGATATATCATATTATTTTTTAACCCATTATGTATATAATTGCATTTTTACTGTTGATTTTAGTAATATCAAGCAAATATCATTTTATTGTAATCGAAGGCATCCAGAAACTCGGATATTTTGGAAAAGTCTCACTCCTTTTGGTAACGGTATTAACTATCATAGGAACCTTTTTTTATTTTAAAAACAGTTTTCCTCTAAAATTTCGTTTTAAATTAAGGCGTTTCAGTTTTGGCAAATTCAGCTTTTTTAAGTTACTTCTTATTGTTCTGTTTTTGGGATTTGTATTTTCCTTTTATATTAATTTCAACAAGACTGCTTTGTCTTGGGATGCAATAGCCTTATATGATGCGAGAGCAAAGTATCTTCTGGGAGGAATAAATTTTTCTCAAATGGTCAATTTGTCAAAATTTGATCCCCAAAATAGTTATTATTATCTATTATACCCCCCGTTCACCAGCCAGATTCACTATTTTTGGCATAAATTGTTAATCCCTATACCTATTGGAGTTTATTATTCGACCATGTTGTTATTGATTGGGGTTGTGGTTTATGTTTTTACCCGAAAAAGATTTAATCCACTTGCATCCATTATGTTGGTATTTGTAACCGTTTTAAATAACACGATGTTTTCTGTTTCTCTTTCGGAATATACAAATCTGCCTTTTGCTTTAAATTTGCTATTGGGAATATTTTTGTTGGCAGAGTATTTGGAAGATAGGCAAAAGTGGAAGGTTATTTTTGGAATATTACTTGTAGTATCATCGCAATGGATAAGATATCTTGAGCCTTTGTGGATAGGGGTCCTGCTGGCTTTTGTATTCACAGCTATTAAGGCTAATCAATGGAAAAAACAAATTGTATTTATAGTTTTAGCTATTGTATATGGTCTATCTGAGTACATTGGGTGGGGATCTTTTATTCAAAGCTTTGGTAAGAGTACAGAAGTAGTAAGTTTCTCGGTTTTAAGATTTATTGAGCCAATTGTCGGAATATTTACTGGCACCGCGGCTTCTATTTTGAAATTTTTTGTTTTATCTTGGGGAATAATTTTATTAATCCATTTTTTTGTAATCATAATGTACACAGACAAAAAGAATTGGTTATTTTCATCATCTAAAAACACAACCGTACAGTTTTTTAGATTAATAATTGTGTTTACCATTTTAATATATTTTTTGGGATTGTATTTTGTATCATTTCAGTCCAGCTGGTGGAGTTCTCTGGGAAATTCTTTAGTTCGCTCATCTTCATTTCTGATACCTATTTCTGGCTATTTACTACTATTGGGTGTATATAAGCCAGGAAAAATACAAAAGACAAAAAACTCATGAGCAGCGTTATTAAATGAAGCATAAATTATATCGATTAAAAAGATGAAGCGGGTATTGACTATTGCTAAGAACGTTTTCGGTTTTGTTCTTTTAATAATAACCAAAGCCTTTTATGTTTTTTGGATTATTTCCGTGCTGTTTGCCGGACTCGAGGTGATTACTTATCCGGGTTTTATTTTATTACATACAAAAATAAATCCCTGGGATATATATTTGGCATTCCTGGTTGCGGGGATTATAAGTTTATTTAATCGTCGAATAAAAACCCATCGACTTAATTTAATATTTAATAAGTGCAATATTCTACTTTTGTTTTCTTTTAGCGGTTGTTATGTGGTTTTTACTACACTTGATTTGATTTTTTATGACAATTTTACTTTCTCTTTAATACACATACAGCCTAAGCAGATAGTTGTATTAATGGTGTTGACAGGACTATCATCTTTTTTCACATCTAAACGAATTACTATTACCCGAATTGTTAGAAAATATTTCAGACTCTTAATTATACTCGCACCCTACTTGATAGTTATTTGGATACTGGGCAATAATCTGATTAGTTTATTCGAATTGGAAAAAATGGATGTAGCTTATATGATTGAAAATCCTTTTGCGAGCCATAAACAAAAAATGGAATATAAACTTGGGAAGCAATTTTATGATTACACTTTATTTCTAAAGAAAAATATTTCATCAACAGCGACAATATTAATTCCACCTTATGCTGCATATCCTTGGCCACAAACTGGGAACTATGCATATTTAAGGTACTTTCTCTATCCTAGAAAGTTGGTTAACGGAAATGAATACGATTTTGGGCACGATTTGAAAAAAGAGGGGATCGGTTATGTGTTGATTGTCTGGGGAGAAACCGAAAGCACATCAGACGGCCACACACATGGCTGGCCGAAATTTTTGGTAGAATCAAAGGAAATAATTTGTACAAATGACAATGTCAATTCTTTTGTGTTTTCTGGAGATTATACTTTTGACGAATATAACAATAAATGTAAATGGGGTTTTATAAAGCTTTAGTATTTATATGCTTATTATACTGGGCCTTTTGATTATTAGTTTTTTGGGATATCAGGTTATTAATACCTTTGATGATAGTTTGTTTCCGCTAGAAAGGTTATCCTTGTCTTTTCTTTTAGGATTGGGATTATTTACAAATATTATTTTCCTTTTTTCTTTAGTCGGAATGCAAATTAATTTGCATAATACCATTGTAATATTATTGTTATTAATTTTTTTGTTATCAATATTTAATTGGCGCAAAAGAAAATTTTTTATTAAAGGAAAGCTGTCCTTTTTACCTCTTAAAATTTCAAAATTAGAAAAGATGTTTATTGGTGCAATATTACTATTTCTAATATTGAGTTTGGTTATATCTATATACTGGCCGATATCGATTTGGGATGCCCTTGCTTTGTATGATTTTCGGGCAAAGATAATATTTGAAACGGGATATTTCCACAAAATTGCATCAAATTTTGAGTATTTTTCCCATTATCCTTTGTTTACTTCTTTGTCGCATGTTATTGTTTATCTTTTGGGGGGCACCAATCCCCAATTTATATATTCTCTAATGTTTGGGGCCTATGCAGCCGTTTTTTATTCTGCTTTAAAAAGATTTTCATCATCAAGGGTAAAATCTCTTTTGCTTACTCTACTTGTTGTTACATGGCCGTCATTATTTAACCATTCAACTTTTGCTTACACAAATCTGCCTTATACGATATATCTAACAAGTGCCTTTTTTTATTTATATACATATATTCGTAAAAAAAATATTGGCTATTTGATTTTGTCTGCTATTATGCTGGGGTTAAGTACCTGGACGAGAGATGCTGAACCATTTTGGATGGTGGCGTTTATGTTGCTTGCTGGTCATCAACTTCTAATAAGGAGAGTAAAACCAATTTTCTATTATGCCATATCTTTTTTTGCAATCCAAATACCCTGGAGGCAATATCAAGCTCACACTTTTGGACCTGCAAGATCGACCCAAAATCAAATAATATCCTCGGCAAATGTTCTAGTTTCAAACTTAAATATTGATAGAATAAGGTTAGTGTCGGCCTATATTTATGGAAACATTGTTGAATATTGGGGATTTGCTTTAATCGGACTGGTTGTTTTTATCTTTATTTTTGAGAACATCAGAAGTATTAGAAATAGAACTAATTTATTTTTTTTGATAATCTTTTTGTCAATGATACTGATGATGGTATCTATATACATTTTTAGTATCATCTATCCCGGTTGGGCAGAAATTCCTGGTTCAGCAAGAAGAATGTCTATGTTTTTTGTTCCGCTGTTCATTTTTTATATTGGAACAACTGGCGTTTTTAATCATGTTTTCGAGTTAATATCATTCAATAAAAAACACAAATCAAAAAGGCGATATGTTGGAAAAAAGAATAAAAGAGCTTTATAAGGCTCAGTACAAAAAACCAGAATATAGTCCTCGGTGGTATCGATTGATAAGGCGGCATTCTCCATCAAGAGAGGATGTAGCATTTTCAATTGTGGCTGAATTTTCTGGTAGTATACTAGACATTGGGTGTGGAGAAGGGAAAATGTTAAGAAGATTGTCTAATAAATTTGACAAGCTAGTAGGGATAGATCTTATAGATTACAGAATAAAAAGAGGAAGACAAAAAAACACCAAACTTCACCTGACAAATATTGATTTAAAGGTTGCAGATATTGAGAGGGGGTTGAAATTCAAAAAAGAAAGCTTTGATGTAGTTACTTGTATTGGAGTTCTTGAATATATATTTGATCCTCTTTTTACACTTAAAGAAATATTTAAAATTCTTAAACATAGAGGTAAGTTTGTTTTGGAAGTGCCAAATATTGCTTTTATTCAACAGAGAATTTTGCTTCTTTTTGGCGGTCTTCCAAACGTAGCTCCGGCCCCCGGTTGGCAGGGTGGTAGACTTCATAATTTTAATCAATCAGAACTATGTAAACTGTTGGATAAAGTAGGTTTTAAAGTTTTGTCAATAAGGGGCTCAGGGTTTTTTTGCAAAATAAGAAACATTAAGCCTTCCCTATTGTCAGGAGATTTGATTTTCCTCTGCGAAAAAAAATGATAAAGGTATTACTTCTTAATCCAACAATGGCTCCAAGATCAATTGAAATATTTAATTTGCTGGCTAAAGAAAAAAATATAAACTTGACAGTCTTTTACTACTCAGTTTCCGAAAAGAATCGAAGATGGATGCTAAATAGTAGTTTAATTAACTTTAATTATGAAATATTGAGATCATTTAATTTTGCAATCCAAAAGAAAGATTATTATCCGTTCAATATTTCATATAATTTTTTGCAAAAACTAACAGAACTGGATCCGGACGTAGTAATAGTACCAGGTTGGATAGATCTGTCTTCTTATATCTCGGCAATATATTGTAAATTGCAAAAAAAGAAATTGATTCTTAGATCAGAAAGCACATTATATGAAAAAAGTTGGAGGAGAACATTTTTTATGCCGTTTACCAAATTGATGGTTAAGGCAGCTGATACTTATACAGTGTCAGGAACTCGAGCGAAAAAATATCTTATCAAATTGGGGGCGGATAAAAAAAAGATTTTCGTTGGTTATTCAACGGTTGACATAAAAAGGTTTGCCAGGGATTCAAAACTGGGCCCTGCGGAACATAAACGATTAAGAGGAAAACTGGGGATTAAGGAAAAAGATAAAGTTATTATGTTTAATGGACAACTTATCATTCGAAAAGGTATTTATGATTTAATAGAGGCTTTTAGAAGGTTATCTAAAAAACATAAAAATACAAAGCTACTTATAGTTGGGTATGGACAAGAGCAGAATAGAATAAAACTTTCGATAAAGGGATTGGACTTAGACAAAAAGATTGTATTAACAGGTTTTGTTAAAAATGTCCTGCTCCCAAAATATTATGCGATTTCCGATGTTTTTGTCTTACCGTCGAGAGAGGAAACTTGGGGAATAGTTGTTAATGAGGCCATGGCCTGTGGTCTTTCAGTAGTTGTTGGCCACAAAGTTGGTTCATCTGAAGACTTAGTGCAGCACAAAAAAAACGGACTTATCTTCCGATCAGGTAGTGTGGTGAGCCTGTATAAAGCTTTGGATTTTATGTTGTCTGACAACATAAAAATGAAACTGATGGCAAAAAATGCAGCAAGTCATATAAGAAAATTTAACCTGGAAGGAATCGCTTTAGCCATAACAAAAGCTATTAGATGTACTACAAACAAGTAATCACTTTTGATAATATCTTGGGTCCTTAATTTTAAGAATTAAACTGATAAATATTCCTCCAAAGGTAATCATTATTAAATTTAAAAATAGTATTGCTTTAAAGAAATCGAAATTTAATATATCTAGGTATTGTAAAAGAGCTGCAATTGATAGAAATAAGACAATTTCAATATCGCCTGTCAGTAAGTTATAAATATTAACAGCAAAATAAACAATCGTACCCTGGATATTTCTAGATTCCAAGTATGGCATCCTTGTGAGTAGTGGATCCAAATAATGTATTGTTGAAGCCAGTGACATAACGAGTGAGACTAATATACCAAGTAGGACATAGGATAAATTTCCCGTTCTGATATAAATGTTTAACCCCAGTGCTACATAGAGTGCCGTATAAATAAAGATATGAATTAATTTGTCTAAATAGGACCCAAGCAGGCTTTTCTGATTAGTAATTCGTGCCACTTCTCCATCTGAACTGTCCAATATCATGTATAACTGGAAAAGTATACTTCCTGCCAGGAGGTAGTGTACCTTCGGAACAGCAATTAAAAAGCTGCCTACAATACCAAGTATTAAACAAATAAAGGTGATCATGTTGGGGGTTAGACCCAAGTGTAGAAAAATCCAAGTAAAAAAAATTGAAATACGCCTTCCGAAGAATCTAGAGTACCAGTTTTCATCTGAAAATGCTGTATTTACCTGTAGCTTATTTTTGGAATACTTTTTATATAGTATTTTAATACTTGGAATTTTTTTCATTTTTTAAAATAATTTTGGACTCTTTTGAGGTCTTTTGGAAAGTCTATTTCAAACCAGTAATATTTTCCAATATATTTTGTTTTTATTGAGTGGAATTTTTTTGCCATAGTATCCACAGCATGCAAATACCATAAATCTTTAGCGTGGGGGTGATTTATTACAATGTCATCCAGAATTTTTTTGAGACGCCGGGCACCCCTTTGATTAAAATACATAATACCAATAGATTCTCCTGAAATATCATTCCGAGATAGAGTTTTGCTCACACCAGTTAAAATATCTTTCTCGACAGAAACAAGCATATCATCATCGTCATAAGAGGACTTTTTATTGACAAGGAGGCTTCCTTCGAACTTGTCACCACAAAATAATTTTTTAAGGATTTTCCAATCAAAGACATTGTCGCCATTTATGATTATAACCTCGTCATTTAAAAAATACTTTGCAGACCACAACGTCATTAAATTTCCGGAAGTTTCATGATATGGAAAATAGAGCAAAGCGATATTTAAATCTTTTTTAAAGGATGCTATATGCTCTTTTATTAAATTATGCTGGTAACCTGTGAGGATAACTATGTTGCTAAGGTTGGCTTTTTTTAGGTTGTCTAATTGATGAGATAATATAGTTTGATTGCTAGATATTGGCACAAGACATTTAGGAGAGCTTTTAGTGTGAGGTAGTAGCCTTTTCCCCTGCCCGGCAGCTAAAATTATCGTTGTCTTCATGTCTTTGCAATGATTATTATAATTTGGCCTGAGATAAATTGCTAGCACGTTTTTCAAATAAACATACACAAAGTGATTGGCCTTTGATATCATATTACCCATGAAGCAAAAGAGACTATTCGACGGAAGATATTCTGAATTATACGATGCTTTATATTACGAGAAAGACTATAAAAAAGAATGCCTTTTCATAAAGAAAATAATTACAAAGTATTCAAAAATTAAGGTTAGTAAAATATTAAGCCTTGGCTGTGGAACATGTGGTCATGATATTCTTCTAGCAAAAAAAGGATATTCCATAACAGGTTTGGATTTTTCAGCAGATATGTTGAGAATTGCAAAAGATAAAATTAAAAATGCCCAACTATCAGATAAGATAAAACTTTATAAAAAAGATATCAGAAATTTTTCGTTGCCACATATCTATGATTTTGCCATGGCAATGTTCAATGTTGTTGGATATTTAACACTAAATGAAGATTTTGAGGGAATGCTGAAAGGATTGAGAACATCTTTGCGCAGTGGCGGTTTGTTTATTTTTGACTGTTGGTATGCCCCTGCTGTTATTTCTTGCGGGCCCAAGAGAAAAGTTAAAAAAATTGTAAATAGTGGTCGAGAAATTGCCCGGCATACCTATCCGAAGTTGATTTTGGAAAAAAATGTCGTTGAGATCACTTTTGATGTAAGAGAAATCAAAGAAAAAAAAGCTTCCTTTAGAACGAAAGAAAGACATATAATAAGATATTGGTCAATACCTGAGATTGAGTATTTTTTAAATAAAAATGGCTTTGATTTGGTGAAAACGTCAGGTTTTCTTAATATTAAATCAAAGCCTTCCTTAAAAGAGTGGAATATGTTTGTGGTGGCCAGGAAAAAATGAAAGTAGGATTTTACTTTACCCCATACAGAGAACAGGGTGGAGTTTATCAATATTGTGTATCATTTTTAAATACTCTTAGTAAAACCAAGGAACATCAATATGTTATATTTAATGCTTCTAAAAATTTTCCGGAAAAATTTAGGAAAATTGATAACTTCAAAATTTTAGACACCGTATCTAAAGAAAACACCCTTTTTATATTTGCCAGAAATCTAGTTTCTAATTTGGTTTTAAATATTTCTCCCAACCTCATTAGTATAATCTACCGTTTTAGAATGTTCGGGCTAATATTAGAAATTTATAAAATTTCCCAAATAAAAATTACTCGACTTATAAACGGCCTAGATTTAGACCTGATGATATTTCCAACCCCAGTATATTTGTCTTTCATCGTTAATGTTCCGGCAATTGTAACAATTCATGATTTAGAGCACAGGAAAAAACCAGCCTTTAAGGAGGCGACAGCTGGTGGAAGATGGGAATATAGAGAATATGGTTGTAGAAAAATTGTAGAGAAAGCAGTAAGAGTTTTGGTGGACTCAGAGGCAACAAAAAAGAATCTAATTAAGCTTTATCATGCTAAGCCAAGTAAAATAATTGTCTTGAAATATGTTCCCTCTTCTAATTTATCTTTAAAATTTACACAAAAAGAAATTATTAAAGTAAAAGATGTTCTCAAGGTGCCTAAAAAATATGTTTTTTATCCAGCCAAATTTTGGCCCCACAAGAATCATATCAACTTGGTTAAAGCATTAAAAATCTTGAAAAGAAACGGAAAAAGAGTTAATTTGGTTTTAACTGGTTCT
>SDBT01005387.1_pt1 | contig 21484 bp, 25 predicted proteins | sample 2277101 | NCBI WGS metagenome assembly SDBT01 (sample SAMN10404973, study PRJNA504765) | marine sediment metagenome | isolation source: marine sediment core GS10_PC15, 103 cmbsf | place: Arctic Ocean: Southern Knipovich Ridge | collected 2010
CCCGCACAAATGTGTCCGGTCTTACTGGATTCAAGAATGTAGATACCCTAACTCGTGCAGCTGTAGCAACCCCAACCGTTGCCGCGACGCCACCCGATACTGGTGGCGCGGCTCAGCCTGTTGGAGAGACGGCTAAAGAAACTTTTGATCGGCTCAGCAATGATATATTTAAAGAAGATCATGAGGGATTCTTACTAGAAGATATAAGACTAATGGAAATGGCTCATGCACAACATGTGGCTGAAGGTGGAACATTCACTACTGAAGAAGAGAATATTTTACAAGGAGCGGTATCTCTCCGCAAAGAACAGATAGCCAGCTGGGTACAGGAAATTCGCCAAAAGGATGAGTCAAAGTGGACTGATCTTGAAAGATTAACAATTGAGGATGCAGGCCGAATGGGCCTCATTGATCCAGAAACCTTAGAAGATTTACCAGAGGATGCGCAAGATGCGCTCGAGTCTATTGAAGCAATCAACACTCTTGAGAGATCTGCTAAGTCAAATCTGAAGACACAGATTGAACAAGCTTCATCCTCAACTGCAGCAAAACGTGCAGTAGATGTACACAATGAGAAGTTTGGAGATGCTATAGGTTCTAAGGGTCCTGGTCTAGCCTGGTTCAGGCGAGAAATGAATGCAACTAACTTACTTGAGGACGAAACTTCCAGAGAACAGAAGTTTCTAGAACTTTCTGAACGTCTTGGTAACTTCATTAATTCACAAGCTTCCAAGCTGGCAGCATACAATACAGTTATCGAAAATAAGAAAGGTACCAATGCGATAAAGTATGTGGAAGGATCCACAGAAGCAATAGCCGCTCAAATGGAAAAAGAGTTGGATATCATGACAGGAACCCATGAAGCTTTGAAGCAACAATTTCTAGCTTGGAATCCTGACTCAACTACTGTACAAAGTACTGTACAAGCTGCTGAAGCTTCTCCAGTTGCCTCAGATGCTCCCAGAGCAGCTGAGGCTTCACAATCTGTCGTTGAGGAAGATACTACGGCTCCTACGGCAACTGAGGAGGTCACTAGTACAGAATCTCCTGAAGATGCATTGGAATCACAAGAGTTACAACCCGAGACCGAGCCGGCGCAGGCGCAGCCTGCTGACGACGAGGTCACGGTTGTAGAAGAAGTAGAAGACACAACTACAGTTGTGAAAGATGAAACAGGTATTGAAGACACACAAGAGACCGCGGAAGTAACCAAGGAGGTGATCGAGAGAGCAGCCCAGCTGGCTAGTATCATCAATGAGAAGACACGGGTCCCAGCTATCGGTATCGCCGATCACTGGCAGAGCTTCTTGGAGAATACACAGGCTAACTGGGAACGATTCAAGGGCCAATGGGTTTGGCCGACCAATAAGCCATTAACTGAATCAGACTTTCCGGCTATACGTGAGGAAACTGAGAAGAGGTTTACTCAACTTAAGTTGCCCACAAGTTTGTCGGATGCGTTTAGTCGCAAGAGTCAGACCACTAATACCTTGTTTGCCGCATTTCCGGACGTAATGGGTCTGCTCAAGGATCCAGCCACACGGAGCAAGGTTTTAGGAGGTCTAAAGCTGAAGGACGATGAAAAGAAAGCTTTCATGACATTTGTCAGGTACTACGATGCCTTTGATAAGACCCTCCAGGATAATTACCGTAAGCTGGATCTGTCGAAAAGTTTTGCCGGTGTTCAGCTTCAAGAACACGGTATCCATTACTTTGAAGATAACAACGATGTTCTAGACCCCAACCTGGTTGGAGCAATGGCTCTCGAAGCCATGATCTGGGCCACAGGCTCAGCTCAGCAAACCGTCGTCAACGACGACGAAACCATCAACCGAATTTTAGGGCGGCCCAGCGACCATCTCATCTCTGACTCAGAGAGGAATGTGTTGGGCTATGCCGGCACGATCCGGAACAACGCAGCCAAAGAAATTGGCTTTGCCATATGGAAGCATCTTAACTTACAAAAGAAAGCTAATCCTGATGTCAACGCGCTATTTATGGATAAGCTCATTATGACTCTAGGTGGAACAGCCTTATCTGTACTGCAGATACAGGGTCGTGCAGAGTTTGTACAAGTCGACCGCAAATGGTTTGAAGCTGCTAAGGAGTTGTCACCTGACAACCGTACTACTCTGGTAGAAGGAGAAGGGGTAAAAATTAACTTCGCTCGAAGCCAACAAACTCGAAATGACGAAACAGGTTTGTGGGATGATAACAACAATGATCTCATAAATGGCATCACCGAAGGAGCGGAAATATTCGCTCGTATGTTTGGTGTAGATGCTCAAGTCAAGATGCCGATGTTCGACAAGCCTAAAACAACTGCTACTGTAATCAGCCGATCAGTAGCTAAGATTTCTAAACTTATGCAAAAAAGGATGTTGCGCTCTTCACAAAGGTCTTGGAGTGTTGAAGCACCTCTTATGTCTATATTGAGTAAATGGGATCCACAGAAGTTCTTAGAGTTAGGACACAACTATGTACCCGAATCGCGTATGGATGAGCAACACATCACCAAACGAGAAGGTATTGTAGGACGTAACAGGGGACTGGAGAGGGATTTCTCAGCTGCTATGAAGTGGAATGAGGAGCACGGAAGCACTCCATTCTACTTCGCTCTTAAGATGATTAGGTCCGGGCGTGTGTATATCAACAGTAATGTCATAAATCCCCAAGCCAGCAAACTGCATCGTTTTATGTTTGGAATGAAGCATTGGGGAGTCGACGTACCCGCCAACCCCACTACCAAAGGTGGCGAAAAGCGTGTCGAAGACATGAAAATTGCGATCGCTCTCGGACTGGGAATAAATTCAGACAAGCTGCTTAGACAGGAAACTTTGGATCAAGTCCAGGTAGTATTAGAGTCAGAAGAAATGACTGATGCATTGGCGGTACTGGACAGTGATGTAGAAAGCTACACTGAAGGTCAAATGACCACACTGTCCAAATTGTTTGACGATGGTGAGGGTACTCACAGTATGGTAGCTATTCTGGCTTGGCATCAATATTTAAATGCCACAGAAGATACCATCAAGATTTCTCTACCTATGGAAACTGATGGCATAACCAATGGTTATATTGCAGGGTTACTACAAACACCACCTGCAATAATCAATGAAACATTTTTGAACATGCTCCGAGCTGGTGGCATATTCATGAAAGGCGATCCTTGGAATAATTTTCCAGATTACGTTGACAAAGGTGGTAAAGATAATTATCAGCAGGTAGGTGGGGGAACAGCCAGCAATTTAGTTTTAATGGTCAAAGGTGAACTTAATGTAGCTCCCAAAGCACCTCATGATTTTCGAGACAATTACTTGCGAGAGAATGCTACTAAAGTTACAGAGAGTGGACTTCTACCCAGTATAAAAGAATTGACTGAAAGGCCTGGTCGTAATTGGGCTAAAACTCCTCTGATGGTAGTAGCCTATGGTGCTAGTATCGTGTCTGTTATAAGAGCAATGAAATTCAATGCCTTCGAGAAGTTTCATGAGAATTTAGCTCAAGCGGCACTCGCCGAGAATCCGTTAGAAGCTATTGCAGATGCAATCAATTCAGCACATAACATCGCCAATGCAGCGTTAGATGCAAATAGACGAGCGTTTGTAGACAAGAAAGTAGGTCCTCCTGGGAAACAGCGTTATGGTGTTACGCCAGCTATGGTTCAAGTACTGGCTAATAGGCCACAGTACGGTGGAAATCTTACTAAATTTGCTACTGAGTACACACTAGAAGGTGATGTTCTCACGCTGTTCAATCTAGGAATTGAAACTACGTATGGCGCAGCTTTAGGAAGAGCTTTAGATGATAAGCTAAAACCGATTCAGAAGATTCGTGCGCAACTAAATCACGCTAATAAGCTGATGAACATCATCTTCGTAAGGGATTTCCTACGAAGAATTGATACCATACAGAAGACTCGTAATGGAGTTGTGTTGACTCCGGCCGAACGCCAAAACATCTATGAAGAGATGCACAGAGAGGGTTTGTATCCCTCAGTGGCTATGGCGACGTCGGATGGATTGAATGAAAATCTGGAAACAACTAACTTCCAAACTGAATACGTCGGTGGAGACAATGGTGTAGGTGAAACTAAATTTCAAACACCTATTCAAATCATTGATCGTGCTTATGCGGGACTGGAAGGGAAACTCATCACACCGAAAAAGCAAGCTGCTATTTTCAATCGAGTTATCTCAAACTTACCCAATACCGATGTAGGTGTTTCTGGAGTAGTGAAACTTATTCATGCACTGGATGGTGTCAACAACTCTGCAGCCTGGGGCACTGATACGGAAGCCTGGGATGTACTCAATGTACATGATGCACAATTGAGTCCTTTCCACTTAGCGGATGACATCGCGGCTGCAACGAACAAAGACTTCTTGCAGATGCATGCAGGTTATAGTTTGGGTGATGCCATACTGGAATCCACAAGTCGTATGATGGCTTTGTTACTGGATGAGACAGATCCACGACTGAGTAAAAAAGATAAAGTTGCAATTTATAAGGATTTTGTAGATCATCTTATTGACTTTAACGCTGTTGCTGAGGAAAATCGTGCTGTTGAAAGTATAGTTACAAGAATGGATGAAATTAGGGTAGCCGAGTTAGAAGGGAGAGAAGTTGATTTAGGACGTGTAGGTTCTGTATTTGTTATTGGTCAATCTGATGAAATTCTAGTTGAGAATTGGTGGGCTGACTTGCAAGGAGCCGTAGCCAGCTCCAACGCTAGTCGTGCTGAACTGTTTGAATTGATTGGTTGGTCTAATCAGTTTGCTAAAGAAGGATCTGAAGTACCTAATCCGGTAAGTAAGGAAGACTTGGCGCAGCCAATTGAAACTCTGACTGCTAAAATGTCGCCAGTTGATATCCTTCGTAACTACCGAGATGAACTCCTAGGACGATCCAGCACCAATGACCGGAACCTTATTGAAAACCTTAAAGAGGAGTTACGTAACGGTGGAGAATTTGTTAACCAAATACTTGGATACTACTTGGATCAGAATGATGTTTCTATGGATCGATTGCTCAGCGCACTTGCAGCCGCATACGTGGACCAACCTGCAGGCCGCACATTGGCCGTCCTACACAATATACTCAAACCGCATCTGGGTACAGTAGCATTTCGTAAAAGGTTTAAGCCTAATTGGACAGAATCGGGTAAATATTTTATTGCAGATGATATCATTATTCTGAATGCCTCGTTAGATACATTACCGTGGGTTACTACGTTATTTCATGAATCCATACACGCCGCTAATTTCCATAAGTTGGAACTTATGCAGACTGAAAATCCTGAAATATTTGAGGGTTTATATGACAAAGCGCTAGCATGGGCTAATGGCATGGCTCGTGGAAAAGAACAAGGTAGTAAAAATTTTGAGATTGCACAACAAGTTATCAAATATAGTCGAGGAAAGGATAAGGAAGCGCCTGCACGAGCTGTTACAGAATGGTTAGCTTATTCGCTGACTCTTGCTGGTCCTGAAGAAGATCTTACTTTATTCAGTACAGCTATTAAGCCACTGTTGGGCTCACTGTTTGATTCTGTTCAGAATCCTAAGACGGGTACTGTACAACTACACAGTACTGGACAACCCGTAGACCGATCTTTGTTTGAGCAGAGATACACCAAGCTCGAGTCCGATAAGATGCAACAGATCTTTGAGGACCTCGCACAGTATGATCAAGGACCCGTTGATGCAGAGCACCAAGCTACGCTGCAGGCTCTGCTAAATGATTTCATCATTCCTGGTATCCAGTCCCTGGAAACTGTGATGGAACAGGAAATAGCAAAGGATCCGTATGGTACTGAGCATTTAGGTGAGATTGAGGGTAGTGTCATCCGTCTGCAAGCTGCCGGCAACAAGTTGACATCCAATGTAGATATGTCTATGCAGGAGACAGCCTTACATGAATATACTCACGGTATCCTAAAAGTCGCAGTGGATAAAGGTGGTGATCAATGGGTTCGTAAAGAGGCACGCCGGCTGTATGATTTAGCTAAAAATGATAGAACCAAGGATGAGTGGATAACTTCTCTTATGCCATCTTCAGATCAACTGGTAGGTGATCCGGCTATTGCTCGTGAGAGAGCAGAAGAACGTTATGAATATATATTCAATAATGTGAAGGGTGAAAATTATCACGAATTTCTTGCGATCGCTCTCACGAATAAAGAATTCGCTGAAGCACTTCAGGAGATCGATAACCGGGTAGAAGCCATTTCTTCTTTGAGTGGTGGTATCTTAAATCAGATATTAGAAGTATTGCGTAGAGCTGTGCAATATCTTTCCGGACAATCATTGCGTACGTCGAGAGGCAGTGTACATGAAGGTGTATTTGCTTTAGCTAAGGCTACCATTGCTATCAACCAACGTCATATGCAGAAGATTCAGGATCTAGAATCAGGACAGGATCAAACCAGTGTAGTTAATCGTATTAATGATCGAGTGTTACAAGTCATCAATGATCGAATTATTGAGCCCTTACGCGCAGGTTTTGCAGCTAGTGAAAAGAAAAGGTTGGATCCAAAGAATCCAACATATGTTGGTTTTGCTAAAGCTACTGCTTATGTAGCATTACGTAGCAAAGATGAGGATACACGAAAAGCCTATCGTGAAGTGTACCGTGCGGTAGGTGGTACTAAAGATAATATTGTTGCTGAACTTTTCAGAGAAGTTACTCCGTGGAATGAAGACCTTCTAGGTACTGAAGGATCAGCAGGTTGGATGGATTTACTGCGAAAGTCCAAGGTCATCATTGATATGGCTCGTCAGACTATGGCACAGCATACTAAGTCTTATCTTAACAAGAGTTTTGATAAGCTTAATCGTTTGGATGACGCACACAAGGAAGCCATTACACGTGTGATGCTAAAAACCGATTTAACTTCTCTAATGAAAGGCGATACCGCATTTACAGTGGGTGATGTACAGGATCTACTGAATAATCCTGCACAAGTTGATACGTTGGAACAGCGACTTATTACTGAAATGCGAGATGAGTTGGCTAAACAAGGTGCTGGCAAATTACTAAACGTATTCTTGAACCAGGCCAACTCACTAGCTCAAATGATGGTTACTGGAAAACATGTTCTTGACATGGGTATGATGAATCCGCACAACATTGTAAATCAGTTTATGTTTGACGCCAGAAGTAAAGTCTCACTGGACAAAAAGGAGGTGTTTATAAACTTGGTTGATCGCATTACTACACTCAAGGCACTTAGAAAAACACCGCCCGGAGATATAACCTTGGCACTTGATATGGTCAATCACGAGATGGCTCGAGAAGATGTAGGAGCAGACAACGGCTTTAGCCGATTGCTTGGTATGCAGATGAATTTCCAAATCATGTCGAAAGAATTGCTGTTCAAAGATAACCCAGTACAAATGATAAAGGGTTATGTTTACGAAATTTTCGATGGAGATATTAATATTGAAGTTGTGGATGATACGCCCGCAGAACGCGAGCGCATGGAGCAGGAAAATATGATTGAAGTGGGTCCAGTTGCACGTGATGATCTGGATCCGAATAGACGTCGTCGAATCATGTACAAAGGTTTGCAAGGATTAGCCGGCTACAATAAAAGTATTACGTCATTAAATGACATGCAACATCGTGGAGGTAATTTATTTGAAGCTTCCGGCTTTGATTCACAGACAGCATTGCAAAATCTAGGTGACATGCGTAGAGACGCATTTCGTGCAGCTCGTAAGAAGCAATTTCAAGCTGACGTCGTACAAACAGGTGAGCACATGGTACCGGTATTAGATGATCATGGTAACGTGACAGACTTCCGCTACATGATGTCTGAAGCTAACAAACAGAAGATCCTCAAGAAGAAGGATCCATTTGACAAGGTATTACCGCGGATGTTTGCATCCATCAATGATCGAAATAACACCAAAGAGATAAACTCCAATGTGGCTGATTTGCTTTGGCAAGAATATAACGAGTTGAGGAATAGCAAAGAGCATCGTTTTGTGCGGATTGGCAAGTTTGCAATGAAAAGGGATACGGAGACTGGGCGCCTGGTTGTTGACAGGGCAGCTCGAGATATGTGGAACCTGATACCTGATCCAATGAAGGAACAGTTGAGTGCAAGTTTCCGAGGTGAATTCTTTTATATCAGAGATGATGTAGTCAATCTGGTTTTGGGTTTCCGTAAGATGAGTATATCTAAAGGTAAACTCTGGGGTAAACATGCTCCAATTGTGAAAATGGCTGAGAAGCATTGGCAGGAAATAGTTCAACTTGAGAGAATTAAGATAGCAGTACTAACACCAGCAGTAGTGATAGGCAACATAGCGTCCAACACGGCCATGTTATTGTCAGAAGGGATTCCGGTCAACTATATACGTAAAAAGGCCGCAGAGGCGATCTCAGCGATGCGTACATACCAGAAAGATGTGAGACGTGCGGATGAATTAGCCCATGAGATTGGATCAGACCAAGCTCTGGGTCGAAGTGTAAGGGTTAAGATAAATGAGTTGACCAGGTTAAGAGCAGACATAGCTGCCAATCCAGTAGGTCGACTGGTACGAGAGGGACTCTTTACGAGCATTGCGGAGGATGTAGGTGCCGGAGACGACACTATACATGATAATTTCATTGCCCGTACTGTCGAGAAAGCTCGAACAAAGGGCGTGCCTGGACCAATCGTTACAGCAGTACAAGAAGCGTACATGTTACCCGGTAGTCGAGGCTATAGAGCGGCTGTAGCTGCTACTCAGTACGGAGACTTTGTAGCACGTTATGTAAAACTTACTTACGACATGAATGTTCTTAAGTTACCGAAGAAAGATGCTATCAATCGATCACTGGCAGCTTTCATCTACTATGATATACCACAGCATAAGTTTCTTCAGTACTTGAATGACACTGGCTTTATCATGTTCACTAAGTTCTTTATGCGTATTCAGCCAATAGTGGCACGGATGTACACACAGAACCCAGCCAGTGCCTTCACTGTCTTGGCAATTCAATCTCAGTTGATGGGTGATCCATTCAACGAGAACATAATGAACTATGGTTTCGGTGATGGATTGACTCAAAAACCGACAATCAATCCTCTGGGTAAAGCAGTGGATACGCTCCGTCCAGACGAGCCAGCGTTATTGCAGTGGCTGTTAAATCCGTTCGGTCTTTAATACCACAATCTTTTTCCCATTGTCCTAAAGCTTGTAGTGCATCTCTAGCTTGTTCAAATTTTTTAATGGTATACGAGTGTGAGCCGTGACTAACAGCGGTTAGTACAAACATTTCAACGGGTAAACCAGTATTTGCATTTATTACATATACTCTGTCCAATTCAAAGCTTTCTACATAAAGCCATTTCATGTCTTGTTCCTCATTTCTTCAGCACGATCCAGGCGTTCAATCTCTGCCAGCATAAGAGCTGCAGCTTTCACTTTGTTACGGCGTTCGGTACTTGGATGCCACCAGTCAGCAGACCAAGGCCATAAAAAAGGACAAGGTGCTTCGGGTCCATCTGCACTGGAATAACATACAGAAGCATCTACCAACTGTCCTTCGCTATACTGGTCATCATGGCTACATGTCCAATCAAATTTGCTTATTTGGCGCATCCGTTCTTGGATGACGTCAATGGCTGCTCGTTTCATAACTATCTCATTCATCATTCTCTCCAAGTGTTGAAGTTCTTATCCGGATAGCAATATGTTCAATTGTTTCCTTGTCAGGTATTTCATCCACAACAACACTAGGGTGTACCCGGTCTATCCTGGTGTCTATCACATTACCTGTTCTTGACATGCTGGGTACTTCTTGCAAAGGAACACCTTTGTATACAGCCATATGGACCCAGTAATCATTTTCTGAGGTACGAGAAAGCTCAATGGATCCACCTGGGAATGTAATAATATGTGTAGCTGGTTCAGGTGAATTGGGATTACCTTTTAGATTTATTACTTTAGCGGTTGCGGGCATCATCTTTCTCCACTGTGACACGTACGGGAGTATCGTCCACGTAGCCGGTGGCTACGGTGGCGTTACGTCCCGTACGTGATTTAAGCTCCACTGACTCAGCAGATGGCGAGGGTAACTGGATTGTGACTTTGGTGTTGGCTCGTAGAGCCGGTTTCTGTAGATTATAAGCTTCACCCCTAATGTACCCCTCACTATCGACATATGCGGTGTTAGCGGCCAATAGATGTTGTGCACCAATAAAAGCCAATGTGAATACGCATACGGCGAATCCTAGCGCTGACAGGTAAAATATAAATGTTCTCATGTGTACTCCTTAAGATTTCTTGTAAGCGTAATACAGAAACATGGCAAAACAAAAAACAGATATGCCTACGGATATGTAAAATTAATATTTCATTATGTTTTCCTATAAAATGGAATGATGGTGTAAAGCACATCAGGTTTACCATGTTGTACGATAAACTCTTCAGCCTCGTATTCAGTGTCAAATGTTTGATCATTGAGTGGATTTTTAGGTAGTTGATTCCACCATGTGCTAAGTGATATAAATGGGTAACCATCTTGGCTGATATACATAATGTGATAGGTTTTCTTAAATTTCTTCATATGAATGTAATCAGTTTGCTGAGAAGGTTGGGTTCACCGTAAGTAAGTACAGTAAACCAGAAAAAGGCCCAAATAAGGGTCTTGTACGTAGGGTTCAAGTTATCACAATTCTTATGTAACGCTTTACTTAACTCTCCCAAAGTGACTCTGTTATTACCCATAGTCAGCCACCTGACAAACATGCCAACCTTGTCCCCGAAACATTTTCACTAAATCATCTTGATCCTCAAAGATGGTAGCAATATTTTGGAGTTGGTGTGAACTGAAATTTGCTTTTAACAAGTTTAACTTTAAGACAGTATCTGCTACCTGTTCATCTCCAAGAGGTCGCATGATCAGGCCCTGGTATTCTATATGGAATCTATTCAACCATTCTTCTGTTTGCGGCCGGCATGATTCACTACGGCCTGTAAGTATGATTACTTTGTGCATTAGACGCCAAAGTGCGCGAGCGATGTCAATAATGGGTGTGATGGGTTTATCGAGGTGACACAAGCTGTAGTACTCTTTCCAATTATCCCCGTTCAAGTTATTGAAATCATACTTACCGTCTGAATTCAATATCAATTCTCGTCTATGACTGGAATCCGCGAGTGTTCCATCAATGTCAAAAATATACATTGTTACTCCTTGGGTGCTGGAATGTTGCCAGCTTCTGTAATGTGGTATAGTCCTCAGTGTTCTTACCTAAAAACGTCAAAAGGAAATATCATGCGTAGAACTAATGTTAAGGCTCGCACCCTAAGTGCGATTCCCGAGGGTGCGTTCGTTGAGATTTTACGCGATGCACGTTCCAGCGGTTCCGAATCCAAACCACAGTATGCATCCTTCAATGCGATGCAGAATAACAACTCTGCGGTTATTGCAACTGTAGGTGGTGGCACAACTGGTTTGATTCCCAGTAATGCAAGCTTCGTATCCATCACTTCTAGTGTGGCTACCAAGCAAGTATCATTACCTGCAGCTACTGCTGGTAAGATTCTTCGTTTGCTTTGTCTTGTGAATGGGTGTGAGGTTATTTCCGCTGTTGCGGCTGATAAACTGAATACTGTTGTAATCGGAGCAACAAACGAAGGTCCTCTTACAGCAGGTACTTTGTACACTCTGGTCTACGATGGTGTAGATAACTGGGTTTGCACAGGTGCAGATGCAGATGGCGTAGTCGAGACTCCCATTACACCCAATATTCTGTAGAGGTTAACATGGCTGAACTTGAATTCGTAGGTCTCGATGAGGCCGGACTAGAGATTGAAGCTCCTCAATCTGGTGACACGTATGTTTCTAAACGTGACGTCAGTATTGAGGGTGATCTCGCTGTAAGCGGTACTGTCGATGGTAGAGATGTGGCTGCAGATGGCGCCTTACTAGACACAGCGACACAACCATCAGATGACCTTTCCACTCTTACGAATGATATTTTAGCAAATCAATCTGAAGCCGAAATTGGTTCAGAAAACACTAAAATAATGACTTCATTGCGAGTGTCGCAAGCGCTACTTGCTCAGACTGCAAAAAATAAAGATAATGCAACTAGCGCTCCAGGTCCCACAAATGATGATACTGAAGGTTATGAAGTAGGATCTCGCTGGACAGATACGACTGGTTTACAATCTTATGTTTGTCTAGATCCTACCACTAATACGGCTGTATGGGCGAGCACTACTATTGGTTTGGAAAATGCTATTGCCCAATTAGCGTTCACGCCGGTGGCGGCTCCAGCGCATTTGCGCGGTAAAGTTTACTATGATGAAGTTGCAGAAGCTTTGTCATATTACAATGAAGAATCTGATGTTACAGTTAATATTGGTCAAGAGTTTTTAATACGTGTCCGAAACAACACTGGTGGTACCATTGTTAACGGTCAAGTATGTAAGATTACGGGTGTTGCTTCTGGATTCCCTACTATTGAAAAGTCTCTTGCAGTAGAAGGCGCCAGTGACGCAGTTGGCATAGCCACACACGACATTGAAACTTCTTCTTTTGGTTACATTACAGGAGCAGGCAAGGTCAATGATATTGATACTTCAGCGTTTAGCGCTGGAGATCCCATGTATCTTAGTGACTCAGTAGCTGGTGCAATGCAAAATACCAAACCAAATTACCCTATTCCTACTGTACAAATGGGCGTATGTATTGAGAGTGATATTGCAACTGGTTCTATGTTAGTTGAAATTACCCACGATCCAGGTACCGTTGAAGTTCACAAATCCTATACGTTTGTCGCAAGGGATGTCGCTAGTGGTATTGCCTATCAGGGTGGTTTCTACGAAGCTCCCGCGGCAGATACTACTTTAACTCAAGCATCCCTAACACAAACCTTGGGTTCAGCCTTAGTAGCCTACGGGGCTCATGCTTTCTTAGTGGCTGCGGGTAATGGAACGACAGATGGTAGTGATTTAGTTATCACAATAACCGGCACTTCAATTGATGAGAACGGTGTTCGAAACGGTGGAGACTCAGAAGTTATCGACGCTAATGCAGATAGTTCTGCATTAAATGCGTATTTTGAAACAACCAAGAAGTGGATTGGTCAAATTACATTCACCTTATCTTCTACAGGTGGCGGTACATATAGTTGTGATTTTAATTATGGATTTTGTAAGTATGATGACTTTGGTGATGTTGACTATACTTTACGTACCATTGAGTGTGTAGGTGTATGTGACAGCACCGATACAGGTTTCAACTTTGAACTGTTGCACCACAAGATTACCGGTTGGACTTATCATGCTACTGCTTTTGTACCAGGCACTACTCCACTAGAAAGTTGGGTAGATACTTACGTGACTGAAACAAAGTTATTGGCGGGTCAACCATTTGCTATGAAGCTTACTGAATTGACACACGTCATTGCAGCATTAGCAGCAACTGAAGGTGTGTTAATACGTACTACTACTTCGGTCAATACTGCTATAGCGTACATGGATGCTCACATCACAATCACGGTGCCCTAATGCCAGCTACTTTCACTATTGTTAGAAATGCTGCAGGAGAGCAATTCATTGTTAGTAACAAGGTCAAGAATTCGGCTGGAGTTTCTTTCGATGTGGCCAATACGGTGAAGAGAGCGGATGGTAATTCATTTTTAATTTTTGCTGATCCACCACTTAACAAGAATGTTCCTACTGGCAAAGTATTTACTGCCACCAGTGACAGGGTATTTATTGTATGACTTTTAAAATCGACAAGGATCCATCAAGCGAAGAAGATTACACAATCGATTGGACGACTTTGCTCGCTCAGTCTGATCCAGTGGATACTATCTTTGAAAGTCGGTGGACAACGAGTACAGTACCGGGCAATAGTGATCTGGTACTGGAGTACTTGAACAACTTCTTACTTCCTGGTGGATTTGATTTCCTATTACCAGATGGAGTTAGTACTTTGTTACTGCCGTCGACCTTTGTTACAGATGGTATCAAAACCACTGCCTGGGTATCAGGTGGGGGTAAGTTGCACACCAAGCATCTGCTTGTTAACCGTGTCACCACGGTAGGTGGTAGGACCTGGGATCGTACCATCGAAGTAACAATGGTATCTCAGTAGCGAAATGCACCCCAAATAAATATAATTGCTGCAATGATTATAGTATGTCGTAGTATTGTCCAAGATTTATTTTTGTAATGTATTGGAGTTCCACAGAATGGACACACCTCGTTCCGCATTAAATAAGTGGAGAACTTACGGCACTTGTTGCAGCGTTCTTTTACTCGTACTTTTAGCATTTCAACTCTTCCTTGATTTCTAACCCAGTGAGGGCTTGTTAGTAGCTCGCCACTGCAATCCAAGGATGTCAATAAGTGTACGCTTACCATTCAGATACTGCAGGCCGTGCGTGTTTGTATGTGAGGATAGGCCGGCTTCGTACTCGAGTGTTCCACACGACTTACCAACCTGATATACAGATTTGACGATGCGTGCGGAATGAGTATGTCCGATCGTTGCTTTATGCGTGGTGTTAGCGAAACCCCTTGCTGACCCTCTCGACCCATTCGCTCCCTTGTGACCGTGATGTGCGAAATCTACTCCGCCGAGCATATAAGGTGCCCGGGGATTGGTATATTCACACTGTACGGTGATGCGGGGAGAGAGATACAACTCGAAAGCTGAGTGCGGCTCTCCATTGCGGATAGCTTCTCTTTGAGCATTACGCAGCTCACAGATAAGATCTGCATTCAAATGATCTATACGATCATCAGCCCTATCTAACCACCAGTCCAAATGTTCATGGTGATTGGAATCCTTTACCAACACGTTGGTACAGTCCCAAGTAGTGGGAGTGGTGTCGTTAATATGTGCACAACACTGATCCAACTCTTCACGATAGTCTGCGTTACCGTGATACCACTTCTTGTATTGTGTAGCGAAGTGTCTTTCGTGATGATGTGAACCAGCGTAACCATCAAGCACATCATGGCGTATCAAATACGCTGGTTTCGTTATGTTAACAATGCTGGTAGGTGCCATGTAAGTTGCTTTGAGCACATTGGGTAGCATCCATTTCACATGTTCATCACCGGTGGTGAGACTCAGTGCATTCTGATCACGTAGAGTCTCGTTCGGTGTATAGCAGTCTGTCAGGTCATAAATATGACCATTATGATCTGCATTGATTTGACGAACAAACGTGTTCTTACCACTGATTTCTACTAATAGTGCACCAGTAACATGGTGAAAGCCGGCTTTGGCGCCAATCTTTGTCTTGCTGTAATTTTTCTGGGTAATGGCACCAGTGGTGTACATGCGACCAGGCATTTCATTAGAAGGTGTAGCAATGGGTTCCAGACCCTGCTGACTGTGACCAAAAATAGCCCACTTGTCTCCAGCTAACGGTTGCATTCCACTTAGTGGATCTGCAGCAGTGGCTTGAATGTTGATGTCACCTCGTACCCAACACTTGTTACCAATACGTAATGCGTCAGTAACCAGGTAGGGCTCTACAGCAGAAGCCCACCATTTTTTGTATTGAGCGCCGGCTGTATACAGGCTTATATTCTTGTAATGGATCGGAATGACTAAGAGATGAGCCTTGCGGTCTCCACATAGCCTAAGTAGTGCCTTAAAGGCTTTGTAATTGACTTCTGAGTTATTGGCAGCTGCGGTTATAACGAAGCGATTGGCTCCTTTTCTCACGGCTTCCTTGATTGATTTCATGTAGTCCAGGGCCTGGTCTACGTCGTAGCCAGCGAGCTGGGATGCATGATGACTCTCTGTGCTACCTGTTGTGCGTACCCCACAACTAGCGCATCTGTATCTTGTACGACCAGATTCAGCAGTTCCATTTCTTGCCATCATACGGTCACATGGTATACAGCGAGGACGATTCTCGTCCTCTTGCATTTCAGTGTACATACCCCTACTCCTTATTATGGATTAGATTCAATTTCTGTCTGGAGATGTGCAAGGGCTCGCCATGCAACCTTCTCCCAATCACGTTCAAGCATATGCCGCATCATGGCATCCAGGTGGTCCCCGGATTTTGATTTGTCCCAATGAAGTGGTTCATCGGGATGATGCTGGTCGTTACCTTCTTTTGAAACTTTGGCGATTGCCGCAAGTGCATCCGGAAAATAATTGAAAACTCCTGAATAAATTGGAATGTTTTTTCGGGCTTGTGCATCAGTTGGTAATACCGTTGTTTGTGTGTCTGAGATAGAAGATTCTTCATATGCATCAGCATAATGTCGTGCTCTATCTTCCACGGATGATACCACTTCAGTTGTAAACTTGCTACGTTGTTTTTTCATCGGTCTCTCCATCAGATGGATTCTCCCGGCCTAAAGCCTTGTATGCAGGTGTGAGCAGGTCATATCCTGAGTTATCGTCCCACGGAGCTGCTCCTATAGCCAGAGCCAGGTCTTTCTCTGCTTCATCTTGTTCTTCGCGGTCTACACAACACCCACACCCTTTTGCAAGGAAATTGCGTAGAGCTGCAGTTTTCAAGATATCGTACTCACGTCGCTGACGATTCAGCTCGGCAACACAGCTTATTAGTCTGGAACTATTTGGACGCATAGCAGTACCTTGCTGTCCTGAGATATACCGATTGGTGTTATTTCTAAAACTACTCATGGAAAATTTGCCTCAGTAAATGTATGTTGAAAATTACAATTATCATTGGCACACCAAAAACGTAATTCAAATTTAGGTTTATCACAGTGCCAATCAAAATCAATACGTAGTAATCCGAAGTGTTCACTATCAGGATCTCCGATACTGTCAGGATTCGGCTCTTTACATTTTGGACATAACATCCAGCCAGTAGCGCTCATATGAATAACTCCAATATCTTTGGAGCAAGAATGGCATCAAAGTTGGTAAATCCACAACCTGAGCAAGATGTCCAAGCATTGTAAACATGTTCATCTTTGGTGTGTAGAATTCTTTTTTCGTTTAATAGGTATGATTGCATAGTGATGCGTGTATCCATATCTCTCTCGAATACATTTCCATCACAATGGGGGCATTTGAGTTCCATTACACTAACCAAATATACAAGTAGGTGGAGAGAACACCGATTACAAATCCTAATCGCATAGGATAAGCCCGGAATGTCATTTTAATGAGAATGAATGTTCTGGTAAATCTCAGATCTTTTAGGAATCGCATGGCTGTCTCCTAGTTTGTCCATCGTTTAAGTATCACACTATCCTGGATTAATACATCAAGATCTTCTTTGACTAGAGCATTTATCCAAGTTTCTTTACTGGGATTAGCTACTATTATTTCTTGTAAATAAATATTGTAACTTTTATTATTTTTTTTGAGTTTTTGTAACAAGCGTTGCGCACTACGCAATACTTCAGCTTTATTACTACCTACAATCCGCTCATCTAATAGAAGCATCCCACAATGGGCCCACACCTCGGCCCGCCCGCCAACCCGATACAAAATCATAATCTTCTCCCGTTTCAGTGCGCATTATGCGAGAATTAATGGCGCGGGGTTTGCGCCATTAATTCTTGAATAATGTGTACTGATAAAACAAAACTGTTGCAGCGCTGGGGCCAATGAGCATAGCGAGTTCGCTCCAGTGATGCTAAGCTCAAACCATTGCACGATCGCATCCGAGGCGTTAGCCTGGGGATGCGCGAGTGCTAAGCTTATCTCATTGCCGCGTTTGACTGCGCGGCTAAGCTTTACTCATATTCTTCATCAAACGTGCCAATCGCAAATGCTCTTCTTCTAATTCTTGCATAGCCAAGTCAATTTTGGCTTTTTTCTTTTTTAATTCGAGTCTACGTTCAGCTAATTGTAATTCCATACCTTCGGAATAACCTAGATAATGTTCTGGATTCCAAGAGTTCTCGGTTTTCACTATGTTCATTTTGACAACAGTTGATTTCACGATATTGGCTCCTAAAGTATGAAATAGTATCCATTAAGTTCTTAAATTTACGTTAAAGGATACAATAGCAGCTATTATGCCTGGCCTCTCACCAGGTCGGCACTAGTTTAACAGCGTATTACGGAGTGATCCTGTGCACAATACACTGCTAATGGACCGCTGCTACGGCCATTATTATTTACGGGGAAACTTCCATGCTCCACATTTACTGCATTTCCAAACATTGCAAGCAATGTCTATTGGTATTCTGGTGTCACAGAAATGAAATCTCTGAAACCAGTTTGTAAATAGTCTGAACATAGGTTTCTCCTGAATTAGGATCCCGTTGTGCGGCCACATCACGGGAAAACAATGCATGAAAGGTCACCCAAACCTCGGCCTCTTTGTTTGTGTCGGATGAGTTCTTTTCAGGTCTTTTAGACCTTGCCTAAGAACTCTAGTGGTAGGCTCCACAAGCTGCCGACTCAGCTAAGTACGTTTTCGGGCCTTCCAACCCGAAATGGCATTGATGGTTTGCAACTCACAGGTTCACTTATCATTCCGTGGCCATACCTGACTTTTGTTGCCTGGGGCTGCTTCCCCTTTCCTAGAAATAGGGTTACCACCAGTGCGTGCTACAAACAAATACTCCAATAAAAGTTCGTACACCGGTGGTGGTTAAATAGCTCCCGGGCATTGCACCCGGGAAGGTCTTAGTACGTGGTGGACTCACGACTCCTGTACTTCTCCTGGCTAGGGAACGAGGATGCCATCCCATCGTTACTTCGGAGTACGAACATCGATTCACTTACTATTAAATTATGTTGGTGCCCGACACAGGCATCGAACCTGCACCCCGTGTTACCGAGACCGGAGCCTAAATCCGGCGTGTCTACCAATTCCACCAATCGGGCTGGTCGGGGTAACAGGACTCGAACCTGCATAAATACGGATTTTAAGCCCGTTGCGTCAGCCAATTGCGCCATACCCCGTGGTCTGAGTGAGAGGATTCGAACCTCTGACAACTCGGTTCCAAGCCGAGAACTCTACCAGACTGAGCTACACTCAGTAGATATCCTGGATCTAGACTTTGGAGATGGAACGGGTACTAAAGCCAAGTGAATGCTTATCTCGGCAAGGGGAGTGGTAAATTGTGAGTATGTGCGAACATGGCGTGGAGTTTACGCTTAGTAAATTAATCCTGCAACTTCTGCTACGATACGTCCACTATACAGACGTAAATCATCTGTAAGTTCTTTAACAGTATCGTAGCGGTGTTTATATGGTGGTACGTCACTAACCATGTACAGACAACGATCGTTGACGGCAGAGCCAATAGTAACAAAACATTCAGCATCTATTTCAGGATAAGCTTTGAGAAGAAATTGCCAAGTATTCAAAGGCGGAACATCTAAATAAGATGTGGCTCCGTCTACACCTTCAAAATCCTTTATAATCCAATCGTATGTATTCTTGGTTACTACATACATAGACACGTATTCGCCACCTAGTATAACAAGGTATAGTTCACGTATATCAGTGTTTGTCATTTTTTGTACTCCAATTGTAATATGTTAGCAGCTTCAATGGTAAGATCTGGACGTACACCTTTGTACTGAGGTTGATAAAGTGAACCACCAGGATAGGCGTAAAGATACTTTACTTCCACAAGAGTGCCCTTACTGGGAACACCATAGTTGGAAGGTATTGTGCAGTTGCCTACGCGGATCCAATTACCAAAGGGAGAATCTTCTGTTTGAGCAGATATATTCCATAGTTCAAGAGCAACACTGCGTTTTAAATCGTGAACAGAGTGAACGCGACAAGTAGCACTAGCCCAGAATTTTAATTTCAAAGCACAACCACCAGAGTTAGGTTTGCCTGCTCGATACACTCCTTTGCCATCGCGTATTACTATGCCCTCTTCATTATTTAAACGAGCATTCTCGGCATATCGATTTAGTTGGGAGTAACTTTTTATTAACACAGGCTCTTCGATAATAAGCGTATGTAAACTGTGGTTGACAATTCTATACTTGAATAAATCAAGCATGGGAGAACGTTCAGCGAAAGTCCAATCAGTATTGTCGTCCTGGGGAATTATATCAAAGATGCGAAGATGAGTTCCCATATCTTCACAATCCATGACTCCTTTCCAAGGCTTACCTTCAAATAGTCTGATTAAATCAGGCATAATTTCTGGCGCTACGGTAGTTTTCAATCCTTTGCGATTGGCCGGCGTGATTACATTTGGAGAGTAAATAATGCCACGTCGTTCGCCATCATGCTTGATTTGAACATAGCATTCCGGTTTGAAATCATTATATACCTGTAGTAAATCTGTTGCTTTGATAGGATTGAGTAGCTGAGGCAGCCAGAATGTCTTCTCAGCAGCCACCACATCGAATGTAAGCGGTTTATTTCCTCCACTGGTGTATTCGTATCCTTTTCGTGCTTTTGAGTCCACCAGCTTCGAATAAAGAGCATTAGCTTTCTCAAATGAGAGAGGTCGTGGAGTTTTTGTACCTGTTGTAAGAGATTTACCGTAAGGACCATAGGCAAAATTTACTATCCAACCGTGATTGTCATCATCTTTGATTACACGTTCTAGTGAAACCTTGTAAACTTTATTGGAGCTACCTTGAGTGCATCGCATTTCAATGTTTTTATTTTCCATCGAATTTCCCCGATTGTAAGTGACGGAGTACAATGAGATCTGCAAATAAATTATCTGCCAAGATCAATTTATGTTTTAATTCTTTGGTAAGCTTACGTTCAGCAGCAATGTATTTCATGAGTTTGCGAACAAAATGCAAACTATATCGTGAATTACAATGTTGTCTTTTCAGATGCCATTTGATAAATTTATATCCACGTTTAGTGATTCGTTTCTTCATTATTGTACTCTGCAAAATAGTTGATAAAGATCTGTCATGGGACCATAAGATTCGGGTTTTGTGTGAACAGACATGTTACCTGTAGGAGTGAAACCTTCCTGTTGGAGCATACAATATTCACTTAAAAAGGTTTGCTCATCATAAGCTTTTATCAGAGCCATTTCGTTATGTCTATAAATCATCGTCGTCTACTCCGGTAATATGAGGATTAAATTCATGGTCAAATACCCATTTCATCCAGGATACTCGTTCGTTGTTCATGGGAGTGGAGAAGACCAGTGCAGTACCATTCTTGTACTGGATTACCACAGCTATGTCCTCAATATGTTCTGCAATTTCTGTTAAATGTGCACAAAATACTTCAGGGGTGGTATCACCTTTTATCATTTCAATCTTGCTCATTTGGTGAACCTCTCAATTTCATCTGTATGTCGTACACCACAATGAGCATATGCTATTTCATGATTACGTGTGGTGATACGTTTTAAACTATGACCTTTGACGTAAAATATATTTACAGTTGTTCTAGTGTCGTCGGTCCAACGAGTGCAGCCCCTATAGTTTCTCATCACATGTATATATTTCGGTATACAAGCTTTCTGTACTTCGTCGTACGATAAAGCAAAGTCTCCCACAATGGGACCCATTGGTTCTTCTATTGCAACGCGATAGAAAGGACAATTGGCACGTATAGTAG
>SDBT01005388.1_pt1 | contig 21482 bp, 33 predicted proteins | sample 2277101 | NCBI WGS metagenome assembly SDBT01 (sample SAMN10404973, study PRJNA504765) | marine sediment metagenome | isolation source: marine sediment core GS10_PC15, 103 cmbsf | place: Arctic Ocean: Southern Knipovich Ridge | collected 2010
ATTAGTTTAATCCAATCTCTTAAACCCCCATAAAACACAAATTCCTACACATAATAATGCAAATCCATAAATTGCATATTTTTTTATTAGCTCGGTTTTAGATTCATAAACAATATTATCTTTGGTTTTTATATCTTCTGTTTCTGTTGAAACTTCAGAAGCTCCAAGCTTAATCACACTTCCAGTAATAGGCGCAGTTTGTATAGACTCAAGAACTTTAGGAACCTCTTCTTCATCGTCTTCCTCTTCCCTTTCTAAAATATCTATATATTTATCATTTTCTTCCTCACCTTCTATTTTAAAAAAGATTTTTGCTCTACCATAAAAATCTTTATAATCTTCCCTAATTCTTAATTTTACATCTTCTGTTTCATCCCCAGAACCCCTAAATAAATCATTAATATAATACCTCCCAGATTTCCATTCTTCTTCCTCTGCATCATATCTATCAGAAATTACAGTATCATTTTCTTTAAACTCAATCCAAATTTTTAAATCATAAGACCCATCCCTAAGATTAAATGCTTTAATCTCAACTTCAAACTCTTGTCCATTTATAATATCCTCATCATTCCAATCAATTTCAAGATAAATTTCTGCTTCTTCTTCATTTCCTGTATTTCCATTTCCATCATCACCATTATCTTCACAAGAATTTCCAGAACCTTTTGTAGAATCTGTAAAATTCCATTCTCCATTACAATATTGCCATGTTTTGCCATCATTATCAGAATCTTCTATCACAATACTAAAATCAACAAGAGAAGAACCATTAAACAGACTTACAGATTCATTAACATTATCTAACCATTGACTTTCTAGATTAATAATTAAATAATTTTGAAAAGTTTGATTTAATAAAATTTCATCATCATCTTTATTTACTATCTTCCATCCAGTTAAATTAATTTCTTCATTAGAATATAATTCAATCCATTCATTCCCAGCATCAGTTCCTTCAGGATTCAATTCAACCTCATTCACCCTAACACCACTAATTAAGCTAATCATTATTAGTGAAGTAAACAGCCCCACTAGTATTATCCAACTCTTTTTCATCTAAAAAAATATCTTTTCCTATTTTTAAAGATTTATCTTTTTTAGTATGCTTTTTTCCATACGTTTCTAAGAAGTCATCATACTTAATTTCAATTTTCCTACCTTTTTTTATAGCCTTTGCAATCCAAATTTCTGAGAAGATTTTCTTCTCTAAGTACCAAGCACATTTTTCCTTTTCTATTTTAGAGAGAATACCATTAATTTTCACTTCAATTCCTATAACACTATATGCCCCTTCATAAATCTGTTTAATTGAAATAAAGTCTGGAAAACCAGTACCTATTACCATCGCTTTTTGAAAAGGATTATATTTTCTTTTGGCAGGAACTATTTCTCCTTTTTCTAAATCCACGTTGTTAGACCATTTATCAACGACTCTCCCTTTATCTTCCAAATCTTTTCTAACTTTTAATTCAAATCTATTTCCTGCAGCCCGAGATTTCCTGCCTTTTTGAATATTTGATTTTTTCTTAGATTTCGCAACACCTTTTTCCCAAGAAGTTTCATATTTTTCACTTCCTGCTTTTTCAATCAAATCCATAATCTTCTTTTCATTCTCTTTCTTTATCCTTTTCATAGGAATATAAAATCAAATAGCTATTTAAAATTTCACAAATCCCTTGCAAGCAAAGTCCTTCTCTGATTTGCTTTAGCTCTTTTAATTGCATTACCTAAAATTTCCTCAACTTTTTTTTCTAATTCAGGTTCAACTTCTTCAGCAACATTATTTATTTTCCCTTCTTTATCTAATTTTTTAACAATCTGCCTTATTTTAGATTTTACAATTATTCCTGTCATTTTATTTATTCATTTTTTGGAATTTTATTATATTTTTAAGTTATATCAAAGAGTTCTTTTAGTCCTCATCTTCATATCTTTCTATGCTTATATAATATTAATATTATTTATTATTTTCTATCAGGCTTCATAAAAGGAAACAGCAAAACTTCTCTTAATGAATTTGAATCAGTAATTAACATAACAAATCTATCAATACCCATACCAAAACCAGCAGCAGGAGGCATAGCATATTTCAAAGCTTCTACAAATTCTTTATCATGTTCATGTTTTTCTCCTTTTTTCTTTGCTTGCTCTTTAAATCTTTTTTCTTGTTCTAAAGGATTATTTAATTCAGAAAAAGCTTTAACTAATTCTATACCATCTATAATTAATTGAAAACTTTGAACAGTTTTATCATCATTTTCTTTTGCAAGAGGTAATATCTCTTTTGGAGAATTTATAACAAAAGTCGGCTCTTTAATTTTTTTAATTGCTTGTTTAAACGCATCATCAGTCATCTTTCCTTTTGTTAATTTTTCAAATGTAATTTTTTTAAACGGTTTTTTAATTTTAATTTTTTTTCCATTTCTTTCTATTTCAAGTTTTCCATTTAATTTTTTAATAACATAAGTAATAAGCTCTTCTGTTAATTTCATTAATTGATTATATTCAATGTAAGCTTGGTAAAATTCTAAATTTGTAAACTCAGGATTATGGTTCCAATCAACACCTTCATTTCTAAAACATCTTGAAAATTCAAATATTTTATCAAATCCAGCTATTAATAATCTTTTTAAATAAAGTTCTGGGGCAATCCTCATATAAACATTTATATCATATGCATTATACTTTGTTACAAATGGCTTAGCAATTGCTCCTCCAGGAATTGGTTGTAGAACAGGAGTGTCTACTTCTAAAAATCCTTTTTTAATTAAAAAATCTCTTAAAGCCTTTATTACTTCAGACCTTTTTTCAAAAATCTGCTTAGTTTCTGGATTCATAATTAAATCCAAATATCTTTTTCTATATCTTTCTTCTTTATCTTGTAAACCATGCCATTTTTCAGGAAGAGGCAAAAGCGATTTAGAAAGTAATTCTAATTTTTTAATTAAAACAGAAATCTCTCCTGTTTTTGTTTTCATCACCATGCCTTCACAGCCAATTATATCCCCAACATCAATATATTTTTTAAAAAATTCAATATTTTTTCCACTTGTTTTTCCTTTTTGTAAGACAATTTGAATCTTTCCTTTAGAATCTTGAACAGAAGCAAAAATCAATTTTCCAAGATTTCTTATTATCATAACTCTTCCAGCAATTTTAATTTTAATTTTAGTAATTTGATTATTCTTTAATTTAATATTTTTTCTCTTAATTTCAGAAGAAAAATCTTTAACATCAAATTTATAAGCATAAGGGTTAACTCCAGATTTAATCAACTCCTTTAATCTTTTCTCTTTTTCTTTTATTATTTGTTGTTCTCGTGTCATTTTTAATCCTCTTTTTCACAATCTCAGTACTTTAAAACCACTAAAACCCTGGTGTTTAATTTCTTCTGTTGTTACATTTTTAACCTCAGAATGAGGAAGCCCTTGTTTACATGCTTCCACCATCTCATTAACATTTTCATCTTTTCCTTCAACAACAACTTCAACTCTTCCATCATCTAAATTTCTTACAAATCCTTTTAATTCAAGCTCTTTTGCCTTATCTTCAATAGATTTTCTAAAAAATACTCCCTGCACAATACCAGATATAAAAAGTTTAAGTGTTTTCATAATTAAGATAAATAGAAATAGTTTTTATATGTTATGCTCAAGAAGAATAAAGGGGGATAGGTTGAGGTCTAGGAAATAATTTAGAAGTACCTGCTTTTACCCATAAAAGGTCTATAGATCTATTAGTTATCTGATTTCTTCTTCCTAAAAGACTTACAAGGCTAGATCTAAAGTTATGGAGCATTAGTGGATTATCTAACTTTGTTTTTAAAAAATCCCCTATATTTTTTTCAGCCTTATATACAGTTTTTAAAAGAGATTTAAGTGCATCTAATGATTGAGAATTTATAGTAGAATCTACGTAATCAGTTAAAGCAGAAACTCGTGATAAACACGCCTTAGGATCAGTTGTAGGTTTATAACCGGGAGGTTCAGGATCATCCATTTGTAAATGAAAATCTTACTGTTTAAAAACCTTTCTAATCTGATTCCCTCAAATCCAACTCATTATTAATTATAATAAATGTTTGAGAAGAAAAATAAGTTTCTTTTCCTATTGAAACTCTTTCTTTAAATCTTTTTATCTCTTTTTTAGGAAGCCCTTCATGATCTCCAATAATAAAAACACAATCTCTTAATTCATCATCTTCTAATGTCCTTATATTTTTTCCTTTTCCATCTAATATAAAAATTGTTTTTCCTTGTTTTTCTAATTCTAAAACAAGTTGAGAAAAACTCTTTTTTTCAATAAAACATCCAGCAAAAACTTCTGTTTTCTTTCCTTGTTTACATTTGTACAACATTCTTTTAATTAATCCTGCAATATCTTTTTTACTAATTGGAAGTTCTTTATCTGAAACAAATTCTAAATGCATTGGGGGATTTGGAGCCCCATTAAAAATTAAATGTAAATGAATATTATCACGAAGTTTATTAGATAAAAACAAAGCTTGAATAATAACATTACAGACAATATCCATTCTTCCAGCTTTCATTAATTCTCTAACATCAAAATTCCCACTTGTTCTGGCTTTTTCAGAATAATAAATAAATTCTCTCATAGATTTACAAAGAATTTATTGATTTAAAGAATTAACTACTTTTTTGTTTTAATTTCTTAAGCCTCTTAAATCTTCTAACTTTTCTTAAATCAATCATTTGTTCTGTTGCATAACTAAAAGCAAGAGGGGGCATATGTATATGTTTTAAAATAAACTTTTTAACAATTTCAGGTTCTTTTTTTCCAGCTTCTCTTAACATCCATCCAGTTGCTTTTTGAATATAAGGTTCTAAGTCATTAATATAATCTTCTGCTAATTTCATAGTTAATTTAACATCTCCTGTTCTGATTCTTGGAAGGGTAGAAACAATAGCAATTCTTCTTTGCCAAAAATTTTCATTTTTACTTAATTTTAAAAGTTCTTTTTCAAGTTTAGGATAAACTAATAAAATTTTCCCAATTATAAAAGAAGAAACAGCATCTATCTGGTCCCATGTTTGAATTTCTTTTAATCTAGGTTTTAAAAATTTCCAAGTTTTCATATCAAATTCTTGTTCATATAATTGAAGAGCATATAATGCTAAAGACATTTCTTCATGATATCCTGATTTCCATAACCTATCAAATATTTTATAAAATTCTTTTAAATTATGTTCCTCATGAAGTCTTTTTGCCATAGTTCTTATTTCAGGAACTCTAACCCCATAAAATTCATAAGGAGATTTAATATATCTTTTAATATCTGAGGCAAATTGTTTATCACTTAATTTTTTTAATTGCTTTTTTATTCCATTTTCATTATTCATTTTTATTCCTCAATATTTTATCTTAGAATCTTATAAATTTTTAAGTTTTGTTATGAGTAGCTTAATCTACTCTTTAAACCAATTCTTATTTTATAATTTACTAAATTGATTTAACTCACCTCATCTCCATATCTTCCTATACTTATAAGATACTAGTTTATTTTTATAGTTTATTTATTATTAATTAAATTTAATTTAAAATTATCTAGATAAAGCTTTTCTATGAACTTGTACTTGTTTAGCTTTTGAAGTATGTCTTTGTTCTTTTGCCTGCATTTTTGCCTGCGCTAAACTTTCTTCTTTAGAAGCTTCTTTCTTTTCTTTAGTTTCTTCGCTTTCTTCAGGTTTTGGTTCTTCTTTTGGTTCTTCTGGTTTTTTAATTTCTTCAGGTGCTTTCACTTTTTTCTTAATGTCTAATTTTGCTTTTTCTTCTCTTAATTTAGCAAATTTTACATGAGTAGGAATATCTACTAATTCAACTCTAACAATATCATTATCATATTTTTTAGCTTTAATTTTAATTCTTGCAGGCGGCTTTCTCATCCCTCTAAATCTTATTTCATTATTTAAAATTTGCTCGATTTTTATTTTTCTTAAATCTCTATCATAAATTTTCATGTGCCTTGCTATAAATTGTTTTAATGCTTTTACAGCTTTGCTTGCCCTTTTATATTTTGGAACTTTTAACCATTCTTTTCTTAATGGAACAATATATTCTCTTTCCAAAACAATCTCTGGTTCTGTTTTTTTCTTCTTTGCCATTTTTAGTTTACTTTTAACTTATATCTTTATAAATCTTTAAGCTGAGTTGATGAGTGACTTAATCTCTCATAGCATCTTGTCCTATGCTTATAAGATACTGATACCATTTTATCCCAACTGCTGTTTCTTTTGTCTTCTTGGTTTAATTTTTAATTTAGTTCTTCTCCAGTTTCTCTTAACATGAGTTACAGATGAAGGATGTGCTTTTTTTCCAACTCCTAATTTCTTTAAAACTACCCAAACAGGAGCCCATCTAGTTCTTTTATTCATCTTACTTAATTTGATTTTCTTTTGGTATTTTGGCTTTGCCATTTTTATCTGGAATCTCTATAAAATTTAAGTTTTGAAGATGATTTTCTTAACTTAATCTCTCATCAGCATCTCTTCCTATGCTTATAAGATACTAGTTATTTACCTCCTTCATTTCTTCTTTTACTTCTTCTTTAATTTCTTTATCAGCTTGTTTTTGAGTAATCTCATGTTCTTCCACTTTTTCTTCTGTTTCAGTTATTTCTTTAGCTAATTCTTTTTCAATATTTTCAATTTCTATATTTTCTATATTTTCTACATCTTCTACTTTATTACTTTGATGCTCAGTAGTGTGTAACTCTTTATTTTTAGAAATATCAGTTAATTCTTTTTTTTCTATCTTTATTCCATCTAAAAATTCTTTTCCTTTAACAGTTAATTTTCTTCCTGCCCTTTTTCCAGGCTCAATTTGTTTTTCTAAAAGTTCAGCAGCTTCTGCTTGTTGCAAAATTGTTCTTATAATCTTGCCAGAAGCTTTTTTAAATCTTTCAGGTTTCATTCCCCTATTTTTTTTACTTCCATATCTTGTTCTTAATTTACTAACTCCAACAATCTTATTAATATAAATTTGTCTTAAAATACTTGCAGCTCTTTTATACCAAAAATCTTTTTCTTGAGGTGGTCTTTTTTTTGCAACACCTGTTTTAACAAATATAGCCCATTCTGGCTCCTTAAACTCAGGAATTTCTTTTAAAGCAGAAGCTAATTGTTGATTATATTTATCTGCAGGTATTTCATATACAGGTGATGTTTTCATTTTATTTATTCTATTTTTATTCTTGAATTTAATAAATCTTTAAGCTGTGTTGATGAGTAACTTAATCTCCTCATCTGTATCTCTAAATATTTTATAAGATATTAATTTTTCTATTATCAAGCCATTCCTTGCGGAATTAGATAAGCAAATATTTACCTTTTAACCTAAAAATAATTAAAGAGAGAGCTTTATAAAGTTTTCTTAGTTAGTTAATTTATGGATTTAGAATATAAAGTAATTTTAGGAATTCTATTAATTGGTGAAGGAATTCTTTTATTTGGTACAGAAAAACTAGTATATCATACAAATAAAGTTAAGAGTGCTGCAACAAAATTTCTTGATTCTGCTACAAGCTATTTCTCAGAAAGAGTATCAGGACCAGAAGATATTAGTTCTTTAGCCAAATTAGCAAAATATAGAAAAGAGTGTGGAATATAGTTTATTTACCTCTCGCCTTCCGCCACTTCTTTAAAAAAATACTAAACCCAATTATTTTATATGTAAATTTAACCCCTAAATATTCTTGAATCTCTTTAGCATATTTTTTAACATCTTGTTTGCTTTCTCGAGCACTTTTTAAAATATGTATTTTAATTGTTTTATTTTGATATTTTTCAAATCTTTGTTTTAAATTTGTTAAAAACTCAGAAGTAAGTCCTTTTTTTCCTAATTGTATTTCTGATTCAGATGTCATGATTTTAATAATGATTATTCCTATTTAATATTATCTTTTCTTTAATCAATAAAATTAACAATTTATAAAACCTTAGCTAATTTTTTTCTTAATTTTTTTCTTGCAAAATATAAATCACTTTTAACCTTTACTATAGGAATCTTTAATTTATCTGCTATATCTCTGGGCCACTCTCCTTTAAAATAACGCATATAAATTAAATCTTGTTTTTTCTTAGGAAGCTGTGAAATAGCTTGTAATACTTTTTCATCATCTTCTTGTTTAATAAGTTCTTGTATTGGTGAGAGTGCATCTTCATATATAAAAAACTCTTCAAAATTATCCCTTCTTTCTTTTTCCATGCTTATTAAAAATTTTTTGTTTTTTTTAAGAGTTGAAAAGTTAGTTTCTTTACTATGTAATCGTTGATATTTAAGATAGTCATAGGTTAAATTTTTAGTAAGAGCAAAACTCCAAGATAGGAATCTTTTATTTTTAACTATTGGTTCTGAATCCTCTATGATATAATCATAAGCTTCACCCTTTTTTGTAATAATATTAAAAATACATTGAGAATAAATTTCATTTGCATCATAGTAATTTCTTATAAATTTTCTTATAAAAGGGATGAACAAGAATTTTAAATCATTCCCATTTTCCATACCCTTTGCAATAGCATTTTTTATCCTTTCTACATTTTCTACTCTTTGTTCTAGAGGACAGAATTTATTATATTTACCTGGCATATCATTATAAAAAATTTAATTTACTTGAATTCCTGTAATTATTTAACACCCAAATTATCGCTTGGAATTGCCTGCATAATTTCTTGTCTTGTAACAGGAAAATGAAACTTATTTTTAATTTTCTTAGAAATCTTGTCAGCAGCTTCTTCTTTTGTTAATTTTCCTTGTTTTATTTCTACTAATATTTTTTCCTTAGTTGCTTTAGGGACTGCTCTTAATTTTCCTTTTTGGATAACTAAAACAAGTTCTGGTTTTACTTTCATAACTTTTTTATTAGCTTTAATGCCAAAAGTTCCTATTTTCATTGATTTAGTTTTGTAAATATCTTGCCCTTTAAACATATCAACTTCTATTTTTTTCTCTCCAAGTTTCCATTGATGAGAAAAACAAGCACAAATAATAGCAGTTTCTTCTAAATCTCTTTTAGTTGGATTATGAGATTGAATTATCATAAAAGAACTTCCAGGCAAAGCAGTATGCATAATTACATATTCAGGCCTTAAAAAATTTCTAATAACACTTTCATTTTGACTATCTGATTTCCCACCAACAACTAAAACATTATTAGATGTAAAAAACCATCTATAGTTATTATAGTCTTTTGCAGGGTTCAGTTTTCTTACCATAAAAATAACAGAAAAAGCGGGTTTTTAAGGATTTGGGTTTTCTTGGATTATCTTCCTAACAACTCCCTCATCAGCATCAACAAAAACTAAGTCTCCGTCTTTAAACACTTTAGTAGCATTATGTGTGCCGACAATACAGGGTTTTTGAAACTCTCTTGCAACAATTGCTGCATGACATGTAATTCCTCCCTCATCTGTCACAAATGCAGAAGCTTTGTCCATAGCAATTATATGATCAGGAGTTGTCATAGGAGAAACTAAAATATCTCCTATTTTAACTTTATTACAATCTTCAGTTTTAAAGATTAATTTCACAACCCCGCGCGCTTTTCCCCTCATAGCAATATCTCCCCTAACCTCATTAACTTCCTCTAAAATTTCCTCAACAATTTCAAGCTCATGTTCTTTTGAAAGCTCTTCAAATAAGATATCCGTTTCAAGATAATGACTATACAAACTATAATATTTTTTTCTTTTTTCTAATTCTTGTCTTAAAGGAAACACTCCTGTTTCAAATTCCTGAATTAAAATAACATCTTCAAAACCATTTATTTCAGGATAAATCTTAGGAATTGATTTTAAAATAAAATCAGCAAACTCATATGAAAATTCTCCATAATTTTTTCTTATTTCTAATAAAAAATTAATAAATTTATCATCAGAGAGTATATCAGGAGTGATTGATATTTGGTCAAATATAGTAATAGCTGGCCAGCATTTAACTTTTATATCATATAACTTCATTATATCATTTTTTTCTAATTCTTTATTAAAAAAACTTCTTCCATAACTGACATTTTTTATAAAATCTGCTATTAAACTATCTAAAAAACCAGGTTCTTTAAGTTTTTCAGCAAGAGCATCCCAAAATTCTTCACCATTTTTTATTTCATAATATAAATCAACTATCCCATTATTATTAACAAAATAATGTTTATTATAACAACAACCAACCCATTTTTTTAATTCCTGAGTATCTCCTTCATTCCAAGCTTGTGTACCAATCAGCCAACCTTCTCTAGAATGGCATTTTTTATATCTTTTCATCTGCCTCTTTTTTTGGTTATGAAACTTTATTCTTCACAAACAGCTAATAATTTGGTTAAATTAACATCATACTTGTTGTCTCTTCTAAAAGTTCCTTGAGTATATGTGCCACCTTTATCTTTTTCAAGAATTAACTCAGCGCATTCTCCTAACTTAAATACTCCTCCAATATCCTCAAGTGTAGCAGAGTATCTCTTGCAGAATTTATTCCAGCAGTGAAGATTTGTTCAACAATAGATAAGTGTGAAGGAAATAAGCCTAATCTGTACTTATTACTAATCATCTCATTAATCTCATCAACTAAAAAAGCTTGTCCTCTTCTTATCATCTCATTGTAACAAGTAATATATTTACCTTTAAAATCTGTTGAATCAGGGTCTGCAGCCCATATTTTCATATATTTTTCTTCATCAGCATCTATTTCATCATCATTAAAATCTAGATGGTCATATCCAAGCAAAGCAGCTCTTGAAATTATAAATTTGTCAAAAAAACCATCCTCACTCAACCTTTCTAAATCTTTTTGAGAATTAGGAGGAAGTTGGATATTACTTATTCCAGTTAAAATAGATTTTCCAGTATCTTCTGCTCTTGGTTGACCACTATGAAGCATTAAAATGTTTTTACTTGAAATTCCTCTTGGAAAATATTTTTCCCTTAAACTTTGTCCAAAATTATAAGCTTGTTTTATTGCTTCTGGAACAAGAATATTATCTTTATGTTTTCCATGCCTTCCCAAAACAAGAACTTTTTCACCTTTAGCCATAATAAGCTACTACCAAAACAATTTAAAAACACTTGTGAAGATTTTTCCGTAAAATACGGAAGATTTATAAAATAATATACTCATTATAAGTAAAATGGAAGATACCCTTATTTATGGAGAGAAATTTAAAATAGATAATAAAGATAAAAAAATAATTAAATCTTTATATGAAAACGGAAGAGCAACAATAGCCCAAATAGAAAAGAAAACAGGAATTAGAAGAGATTCAGTTTCTTATAGGATAAAAAAATTATTAGAACGAGGAATAATTTCTTGTATAATCCCAATTATTGATCCCGGAAAATTAGGTTATAATTTAATCAACGAGGTTTTAATTAGAACAAAAGTTGGAACAAAAGAACAAGAAGAAAGGTTTATAAAAAAATTGAAAAATAACCCCCTTGTAGTCTATCTTGCTGTATTAAGTGGAAGATGGGACTATAATTTAAGCATTTGTGCAAGAAACCCAAAACATTTTAATGAAATTTTAAAAGAAATAAGGGCAATAGAATCTGATTATATAAAAGAATTTGAAATATTTACAATAGTAAGTGAAGAAAAATATGAAAGTTCATTAGGGCTTTTAGATTAATTATTTAATTTTTTATATTAATATCTTATCACAATCTTAAGTATAGACTTTTGTTAATTAGGCTATGCTCTCATCTCCAAAGCTATTCTCTAATCTACTCAGCTTAAATATTTTAAGATTATTAGAATAAGTGGTTAAAACCTCTTCTTCAACTCTCTTATCTTTTTAACATACTCTTTATCTAAATAAACTTGTTTTTGATTCCATTTTTTATTTTGCATTCCAATCGGCATATTTGGTATAATGTGAATATGCATATGGTTAATTGATTTACGAATGATTTTTTTATTTCCTTCCCTGTAAAGAACATTAATATTCGTTTCTTTTTTCTTAAGCTTTTTCATCCCATAAGCTGTCATCTTTAATATTGCTAATTTTTCTCTTTTTTTTAAAGAACCAAATGTAAGAACATGCCTTTTTGGAATAACCAACAAATGATTTTTAATATAAGGTGCTTTTGCAAGCGTAAGAATTGCATATTTGTTTTGCTTTAAGATTTCATCTTTTTCAAGCTCACAAAAGGGACATTTTTTCAATGTTTTAAGGTATTTTTTATATGATTGCATTTTATCTTTTTATATTAAAAGAGAATAGATTTTTTAAGAGTTTCTAATTTTTTCTAAGAAAGTATATACTATAAAACATAAATATTTAAATACTTATAAGTGTGTATAAATAAGTATAAGATGAAAAAGAGGATAAACATAACAGTTGATGAGAAATTGATAAAAAAGTTTCAAAAATTTTGTAAAAAAAGCGGGATGAAAATTTCTACTAGAATAGAACTTCTTATAAGAAAAGATATTAAAAAATAATAAAATGTTTTGTGAAGATTTAGAACAAATTAAGCTAAAAGTTAGTGAAGAATTTAATTTACTTAGAGAAAAATATGGAAATCTTTTAATAAGATTTTATAAGGAAAAGATAAATGTAGAAGATTGGAATGGATTTATAATTAATGGTTTTGATAATGAAGAGATTTCTTTTATGTTTGGAGTTAATATTAAAAAACATATCAAAAATAATTATGATTTAGATATAGAAATAGATTTAGGAAAAGGCTCTAAATTTTTATTAAAAGAAAATTCTTTAAGATTATTAATCTCTCCAGAAAAAGCAGCAATTTTAACTTGGATTTGTACAGATGGATATTTAGATATAGGGAGAAGAGGATACTATATCACAGTTAGAGATGAAGAAGAAGGATTATTACATCATTTTATAAATCTTATAAAGAAAGTCTATGGGGAAATCCACACAAGAATATCAAAAATTAAAAATAAAAATGCTTATGAAGCAGTAATCTGCTCTAAAAGGATATTATCAGATATTCTTACTTATATTCCCTTATCTTCTACAAGAAAATGGAGTTTTCCAATTCAATTTTTAGATAAGGAAGGGATAAAATCTGCTTTAAGAATTTTAACACAAACAGAAGGATGTATTTTTGAAACAAATAGATTAAGGATGATAGAAATAACTCTTGCGAATTTAGAAGCACTTACACAAGCAAAATATCTCTTTGAAAATTTAGATATTCCAACCAAAAGTATAAGAAAGGATTTTTCAGGAGGATATCAAAGATATAAGCTTGGAATCTCAACCAGGGAGAATTTAGAAAAATTTGGGGAGATAATAGGATTTATCCCAGACTCTAAAAAACATAATAAATTCAAAAAGATTATGAGTGAATATAAGGAACACCATAAAGTAAATTGTGGGGAAGTAATAATAAATATAATTAAAAACAATCCTAATTTAGCAACTAAAGAGATAATTAGATTAGGTAATTTTGATAGAAGTGTCGTTTCTAGAAATCTAAAAAAATTAAGAAGTATAGAAAAAGTAGATTATAAAAAAGGAAAAGGAAATCTGAGGTTGTGGTTTCTTAACTACCCCACTTCTCAATAGCTAATCTTAATTCTGCATGAGTCTTAGCATATTTTTTTAAATTAATTCTTTCTATTGTTGCATTTAATGCTTGTTTTACCGCTCTTGCTCCTGCACCAGTTCCATTTGGATGTGAATGAATTCCACCACCAAATTGCATAATTAAATCATTTCCAAAATTTTTAACAAGATTAGGGATGTCTAACGGGCACAATCCTCCAGAACTAACTGCAAATACAGACTTAATCTTTTCCCAATCTTGCACTAATCTTTTTTTTGTAGCTTTAACTTTTTTATCTTCAATTTCCTCAACTAATTCTTTTATATCAGAAAGATTTCCTTCTAGTTTTCCAACACCTGTTCCAACATGTAATTGGTCAACTCCAATTAATCTTGCAAAATCAGCTAAAACCATCATACTTATACCATGTTTAGGATTTCTAGTCATAGCAGCATGTAAGGCGCGGTGACAATGTATAGCAAGTTTAAAATCTGCTTCTCTAAGAGTTTGTAATGCACTAAACCCTGCAGTTAAAAAATCAATCATAATATACTTCCCCCCTAAATCTTCAACTAATTGAGCTCGCCTCATCATCTCTTTTGTTTCTGCAGTAACATTTTCAATATAACCCTTTTTCATTCCAGTTTCTTCTTCAGCTTTATTACAATATTCTAAAGTTCTTGCTAATCTCTCTTCAAATTCATTAAATTTTTGGCTTGCTAAATTTTCATCTGCTTTAACTAAATCACAACCTCCTAACCAGGATTCATAAGCAGATTTAGCATGCTCATAAGGATTTAAACCAAGTTTAGGTTTAATTATTGTTCCAATTAAAGGCCTATTTTTAATTTTTAACATCTTTCTTACACCTTCTATTCCAAATTTTGGACCTATAAATCCATTTAATATTTTTTTAGGAAAAGAAACATCTTCTAATCTTAAATTTTTAACAACTTTCATTCCAAATATATTTCCTGCTATTGATGAAAGAACATTTGGGGCATTTCCTTCTTCAAATAATTCTTGAGGATAAGCAATTTTAATCCACTTGCCTTTAATCTCAAAAACTTTTGCCATTAATCTTTCAGCAGTTTTAGTTAATTTTAAATTAGTCCATGTCCCAACACTACTTTCAAGGGCAACTGTTGCTGCAGCTTGTTTTAAAGAAATTCTATTAGGTTCAATTCTAAACAAACAAATCAAATCACTTCTTTTTGGTTTATATTTTAAATTTATAAAATCTAATGGTTTCATTTTTTTTGAAAAATTTCTTTTAAATTAAGTACATGACCATTATTAAAAACTCCTTTTATATTATTTCTAATACCTAAAAGAAGAGCAACACCAATAAGTCCAAGTATTCCAACTACAACAAAAACAGGTTTAAAACCAAATTGACTAACTGCTAATCCACCGATTAAAGCTGAAACTCCAGTTCCAAGACCAACAGAAGTAGCATCTAATCCCCATTCTGTTGCTTCTTTTCCTTTATCAATGTGCCTTGTGAAGATTGCAGACCAACCAGAAAAACTCATAGCTAGTCCAATACCATAAATTGCTTGTAAAATATAAATGTGCCAAGGTAATTTAGAGAAAATATATCCAAAAGGTATTAGTGATGCAATAAAAAGTCCAGCTACAAGGAAAAAATAATCATCTTTTTCTCCTTTATGATTATCTAGAAAAATTCCAAATGGAATTCGTAGGATTGATGTTAATATCCAGTAGATAGATGAAGCTATTCCAACTACAAGGATAGAGCCCCCCTGTATACTATTAACAATAAAAATAGCAAAGATTGGAGTGATTAATCCCCAACCAGCAAAAAATATTAAGTCACTTAAAACCAAATATTTTACAACATTATTAATTTTTAATTTCATCTCTTTTTACTCCAAACAAGCAGGTTTCTCACCATGAGCTTTATGATATCTTATACATTCACAACAAATCCCATGCCTCTCGCACCATGTTTCTGAACAAGGACATTCTTTCTCATTTTCTTTTTTATTTGGGCATTTTTGTCTGGTCATTTTTTTTACCAGTATAGTCTTTATTAAGATTTCCCATTCCTGGAAAAGCTAATCTTTTTAATGGGCCTTTTATTAAAGAATATGCAGGAATCATTCTTGTTCTCGCTCTTTCTTCAACCATCCATCCCCATATTTTTTTAGGTATCATTTTTATCTTAAATAATCAAGAAACAACTACTTTTATATTTTACTTCTTCTAGTATTTTTACTAAAAAGATAAAACACCATACTTAATATGATTACAATAAGAAAAAGAAAAATTGTTAGAGCAAAGCTTTGGTTATATCTTGTTATCTCAACACCTCGTATAGTATTTGTTTTAAGTAAACCAGAGATAACACTATCTAATACGCTTCCCAATCCAAAACCCATTAAACCAACAGAAAAATAATTTCTCTTATAAAATATTAGAAGTAGAGCAGATACTAAAATAAAAAGAATTCCATAATGATAATGATGTATTGTTAATCCTGTAACTGCTCTTAAAAATGAAAGACTTCCATCATTATAAAACAAAAAAACTCTTAATCTCCAGAATAAGAATGCAATTACAAAACATGAAATGAAAATTATTAATTTCTTTTTATTATTCATAAAAAATCTTATGATAATGTGCTTATAAGATTATATTTGCTGAGAAAATTATATTCTAATAAATAGATGAATCTTTTCAATCAGGCAATGCAGGTGGTTGAGGTATTGAACTTCCCCCACCAATTATACTTCCACCATCTCCACCACTAAGCCAAAAGTAAATTCCTATTCCAATAGCTATTAAAATTAGGATTATTAAAATCCAAATCCATCCACTTAAACCTCTTTTGTTTTTCATTTTTGATTGTTTTAAATTTCTATAGGAGGGTATTTATTTAAAAAATGTTTAACTACTGAACTATCAAGAACGCCCATATCATCTCCCCATTGTTTAATAGAAATGTACTTATCATCATCATAATACCAATATATAAGTTTTTGGGTATCATAACTTTTACCATCAACAATTACATTATTAACACTATCACAATCCCAAAGTGAATCATTACAATGAGATTTTATAAATGATTTAAATGCATTACCTCCTTTAGTAGTCTTGAAAAAAATAATATCATTTGATTCTTGAGCATTACTATAAAACAATGAATTAAGAGCGGTTTGACAAATTTCTTCTCCAGCACCATCATCTAAATTATCACAAAGTTCATTACTATTAAAATCAAGTTTTCTTCCAGAATAACCTGCTATTTCATCAATATCACCACCCCCATCAGGCAACCCAGGAGGACTTGTTCCATCCCCAGTTGAACTTCCTAAAGTGCAGTCTGATGAGACTTTGATAATAATGCCTTGTCCAGACATATCAATTTCATCATTAAATTTTCCACCATCTAATGCAATAAGGTCCCATGTTTGACGTTCAGCCCACCAACCATATGATTTTTCTATATTACAACTTCCAGTAATTTCTCCTAATTGTTTCCCAGTAAATTCAGAAGTAATCGGAACAAAATTTCATCCTTTATACATTGGTCTTTCATTAAGAGAGGTTGGTAAATCATATAACCAATATTCAACTCCATTGTAGATTCCATTAAAAGTTTCTCCAGTTTCTGAATCAGAATATACCCAAAAAGCTGTTTGTAATAATTCATTATCATCTATAATCCCTTCATCTTCTAAATCTTCCAGATCCATCTCAGCATTAGGAAAAAGTCGAACATATTCTTGAGTTGTAGGAACAAAAGCATAAATTGCTTTTATATTTTGTTTTTCTAACATTTGTATTTGTTCAGGACTTATAAATCCATAAATTAAATTCCATCCTTTATAGATTGGTACCCCTCCTTCTCCAGCCCAAGCAGAAACAAAAACAGCTAAACTAATCAGTGTTATTAGTGCAATAGGAAAAATATACTTTGTTTTCATACCCTTACATAGAAAATATATATATAAAACTTCCTAACTCAAACTAATATCAATATCTCTTATCCTCTTAACGCTTTAAACCGCAGTTGTGTAGAGCTTTAGAATGAGAAGAACACAGTTTTAAAGTACAATAAGATTCCAGAAAAACAACATAATCAATAATTAATCCAAAATTCGTAATCATTTCCTTCTTTAATAATATAAACTTCATCTGTAAAATACCAAAAAATTAAAGTTTTGTCTTCTGGTTTACATTTTATTAAAGTATCATAATTATATAAATTATACCCATGAAGTAATATATAATCTGCAGAAGTATCATAAACATCATCACAAATATTAGCAATAGGTATTAATGATCTCTTTGTAACAAAATAAATTTTACCTGTTCTTATTTCAGGATGTTTTTCTTCTATATATTCAATTATGTCTCTTGATATAGCACTAATCATAATTTGATTAAAAATTCCTCTATCCTTACAATCTTGAATAACAAATTCTACTAATTCTATGTTTTGTTCTAAATCTCCATGAGATTTTATTTCAATATTAACAGGTTTTTTTCCACCTATAACATCCATAACTTCTTTATATACAGGAATTTCAAACTCAAACTTGCTATTTAATTCCTCATATGTTAAATCAGTCATATTTATTCCTTTTTTTGGACGTCTAAATCTAGTATTTTTATGAAACACTACTATTTCTCCATCTTTACTATAAGATATATCAAACTCAATAAACTTATATTTTTCATCTTTTACTGCATACTCAAAGGCTTCAATAGTATTTTCCTCATAATCTACAGATGCTCCTCTGTGTGCCCCATATATTGTTTCAGCATCTACACTATCTATTTCAGGAACAATTAAGATACTTACAAGTAAATAAACTGCTAAAATTAACTTTGCAAATAAAATCTTTTTAAGGATTTTTCTGTGTTTTTTTACTAATTTTTTCATTTTTAAAATATCCAAAATATTTTGAAAATCCTAAAAACAATTTTTTGTTAATTGTTTTTCTGATAGAAATATATAGTCTTTATACCTTATAAACCTTACTATTTGTACCTATTCAATAGTGGTTACAAATAAAGAATTAGCTCTTTTTCAGCTTTAAATTTTTATTAATTTCTTTAATTTTTCTCTTAATTCCTTTTCTTTATCTCTGCCATAATATCCTTTTATTTTGCCAATTAATTTTCCTTTGTTAAAGAGCAGTAAGCAAGGAAAATTATTAATTTCATAAGTCTTTACTAATTTATCATCTTCTTTTACCTTAAGTTTCTTAAAAACAATATCTTGCCTAGGAATAAGCTCTCTAATTGGGATAGAGTTTCTAAGACATTCAATAGATTCGTCCTTAAAAAATTCAATCAAAACAGGTTTTGTTAATTTTAAAACTTTATTTTCAAAATCTATTTCTTTAATTAAAGTATCAGGATCTATGGGCATTGCCCCGTATCTATCTACAAATAAGTCTGAGATTCTCCTAGGATCCTCTTTAATTTCTTGCTTAATTTTTTTATATTCTTCATCAGTTTTAGCAACCCTTATAGCTTCAACAGGACAAGCAGGAACACAAATTGCACAAGAAGTACATTTAGAATTATCAATTTTTATTTTTTTATCTTTATTATCCCAGTAAATTGCATTAGTCGGACAAGCTTCTATACCTCCACATTCTTTTGTGTTATCACATATCTTAAAATTAATTAAAATTACCATTATAATTTACCAATCTTAGCTCCTTTCCCAGTGTCGTCAATTCCATATCCTAAGTTTTTAATTTTATCCCTAATTTCATCAGCTTTTTTCCAGTTTTCCCCCTTTCTAGCCCTTTCTCTTTTTATCACTAAGTTGCTGATTTCTGAAGACAATTTAGAATCGCTTTGAATCTTTATATAATCACTTATATTTAATTTATCTGATATTTTAATACTAAATATCTTGGGTTTCTTTAATAAATCCAACCCCAAAACATTATCCATCTTCTTAATAACACCGATCTTTCCAACAGCTTTTTTATCTCTAAGAAGTTTCCAAAGAATTTGAAGTGCTTTTGGCATATCTAAATCATCATTAATAGCATTTTCAAACTCATTCAAATACTTTCCATTAATCTTTCCATCATCTTTTGTCTCAGAAATTATATTCTTCAATCTTTCATAAGAATTTTGAGCATTTTTTAAATTCTCTATGGAAAAACTTAATTGAGTTCTATAATGTCCAGTAAGTATAAAATAACGATAATGCATTGGATTATAACCTTTTTCCTCTAATTCAGAAATTGTTGCAATCTTCCCTTTTGATTTTGACATTTTTTCACCACTAAATGTTAAAAAAGCCCCATGAATCCAAAATTTTACCCATGGTTTTTTCCCAAATGCAGCCTCACTTTGAGCTATTTCATTAGTATGATGAACAGGAATATGGTCTTCTCCACCAGTATGAATATCAAATTGTTCTCCTAGATATTTACTGCTCATTGCAGAACATTCAATATGCCATCCAGGAAAACCAACACCCCAAGGACTTTTCCATTCTTGTTGTCTTTTTCCAGATTGTTTAGAAAACTTCCATAAAGCAAAATCAGTTTTATTTTTTTTCTCGCCAAGTGCAAGGACGATTGCTCCGCTTGCACCTGCTTGCAAATTTTCTATTTTTAATTTTGCTAACTTACCATAATCTTTTAATTTAGAAGTATCGAAATAAATCCCATCATTTATTTTATATGTAAAACCTTTTTTTTCTAGTTTTTTAATTAGCCCAATTTGTTCTTTAATATGTTTTGTAGCCCTGCACCAAATATCTGGCTCACTTATGTTTAATTTTTTAAAATCTTCTTTAAAAATTTTCAAATAAAAATCTGCTATGTCCTGGGCTTTTTTACCTTCTTTTTTTGCAGCTTTTTCTATTTTATCTTCTCCTTCATCAGAATCAGAAGTTAAATGTCCAACATCAGTAACATTCATTACTTGTTTTACTTTATAGCCATTGTATATTAAAACTCTTTTTAATATATCTGAAAAAATATATGTTCTTAGATTCCCAATATGTTGATACCAGTATACTGTTGGACCGCAAGTATACATCCCAACCTGTCCTTTTTTTATAGGCTTAAAAATTTCCTTCTTCCGAGTTAATGTGTTATAAAGTTTTAATGTCATAAATAAACTAATAATTTGTTATTTTTAATATTATTCTTTTTTTATTAATAATGTATAAGCATAGGGAGAGACACTCTACTGAGATTAAGCTAAACAAATCTTCTTCAAAACTTAAAATTACAATAAGATATTAGAAGAATAAAATTATTTAACATCAACATCAAAAGATTCTGTTTGATAAGGAGTTCCATCTTCTTGACTTATTGCTAATTTGTATCTTACAATACATGTTGAAACATCACTTACAACTCCTTCAGGAATATTAAACCTTATTAAATCATGTTCTTTTTGTCCGCTTGCAATACTTACACTTCCATCTCCTCCAGTAGTTATCCAATTTTCTGCTTGTAATTCTGTAACCCCGCATTTATCTTTTATTTTTGAATCATCAACTTCTACTTCCCATTTAAATGTTTGAGTGGCTACAGTATTTTGAATTCCAAAAGCAATCCCATAAACATCTCCTTGTTTTATTTCAGCAAGCCTGTTTGGTAAATAAAGAACAGCCCTCTTATCTTCAACAAATAATTTATTTATTTCCCCTTCTACTTTCTCATTCATTTTTTCAATATTATATTTTGCTCCTGTAAAAATGCTTCTCACTAAAATCAAACCTAAAATTAACATAGACATAGCTAAGACTATTACAACAACTGTACTAATAGATAATTCCATTGCACCTTTTTTTCTCATATTAAATAGAATTAAGAGAGATTTATAAAACTTCCGAAATAAATGGGGGAGGGGAGAATTGAACTCTACTCGTTCTCTCTCACCTTAATTTTATACAAATCAAACTCTGTGTGAGTTAGATTAGTTATGGGG
>SDBT01005389.1_pt1 | contig 21479 bp, 21 predicted proteins | sample 2277101 | NCBI WGS metagenome assembly SDBT01 (sample SAMN10404973, study PRJNA504765) | marine sediment metagenome | isolation source: marine sediment core GS10_PC15, 103 cmbsf | place: Arctic Ocean: Southern Knipovich Ridge | collected 2010
CATCCCCACCGAGCCGGCAATGACCAACACCCGCCCACAAGAGTGTTTACTGGCATCTGTTTTTCTTCTTGGAATAAGCGAGGCGACAATCTTTCTAGAAGCCAAGTATGTGTCTGTCTTGTCGGTAACAATCTCTTTACTGATTCCGATATCAACTAGATGTATCCTGCCCGACATTCCCGCTCCGGGATTTATAACCGTTCCGATTTTTGGACAAGTAAACGTCACCGTATGATCCGCCCTCACAACGCTGCCATCGATCTTTCCCGTGTCGGCATCGACCCCGGAGGGGACGTCCACTGATACGACTATTGCCTTCACCTTATTAATCTGACTTACAGCATCGGCTGCCAAGCCGCGTATCTCACCTTTTAAGTTGAACCCGAAAAGGGCATCGATGACCAGATCCGGCGATGGACAGCTCTCTTTTTTAAAGTCCGTAATATTAACGAGATCCGCTTTAGCGTTCTCTAGGGCCTCTTTTGCGATCCCTTTAAATTCTTCCTTTGGAAAGCATAGATAGACGGTAACGTCATGACCGGCTTTCTTTAGAAACCTTGCCGCAACCAAGCCGTCTCCGCCATTATTCCCTTTGCCACAATAAACCGCTATCTCGCTTTTGGGACCTGCGAGAGAAGAAGAAAGATCGGCAACAGATTTTCCCGCCGCTTCCATCAGTTCTATTAAGGGTACCTTTTGAGATTCTACCGCCACGCGTTCGATATCCATCATCTGGGCGGAGGTTACGATTTCCATGGAAAATAATTATAGCAGACTGTTTGTTAAAAAAGAGCTTATTGATAAACTTGTTAGAATTGTCTGACCCAAAGATCAGTTTCCGACTGATCATCTACCGGCCCTAAGAGAAAAATGCCGACGCCTTTATCTTGGGAGTCGGTTATTGCCGCTACCGAAGAGACGATTCCATCGCCATCGAAATCACCGGAGACTATTTTAGTACGTTCTCCGTCCCAGTTGCCCTCTCCACTGTCCCATAACTTTATCGGATTACTATATTTTCCGACCGTGTTAACAAAGACCCAAGCTGAAGCCCTCTTGTTCGCATGAGAATAGAGACCAAATATATCCATCAGACCATCAGCGTTAAAATCTCCCGCCACTATTCTAGTCGCCCTACCATTCCAGCCGTCGGCTCCGGAATCCCACCATACCTGCGGGGCGTAAAAACCCGCGCCGTACCCTTGAAAAAACCACATCCTGGCCCGTCGATCTCCATAGTTATACATGATCAGCAGATCCAAGTTGCCATCCATATCATAATCGCCTGATATAACCTGCGACTCAACCACTAGCCACTCTTCCGACGAAGACCACCACTTCTTAGGCTCACTTAATCCTTCGCCGTTATTTTCGAAAAACCATAGGATCGATCTGCCGTCATCTTGAGTATATAAGGAAAGAAGATCGATAAGTCCATCGTCGTCGAAATCGCCTGAGACGACTTTGGATGACGCCTCGTTCCAGCTATCGATCGAAGACCACCAGATATCCGGCTCCTTAAATCCTCGACCGGAATTTTCAAAAAGCCAAGCTTTTGAATTGCTGTTACTATGACCATAAAAAGCCATAAGATCGGTTAGGCCATCGTCGTTGAAGTCACCGGTCGTAAGTTGGGTCTTATCTCCATCCCACTTATCATAACCGGAGGCCCACAAAGAAATCGGCTCTAAAAGAGCGTGATCATCGCCCTCAAAACCCCAGATCATAGAGAAATTTCCCGCTCTTCCATATAGCGCCAGCAGATCATCTTCTTCGCCGCCGATAAAATCGCCCACTACCGGACTTAAAGCCTGCCAGCTCCAATTGGAAAGCGTGCCCGTCTCAATAAAAGAGATGGGGATGATATCTTTTGCGATATTTTTATTTTTGTAACTGATGTTAGCCTCTATCGATTTTAATCCGTCAAAAATCGAATTAAACCTCAGTATATCGCTACTATTTATAAAGATAAGATCGCCTGCGGAATAGTCCTGACCATCAATTCTAATATTAATAGCGGAATCAAAAACGCTTATCTCTACATTCGCGGCAAGTGCCGGCTTCGACAAGAGCAAAGCAAGCGTAATCATTAATATATACTTTATTGATCGAGCCTTTTTTAAAAACCGCATACCTATCCGTCCATGACCGCCAAGCCATTTTTATCCGGCAAAAAAACCGCCGAATCTTAGGTGAAAAGTTCGATTATAATAGCAGTTTTTTAGCTTTTAGTCAAGGTAGCGGAGTTGCTTTAAGATTTAAAAAAGGGTTTATTTCGAAGAGCCGGGGGGTGAAATTGTTCTCGGTTGCGAAGTTGGCGGTTGCGGCGTCCCTACGCCCGGCCCGCTCGCCAGTTGGCCAAAAGTCTCAAGAAGATAAAATTCGAGAAAAGGAAGTTCCCGCGCGGCTCGTCCCAACGCCCTATTCGCAGCCATCGACATCTTTAAACCTTCCGTCCTCTCAGGCGATATCTGCGGTTGCCCAGCACTGTCCTTCTCTTCCTTGCTTTTATCTGATTTTATCTCAATTTCTTTTCCGTCAACATAAAACTCCAGAAACTGGATCAGATCGGCGTGACCACTGAAAAAATCATCGGGCGGGGTGATCTTCCTCATCTTTTTCTCAGCGCTTTCTAAAATCTTTATCTGTTCTTCGTCAAAATCATCTTTTGATTTATTATCTTTACGGCTATCCTTCGATAGGTCGCCAAGATCTTGCTCGGTATCGATCAAGATCTCCGTCACCTGATCCTGATAGTTTTCTTTGCTCTTAGCGCAACCGCTAAGAAGGGTGATAGTAATGGTGATAATGATAAAAAGTGCCAGATATTTTTTAATAATCTTGATCCTCTCAACAGATATCAGATCATAGAATAGCTAATAAGCGGCGTTTTTGCAAATCCTTTAAAGCCCAATAGCTATCGCCGACGCGACAGCGTTACTCTTATTAAACGACAGGCTTACCTCTATGTCACAGATGCCGTTTTCCCGCGCCTGTTTTGCCGCTCCGCCGCTAAGGATGATGAACGGCTTTCCCTTACTATCCCTCTTGACTTCGATATCAGTCCATTTCATGCCGGACTTACCGGTCCCAAGGGCTTTGCTTACCGCTTCTTTAGCGGCAAACCGGGCGGCGTAATGCAGAGCAGGGTTCTGTTTCGACTGACAATACTTACTCTCGGCCGGAGTAAATATCCGCTTTTCAAAGCTATCGTATTTTAAAAGTGCCGCTTTGATCCGATCGATCTCAATAATGTCTACCCCCAAACCACGTATCATATCTATTCGACCGTCACACTCTTTGCCAAATTACGCGGCTGGTCGACATTGCACCCTCTTTCCTTGGCAATATAGTAAGACAAGAGCTGAAGAGGGATGACCGCGAGTATCGCTGAAGATACCTCGTCGGAATCGGGGATGATAAAAATGTCATCAGCAAGAGCCTTAATCTGATCATCGTCTTTGTTAGTGATGGCGATGATCCGGCCGCCGCGCGAATTTGCCTCCTGCATATTACTGACTATCTTTTCAAAGACCGCTCCCTTTAAGGCAACCGCTAAAACCGGTACACCATCGTTGATAAGAGCGATCGGACCATGCTTCATCTCACCTGCCGGATAACCCTCAGCGTGAATATAAGATATCTCTTTTAACTTAAGAGCCCCCTCCATAGCTACCGGGTAACCGATACCTCTTCCGATAAAGAGAAAGTCATATACGTCATGATATTTTTTTGCCCACTCCTTGATAATCTCCGCGTGAGACAAAATCTCTTCCACTTTTTTTGGCACTTTTGATAGCGATTCAGCTATCGTCGAAAAAGCGTCCTCGTCCAAGCCGTTTTTCTGCCGGGCTATATACATCGAAAGAAGAATCAACGCCGCTATTTGGGATACATGGGTCTTCGTTGCCGCGACGCCGATCTCAGGGCCGGCATGGGTGTAGACAACACCATCAGCCTCCCTTGTTATCGAGCTGCCGACGACATTAGTGACGGCGATAATCTTAGCTCCTTTTTCCTTAGCTTTTCTTACCCCCGCTAAAGTATCGGCTGTCTCTCCCGACTGAGTAATGGCTATTAACAGCGTTTTATCGCTAAGAACCGGGTCACGGTAGCGAAATTCCGAAGAACAATCTATTTCGACCGATATATGGGCCCATTTCTCTATCGCTAATTTTGCTACCATGCCGGCATGCAGAGAGGTTCCGCAAGCGACAATAAATATCTTGTCGATATTTTTTACTTTTTCCGCGTCCAGCAAAAGATCATCGAAGTTGACCCTGCCTTCTTCGTCTAGCTGCCCCCGCAAGGTATCACGAATAGCGCTTGGTTGTTCATAGATCTCCTTTAACATAAAGTCAGCGAATCCGCCTTTTTCAGCAGCATCCATATCCCACCGGACTTCCATATGATCTCTATCGACTTGATCGTCATTATCATTTGTTATCCGATACCCGTCTTCGGTCAATTCGACGAGCTCACCATCTTCGATAATTACGATCTTCCTTGTCTGATCTATAAGCGCCGGAATATCCGATGCTACGAAATATCCACCCTCGCCGATGCCAAGGACCAATGGACTGTCCTTTCTGACAGCTATCAGTTTTGTGGGGTCATCGCTTCCGATAACCGCGATAGCATAGGAACCCTTCACCTTAAGAAGCGCTTTTCTGACCGCCTCCTTAAGATCGTCATCAAAATTTTCCTCTATAAGATGCGCGAGTACTTCAGTGTCAGTCATGGAAGTAAATTCGTGCCCGGAGTCAATAAGCTCATCTTTTAATTCATGCCAATTCTCTATGATCCCGTTATGGACAACCGCTATCTTTCCGGTGCAATCAGTATGCGGATGAGAATTTAGTTTGGACGGCTCGCCATGCGTTGCCCACCTGGTATGTCCGATCCCTAACCGGCTATCATATTTATCGTGATCGATAATCTCCTCAAGTTGATCCAGATTTCCTTTTTGCCTGAGGACTGTTAGGCTACCGTTGATCGACAGCGCCAATCCGGCAGAATCGTAACCTCTGTATTCAAGCCTCTTTAAACCCTGTAAAAGCAGCGGAGTGACTTTTTCTTTTCCTATATAACCTACGATTCCACACATGATCTCTAATATATTACCAGACTGGTAGCTTAATATTTTTCGACACAGAACGCCTAAATACTATCTTTAATAGCTCCGACTATATTGTTAGTCAACCTCTCGGCTAACTCTTCGCTTTTAGCCTCGACCATAACTCTGATCAACGGTTCTGTTCCTGAAGGCCTTACAAGCACCCTTCCATCACTTCCAAGTTCCTCTTCGCTTTCGACTATAGCCTTAACTACTTTTTGAGAGTCGACCACTGATTTTTGCTCTTTTTTTACCCTCACGTTCTTTAACGATTGGGGGTATCTAGTCATTACTTTTGTAAGTTCCGACAGCGGTTTTTCCCTATCTCTTATGACCGAAAGAAGTTGAAGAGCGGTAATGATTCCATCACCGGTCGTATTATGATTTAAAAAAATAATATGACCTGATTGCTCCCCGCCGACTTGGATTTTATCTTCTATCATCTCCTGTAATACATGCCTATCTCCTACCGGAGTCTTGATTACCGAAATACCCTTTGATTCCATGCAGCGATCAAGACCAATGTTTGTCATGACTGTGGTGACCATCGCGTTTGGATTTAGTAAGTCTGATTCCTTTAAGTGCGCCACACAGATGGCCATTATAAAATCTCCATCGACGACCGCCCCGTTTTCGTCGATCGCTATTACTCTATCGGCATCGCCGTCGAAAGCAAATCCGACGTCGATATCATTATTTTTAACTATCTCCGCTAAAAAACCAGTGTAAGTGGAGCCACAACCGTCGTTGATATTTACTCCATTTGGCTCACTCGAAAAAGTCAGTACTTCAGCACCGAGCTCACCTAGTATTTCCGGCGCTACTTTATAGGCTGCCCCGTTAGCGCAATCGATCGCTACTTTAATGCCTTCGAGATCTCCATATACCGTTCCTACGACATGATTTATATATTTTTCTATCGAACTTGTTCCATCGACGATCGTTCCGATCTCTCTGCCGACAGACCTTTCAAGCGGATTGTCGTCCATTAACTCTTCGACTTTTTCTTCGTCTTCTTCTTTTAACTTGACTCCGTTTTTGTCAAAAAATTTGATCCCGTTATATTCTGCCGGATTATGTGAAGCGGAAATAACAACTCCGCCATCGGCGCCAAGCTGTCTTGTCAAGAAAGCGACCGCCGGGGTTGGAATGACCCCTAAATTGACGCCGGTGCATCCGGCAGAGCAGATTCCCGACAAAAGGGAAGATTCTAAAAGATCGCCGGATAGCCTTGTATCCCGTCCGACAACTATCTTATTAGACCTTCCCTTTAGAAAATTTGCTCCGGCCCTGCCTAATTTAAACGTAAGCTCCGGGGTAAGGTCTGTATTCGCGATCCCCCTGACACCGTCAGTACCAAATAACTTCGGCAATTCTTAATATCCCTTCAAATCTTAGGCACTCATGTAATCAATGCTATTTTCCCGCTGATCAGCTCTTAGTAAACAAGTAAATATTCAGCGTCTCTTTATGGCAGTTTATTATAACCCAATATATTCCTTATCGACATATGGGGATGTCATCGCCGCCAAGACCGCGAAATACGACGGTTCGATCTTTACAGTGTCGCCGACCCGAAGCCTTACTTCGTCTTCCATTTTTATGGTCAAATGATCACTACTTCTGTTAAGGATAGTCCCGCCAACCGTTTTAATAGGTGCCATCGCTATGTCCTGCCTTCCAACAGCCACGACAGCTCGCCGGGGTTGATCACTACTTTTCCTTTTTATCTCTATTATCTCCGCCTCAAGCGAAAAGGCTCCTTGTCTAAATCCTTTTAAAGGCTTGTATTCTATCGGTTCATGTCCAAAAAGTATTGCCTCTCCTACTCTTAACTGATTTATCTCTTTTGGCATATCTCCACTTAGCAAAAGGTTGATACAGCTACTATTTCCTCCGGAAAGTATGGGAATATCCTTATCGAATCTTTTAACCAGTTCCTTTTTTGCCTCAACAAGGTCAACAAGTTGTTCTTTAGTCGGCGCTATCGAAAAAGAACAACTTGTATTGATCGCCAAGCCATGAAGCTCGATCGAATCCAGTTTTTGTACTGTGAAAGCTATCTCGTCTAATTCAAAAGGGGTTATTCCTTCTCTTAAATCCCCGGCTTCCAGCATCAAGATAATATTTTGGACTTTTCCCACTCTGGCGGCTTCTAAGGATAACTTTTTCGCGAGTTCTATCTCCGTAACAAATATAAAGTCAGCAACTTTAATAGCGCTTTCGATCTCGTTTATCATCGGTTGGCGAAGGAGCATAAGGGGAATTTCAAATTCTTCGTTTAATCTTATCAAGTTCAAAAGTCTTGAATCCGCGAGACCCTCAACACCGCTGTCTATCATGGCTCCGGCTACCTGAATACTGCCCGCTACCCCTTTAGTAACGCCAAAGATATCTCGTTTACCGACAAGGTCTAGAAGGGTCGAGGTATTACTTCTGATGCGATCTAGATCAATTGAAAGCCTTGGATACAAATCGCTCTCCAAAAAAAGCATCATTATAAAAGAAGAGATGGGTGAAGATTTTTATTATCGTTTTGAGAACTGAGGACGCTTTCGAGCCTTTTTAAGGCCGTACTTTTTCCTCTCGACTTTCCTTGAATCTCGGGTAAGAAAGCCGTTCTTCTTAAGTTCAGCGCGGTATTCCGGATCAGCCTCTAAAAGCGCTCTGGCAATACCATGCCTTAAAGCTCCGGCCTGACCAGACAGGCCACCACCGGCGATGCTTGCTAAAATATCGAATTTATCAGTCGTTCCCGTCACTTCAAAAGGTTGAACGACTAAAGTGCAAAGAGTGTCTCTGCAAAAATAATCTTTTAAACGATTGCCGCCATTAATTTTAAATTCTCCGTTACCGGGAACTAATCTTACCCTGGCAGTCGATTCTTTCCTTCTTCCGGTTCCCATGTAGACCGCCATCGCCTGAACACTTTTTTTAGTGGTCTTCTTCACTTTCTTTGACGGCGCCTTCTTTTCTTCTTTTTTTACGTCTTTACTAGCCTCTTCAGGAACCATTTCTCTCCCTTGCTCTTAGAACACGCTCTTTTGGAGCCTGAGCATCATGCGGATGCTCGTTTCCGGCATAAACCTTCAATTTTTGGATAACCTGTCTACCCAATTTATTATGAGGGATCATACCCTTAACAGCTTTTCCTACTATCTCTTCCGGTCGCTCCTCGAGAACCTGTTTGTATTTTTTTTCTTTTCCCCCGCCAATATAACCTGAGTGAGAGAAATAGGTCTTTTGTTCCGCTTTATTTCCGGTAAGCCTTATTTTCTCGGCATTGATCACTATTACATAATCGCCCGTATCCATATGGGGCGTAAAAATCGGCTTATGTTTTCCTCTTATTAATTGAGCTACCTCACTCGCGAGACGACCAAGCGGCACGTCGGTAGCATCGACTAACCACCAATCTCTTGTTATATCACTCGGCTTTGCGCTATATGTCTTCAACCTAACTCCTGCATTGGTAAATGGGCAAGCTTTGATATACTAAGTAATTATCTTGTTTGTGTCAAGAAAATACTGCTCTTTAATAGATTCTAGCCAATTGATTGCCCGATAAAACCATGGCGGGAAATAACTTATAGAGTCTGGAGGGAAAAGTCTAAAGTCTGGAGTGATCGTAAGGAGTAAGTGCATAAGGCGTAAGTGGTAAATAATTCCAGTGTGTCTGGAGTCAAGTAAGCTGACTTCAGGTTGTGATTAGGGAGAAGGGAAGAGTCAGAAGTCAGAAGAGTATGCGTATTGAGAAGAAATTCAGGCATCAAGAAACAGCCTCCCGACTACTTATGTTGGATTGCAATTTATCTATTATCTTGCTTAGCATCGCTCTTATTTCATTCACCAAATTATTATCATTTTCATAAGCCGACTTATTAATATAATTAGATTCATAACTCAACAAGTACCAGTAATACGTTTCAGTAAGCGATCTTCTGGCAATCAATAAATAATTTTTATAGGCTTTACCCTTATGCCCGCCATAACCTTCCGCAATATTTGCAGGAACCGAAGTAACTGCTCTAACAAGCTGCCGCTTAACTATTCTCGCTTCATCAGTTCTTGGAAATTTTGCAGTTCATGTGCTTTTTGCCACACAATCAAATCTCAATAGCTTTTTATTTCGCTTAATTGCTCCACTCCTGACTCTAGACTCTTCACTCTTCACTGTGTTCTGCTGACTCTTTCACATCTACTCTTAACGTTTATTGCCGCCTAAAACGTAAAATCCGTAAAATATATGAAGTAAAAACTTAAGATCGCGTTGAAGCTCCGCACCCTCTTACGCGATGAAACCTAGCTTCTCGCCCGGTAAATTCACTCTGTACGATTAAACAGCGCTACGGCTAATAAGATCATGGCCGCACCAAACCCGATTATAACGGCGATGTTTAAAGATAACGGATTAGAGCTCACTTCCGGACCCAGCATCAGCCCCCTTAGGGCGTCTACCCCGTATGTCAGCGGATCAAGAACGGTCAAAACTTTTAGCCATTCCGGCAATCTCTCGATAGGAAACATAGCCCCCGACAATATAAATAACGGCATTACCAAAAAGTTCATCACCATCTGAAAACCCTCCATCGATTCCATCCTGGCGGCTATGACTATCCCCAGCGAAGTAAGCGAAAATGAAATTAAAAACATGAGCGGGATGATGATTATCAGCGTTTGAAATGTATAGCTGACCCCGATCAGAGGCGCAAAAAGTAAGATGAACAGGCCCTGAATAACAGCTACCGTACTTCCACCCAGCGCTTTACCGACAGCAACAGACGTTCTGGAGATCGGAGCTACCATAACTTCTTTTAAAAAACCGAATTCGCGGTCCCAGATTATAGACATCGCCGAGAATATCGATGTAAACAGTAGCGACATACCGAGAATGCCCGGATAAATAAAGACAACGTAATTATCAACCGGCCCAAGACCTGACTCACTGCCACCCCTGATCGCAAGGCCCTTGGACAAGCCGGTCCCAAAAACAAATAAATATAGCGCCGGCTGAGCTACGGAACTGATAAGCCTGAACCTGTCTCTTCTATATCTGGTGATATCTCTTAACCAGATCGAATAGACCGCCCGGAGATCTTGAAATCTCATCGTCGCCTCATAGCTCTTACATTTGACCTCATGCTAGCCATAGCGCTTCCTTGTTCATCTCTTATCTTTCGGCCCGTCAAATGTAAAAATACGTCTTCCAATGTCGGCCGGTGCACCGCTACCGACTTTACCGGGATCGTCAGTTTTCCGATAAGCTCGGGCAGCAAGCGTTCGCCGTCGTCCACTTTTACAGAGATCGCGTCTTCGTCCACGATTACCTGTAGTTTTAGCATTGCCTCGATCTCTTTGGCAGCCAGAACATTGTCATTCGTCTCGAGCTTAATGGTGTCTCCTCCGATAGATTTCTTAAGCTCAGCAGGTGTATCTATAGCGATTATCTGGCCTTGGTCGATTATAGCCACCCGATCACAATTTTCAGCTTCATCCATGTAGTGGGTGGTAAGAAATATCGTTATACTTTCCTTTTTTTTAAGCTCATGCAGATACTCCCAGATATGATGTCTGGTCTGCGGATCCAGGCCAAGCGTCGGCTCATCTAAGAAAAGCACCTGAGGAAAGTGAAGCAATCCCCGTCCGATCTCAAGGCGGCGTTTCATGCCTCCCGAGAAAGTCCGCACGATATCGTTCTGCCTTGAAGTAAGATCGACCAGTTCAAGAACTTTTTCTATCCGTTCCGCCCGCTTTTCCTTTGGAACGTTATAGACTAGAGCGTGAAAATTAAGATTCTCTTTTGCGGTTAGACGTTCGTCTAAACTGGGGTCCTGAAAAACGATGCCGATGGATGATCTGACATCATGAGGGCTATCCACAACATCGTAACCGTTTAAAACCGCTTTTCCCGCCGTTGGTTTAAGCAAGGTGCACAGGATATTTATCGTAGTAATCTTTCCGGGAACGTTGGGACCAAGAAACCCGAAGACCTCTCCTTCGTCGACCTTGAAAGAGACCTCATCTACTGCCACCGTATCTTTAAAGGTTTTTCTTATCTTATCTACTTCGATCATTGCCATTTTAAACCTTTCTTACATCTGTATAATATAACAAACATCACCATAAAAGAGAGAGCGCCTTGCCCGTAAAGAAAAAGCTCCTCCTTAGAGAAGAATATATAAAACTTCGCGACGGATTAGATAATAAAACTCGCATCAAAAAGAGCGCGTCCATATTTGAACGCCTTCGGAGAAACAAAATATATAGATCATCGAATAACATCGGTTTCTACTGCTCTTTCGGGAGCGAAGTAGATACTTCTTTGATGATAAAAAAAGCGATAGAAGATGGAAAATCAATATATCTTCCCGTCATCGACCCTGCCGATAAAGAGATGTGTTTTTGCAGGTTCGACGGGGATGTGTGCGGTCTTATCTGTAATTCATTCGGCGTGCCGGAGCCAAAAATAATGCTACCGCTCGCCGATAAAACATTAGATCTGATCGTTGTTCCCGGTCTAGTGTTTACAAAAGACGGATGGCGCATCGGTCACGGTGCCGGTTATTATGACCGCTATTTAAAAAAGGACGACGCCCCTACTTGCGGGGTAGCGTTCTCCATTCAAATAACCGGATCATTTCCGGTAGATGATTTCGATGTTCCCCTTGATTACGTCTTGACCGAAAAAGACCTTTTTATCAGAAACAAACCCAAGCCTGTTTTTTTGCTCGCCTAGGATAAAATATCTAATGGTAAAAATAGATGTTTTGACAATCTCTGTTTGGATATATACAATTATAGCTATAAGTCTTTTGAGGTGATAATAAGTGGCGGTTCCCGAAGATTTTTTCCATGCGATGTCAGATAATACAAGACAAAGAATATTAATCTTGTTAGATGAGAAACCAAGATGTGTAAGAGATATAGTGGATAACTTCCGTATCTCTCAGCCATCAATTTCCAGGCATCTGTCGGTGCTTAAGAGTGTCGGTCTTGTAAATGACGAGAGAAGTGGTCAAAAGGTCGTCTATTCACTAAATCATGAGTGGCTGCGAAGTTGCTGTGAAGATAGCTTTAACAGATTTAACTGTTGTAAAAGTCTCTTTAAATCTAGGATTTTCAAGGAGGTGACGTAGATGAAAAGGTTTATGGTACCTCGAATAGCACATTGTGAGTCTGGTTGCACTAGACCGTCCCAAGCATGACGTGAAACTACTTATTTGATAAAAAAGTAAAGGCCCTTTCTGTTTAAGGGTCTTTTCTTTATTGACGGTATTTATAGAGTTGATCGAGCGTGACAAAGAAGTAGCCTGCCGATTTTAAGCGTTCGATAATACCGGGCAAAGCGGCAACGGTCATCTGTCTATCACCGCCGCCATCGTGAAGCAAGACGATCGCTCCGGGTTTCACCTGAGACATCATCATCTGAATTATCGCTTCGGGGGATTCTGCCCGCCAATCCATCGGATCGACCGACCATAACGCTATCGAATAACCTTTTCTAGTTACAGTTTCGCCAAGCATTCCGTTTAAGCGCCCATAAGGCGGTCGAAACCAACGAGGTGATTCTCCGGTGTTAAGTGTGATCAGGTCGTGGCTCTGCTGTATCTCGTTGTCCAATACAGCTTGCTCTTTATCGTCAAGCCGGCTATGGGTAAGCGAATGATTCTCGACATTGAAGCCTTGATCCTTTAAATACTTTACAGTGTCAGGATATTTTAGAACTTGGGTACCGACGACAAAAAAGGTTGCCGGCACTTCGTATCTCTTTAAAATATCAGCTACCTGCCTTGTAAACGGAGGGGTCGGCCCATCGTCAAAAGTGAGCGCGACCATCATTTTTGGATCTTCGTCACTACGTTTTAATATTTTCGGCTTCGCCCTCTTGATTATCTCACTTTTAACGATCAAGCCGCTTCTTTCCAAATAATACTCTCTTCTTTCACCGGACAGACCCGGTGATTCAGTGACAATAAATTGACCGCTTCCCTTAATGATCGTGCGTGGTCTTATCTCTTGGATCCTCTCTTTGATCGCCTCTCTTAAATTCCTGCCCCGTACCGTATCTATTCTGGCCCCGCGGCTTACAAGCGTCGACTCCTTGGCCCGGTAGCCATCCAAATAGATCCTCGGCTCCTCTCCCAGGTCATCAAGGACGATCTCTCCGTCAAAACTTAAAAGCTTACCCGTTTTAGGTTTTATGCCTGCCGTTTTCAGCACGTCACCAACGGTCTTTTCTTTGATCAAAAATTTCTCATTATTTATCTTGATAGGGATCTTCGCGTAGGCAGAATAAAAAAAGACCTCGATCCCGATAAGGACGATCGCGGCCGCTATTAGCTGAGCAATCAATTTTTTTCTACTTATGTTCATTCTTTTTTTCTTTGACTGATTACGACCGCCACCTCACTTCCAAGGATGGTGATCATCGCTAGAATATATAACCAGAGTAAAAAACCGACTATTACGCCGAGTGATCCATAGATCGCGGTAAAACCCGAGACCCGTGTTAAGTACCATGAAAAAACTCTTCTCGCCAGTTCCCAGATTATACCTGCTGTGACCGCCCCTTTCCATATGTCTTTAACTGGCGGTCTTTTGCTGGGCACAAAATGATAGATGACTCCATATATGCCTGTGACTATAAAGACGTTAAAGATCCAAAGATATGGATTGAGAACAGACACATCCGTATCGCCCGATATTAGTCCAAGCCAAACATCGCGAACAACGTTTAGCAACGGCAAAAATAAAGATGTTAAGATCAGAATTAACACTATCCCGATAACAACCAGTATCCCTAAGAGCCTGGCTCTAAAGGGCAGCTTATTTTCGCTTTTGCCCCAGATCTGATCGAGAGCGTATTCTAAAGCATCAAAAACGGCCGTACCCACCCAAAGAAGACCGATGATACCAACGATACCGACCTCGCCTCTTGTTGCCACTACGGCCTCAATATTTTCTCTTATTAGATCACTGAACTGAGGAATCGTCCTGTTAACCAGGTCGATCAACTGATTGATCGTTCCTCCTCTTACAAGGTCGAATCCGGCAATAGAGACCAGTACTAATATTAAGGGAAATATTGAAAGAAGCGCATAGTAAGCTATCGTCGCTGCTAGAAAAGTTCCGTGGTCACCCGAGAACTTTAGATAGACTTCTTTTAGGAATCCGTAGACTGATATGATCTTATTCTTCAATTTATTTTGATATTACGGTCTGGCTCTTTGTTTGGCAAGGGAGGAGTTAAAAAGTAGGATTATTTATCGAATAAAACGATTAGTTGTCTTTCTCGTTATTATTACCAAAATATGATCTCTCTAAAGTAAATTCCTGCTGTACTCCTTTTATGGCGATCGAATCTACCGCGATGAGTTTTTGGTCGTCTTTCTTAAAATAAAGAAGTTGAAAACTATATGGTAAGCCCTCTTCTACTTCAAAAGTCCTAATTCCGGCCGCCCCGGCCGTCCCCGCGCCTACCAAGGTAGTTCCCATGATTTTTTGAATACTTGCCTTATGCGTGTGTCCGCTCAAAACAACATCGACAATACCCAGTATTTTTTTTGCGTTGCGCGGTTCGTGAGTGGCGACAATATCCGGTTTTACTTTTTCTCCTTCGACTATTCTACGTAGCTCAACGGCTCCTTTGTCGGCAAGTTCTTTGCTTTGCGATCTTCGAGCGTCTTTAGTAATCGAACTTGGGTCCGGATAACCTAAAATATCCAGCTCTTTAAAGGATATCTTCTCTCCTTTTTCCAGGACGTCGACATTTTCTATCCCATCAAGCATGGTTACAATCTCCGGTGAATCATGGTTGCCGGGGATATAAATATAAGGCACTTCAAGGCCTCTGATATTGTTTAAAAGACCGGCCTCCATCGGCGTCCCGTAGTCCGTGATGTCTCCGGTATCTATTATCAGATCTACCTTAAAATCTTTTGCGATCTGTTTTGTAAGCATAAGGCCCACCGGATTATTGTGGATATCACTTACATGCAAGACCTTTATGGATTCGTCTCTTTTAAGACCATCGCCATCCATGTTTTCTACCCGGGAATAAAAGTAGTGTAGGTTAGCGGCCAGTTTTTTTACTTCCTGGCGAAACGAGTCGAGCGTATCCAGTTTCTCTTCGATATTATTCATCAGCCATGGGGCCGCGGTAAGAAGTCCGGTATATTTTGGCTGCCTGAATTCACGATAATCATAAGTGGCAACCGTGGCAAAGGTCATAGAGCCCACAACAATAGCACCGCACAAACCACCCGCCATTACTTTGTAAACAGATCTTGGCCCGACAATAAGTCCGGCAACCGCGCCACCCGCAATAGCCAGAGTTAAGATTTTGATCAAAAAGTATGTTAACACTTCTTTTGCTTGTTTTTCCGACCTGGAAAAAATCTCTTTTTTTGACACAGAACTATCGGCCAGACTTTCTACGCTTTCAATCGAGACCCTCTCAATCTTAGCGCTAGCCTTGACAGGTGATCGGTGAGTTTTGGCGGACACCGTTCCCAGCGGGGGCAGAGTGAGTTCCGTGCTCCCTTCAAAAGCGGGTACTACCCTAAGCTCAATAGCGGCACCCTCTATATCATAAGTAGTCCTGCCAAACAGGACAACTGCAAGAAGAGCAAAGACCGTTGCTGTCAGTATAAGTAAGCTAGTAACGCGATAATCTCTCAAATTCGAGCCTCACAACAATTATTTGATCGATTCTTTAGAACCGGTCATATACTATTGTGAAAAGTTGAGCATAAAAGTCAACAAATAGGCTTTATTGAACTGCGTTGAAAGCGTCTTGAAGATCTTGTTTTTGAAAGCTCCGGCAAACACAAACGCCTATTTTTTTTCTTTCTTTTTTTGAATTTTTGAGCGGATCTCCACTGAGCCTGCGGCCAGCGTCAGACGATGAACTTTGTTCACCTTGGATGCTCTTGAAATATGATCTTCGGTTATGATCTCACCCTTAGCGATTATCTTATGTCCGCCTGCGTCGGTAATATCCAGACTGGAAGTCCTGCCGACAAGAAAAGATCTCTCACGGGAACTTATAAGACTTTCCGCGTCTTTTCTTAAACCGGCCAACTTGACACCAAAATTCGACATTTGATCACTCAATCCAGTACCGATTTTAATCAATTTCTCTTTGTCTACCTCGATCTCGACATCGGTTAACGATATTATGTCATCATTTTCGACCAAGTACCCCCCGCTTGTCATAGTTACAAACGCGTTCTTACTTATTCTGATGTTTTCGAGTATCCCATCGCTCTCTCGATAACTGGACGATCTTACTTTTCCCAAGTCTTCTCCCTTAGAGCTTGTGACCTTTCCACCAATAAAGGTCGTCATTGAACCGGGGACTTTCTCATAACTGATCTCTTTTTTATGTTTGAGCGAACAACCCTTAAACAAGATGATCCTGTCATCTTCTACAATTTCAATATCGCTTATTCGCAATATTTTTATTCTCTTAAAAGGTCCTGGTTTTACCAGAAGGAAAATTAATCGCCTTTGGTCGTTATCTAAAAATATTTTTGCTACGACGCCTATGCTTACCAAATCAGACGAGAATACCCTTGCATCTAAAATGCGGGGAACTTGGATCATTTGAGTTTAAATGAGAGTCGTTTTCTGTTTATTGCCGTTAATTTAGTTTTCTTCTACAGTTCCTTCAGATTTTTTTGTCGCGTCGTTTATTTTTTCTCTTGCCGACTCAGCAACATGATCTACCTGATCTTTTAGCCGATCCTTTGCCTCTTCGAGCTTGATCTTTATTTCATCGCTCTTTACCTGAACAGCCTCTTTGCCGGTATCGACCGCCTTTAATACTCGTTCTCTTTGAGACTCGTAATTATCGCGACCCTGTTCAACATATTCGTCAAACAGATCTTTTAAATCATCTCTATTCTCTTTTCCTGACTTAGGCGCGTACAACAACCCAACGACTGTCCCGACAAGACCGCCTACTACAAAACTCCAGAATCTACCTCTCACCTTAAATCACCTCCATAACTTATCATCCTTATCATATCTAATAAACAGAGCCTCATACAAGACTCACTTTCTCGAATATGCCATACCTACAAGCGCATCGACTAGTTCAATAAATTCTATACCTTCTTCTTTGGCAGCCATGGGAAGAAGACTTGTCTCCGTCATCCCCGGACTGGTATTTAATTCGAGTACCCAAGGAACACCTTTTTTATCGAGAATCATATCTACCCTGGAAACATCGCGGCACCTAAGAATTTCGTGCACCTTTAACGCGGTATCTTGAACCTTCTTTGTAATAGAATCCGATAGCCTCGCGGGAACATAATATTTTGTCGCTCCCATCGTATAGCGTGACTCAAAATCAAAGTATTCCTTTGTCGTCTCTATCTCCACAATCGGAAGAGCCACCGGCGGATCATTGCCAAGAATGGATACCGCGATCTCTTTTCCCTCAATATGTTTTTCTAATAGTACCTTGTCATCATAGCTTAAGGCACCGGTCAGCGCTTGTGTCAGATCATCTTCGTCGTTTACAAACTTTATTCCGAGCGCCGAGCCTTGACTCTCTGGCTTTACGACCAAAGGCAAGCCGATTTTTTTGACGACATCCGGAAGAGCCGCGGATGCGCCCATCTCTTTAAACGACCCCGAACTTAAAGCATAATATGGAGGGGTGGGGATATCGTTTTGACCAAAAATCTCTTTAGCAAGCAATTTATCAAAACTCACGATATTCGCGAAAACACCGGGACCGGTATATGGAATGCCCAAGATCTCCAATATTTCCTGAGCCGTTCCATCTTCACCATATTTGCCATGTAAGGCCACATAAGCAACGTCAGGTTTTAGTTTTATTAATTTTTCGACCAGGGTTTCATCTACATCCATCGCAGTCGCCAAATGGCCTTTTTCCACCAACGCTTCAAAGACGCGACGACCACTCTTAAGAGACACTTCTCTTTCGAGCGAGCGTCCTCCCATCAAAACCGCTATCTTCATAAAACCTCCTCCGGTATGATAAATCGAATTAATCGGCTATATAGCAACAGTTCTCACTTGCTTTTTTTCAACCTACCCGCTACTGAGTGATAAAGTGAGATCTGATTTTTTACGACCGCTGCCAAACGTTTTATTCCTTCTTCTATCTCTTCTTCTTCCGGATAACAAAAAGCCAGCCTCATAAAATTTTGTCCGCTGCCGTCCGTATAAAAAGCTCTTCCGGGTACGTACACGACTTTTTTCGAAATAGCCTCAGCTAACATCTCGGTAGTATCGATAAATTCCGGTAACTTTGCCCAGACAAAAAAACCGCCCTCGGGTTTTGTCCAAGACGCCTCTTTTGGAAAATACTCTTCAAGACTATCCAGCATGACCTGGCATCTCGACCTATACCTGCTGACCAGATTATCCAGATACTTATTTAAATCATTGTTATTAAAAAAGTTTTCGACGAGTCTTTGAGTAAACGAGCTTGTGCAGAGATCAGCAGATTGCTTACCAAAGATCACTTTTTCTAAAATCGGTTTCGGGGCTATCAACCATCCGAGCCTAACGCCGGGGGAAAATATTTTAGAAAAGGTTCCCAGATAGATGGTGTTCTCATCCATCGACCTAAGAGAGGGTATGTCTTTTCCTTTAAAGCGCAAGCGACCATATGGGTTGTCCTCCACTATCAGCAGATCGTACTCTTTCGCCAGCTTTAATATCTTTTTTCTCCTTGCCATCGAAAGTGTGATTCCAGCGGGGTTGTGGAAGTTAGGTACAACATATAAATACTTTGCTCTTCTGCCTTTTTTAGAAAGGCTTCTTAATTTCTCTTCTAATTTTTCAACAATGATCCCGTGTCGATCAAGAGGTACGCTTTCGAAGTTTGGTTGATATCCGGCGAAAGCGCTAAGAGCGCCCAAATAACTGGGTGCCTCAACTATAACCGTATCTCCGGGATCGATAAATATTTTTGCTACCAGATCCAACCCCTGCTGCGAGCCGCCAGTGACTATGATCTCTTCCTGATCTACATATACACCGTCTGCTGCCATAATACTTACAATGTGTTTTTTTAAGCCGACATGTCCCTCGGAGGGCCCATACTGAAGGGCCGCGTTTCCCTCAAGTCTCATCGTCTCCCTCACAGCCGCGACGATCTTTTCCTCTCTTAGGCCCTTGGTATACGGTAGCCCCCCGGCCAGAGATATTATATCCGGCCTTGAAGACGTCACGCTCAAGAGGTCTCTTACGGCAGAAGACTTTAGGTCTTTTGCTCGTTCCGAGTAAAGTTCGGCCCATTTATCAAACTGATACTGAGACAATTTGTCACCTTGTTAATAACTTTCCTGACAATATAACATTTTTATTATCAAATAACTTAGCTGTCTTTTTATTAAAAAACCGTTTTTTGTGTTTTTAAAAAACGAGCATACTAATACATTGCTTTTATGCACAGGGTTTTCCACTTAATGTTTTTACTTGACACCCCACTCTGCCTGGAGAAACGTTGAGTTTTTTGTTTTTCCCCAACTTGCTAGCTGGTCATTGCTTTGATATACTTACATCGTTTGTTTATCGGGGCGCTCCTTTTCTCCGCAACCGCTAAAAACGCTTTTTTCATTTATCGCATTTTGAAAACATACGAAAACTTTTTTACCATTTATCTGCTTTTTTGTCTAAAAAAACAGATATCGTGTCATTTGTTTTCCACAGTTGTGGAGATGTCTGTGGAAAAAACGGTGTTAGCGCTGGTAGGCTATTGTCACAAGATTTAAGGTATTTTATCTGAACTTTGGTTTAAGTGGTTTTTTTTTCTAATTATTACAACATGTTTTGTTCAAAACTTTGTTAATAAACGATTATGAGACGAGATGTATCATGGGTGTTTTTCTAGAGAAGATTTCAAAGGGAGACGTTGACGACGATCAAGAAAAAAGCGTTGCCCGGTTAGCCGTTTATGATAATCTGAAAGTCAGCCCCCGGGTCATAGAGTTATCCGCGTCAGGGTTTGATGATTTTATAAGTCTTTTGGCGTCAAAAGCTTATCAAACATCACAAGAAAAGGGAGGTTCTGTCCCTTTTACCGTCATAAAGGAAGTGGTGGAAAACCTTATCCACGCCTATTTTAAAGAGGTCACCATTACAATACTAGACGATGGAAACACTATAAGAATATCCGACCAGGGTCCGGGGATCCAAAATAAAAACAAAGCCATGTTGCCTGGTTTTTCCACCGCTACTTCGAAAATGAGGGATTTTATTAAGGGTGTCGGCTCGGGTCTTCCGGTAGTAAAGGAGTCGATCTCTTTTTTAGGCGGAACCATCTCGGTTGAGGACAATATAGACCAAGGAACCGTTATAACCTTAAAAGTTCCTAAAGATAAAGAAGTGGTCCCCAAAAAGAACGAGGGTGGGCAAGAAGAGGTTTTCAAGAACAAGCTTACAGACAGACAAAAAAAGGTCTTATTTTTAGTAACCGAGCTTGGTTCGGCGGGTCCTTCAAGGGTCGCGTCAGAGCTCAACATCTCTCTTAGTACAGCCTTTAGAGACCTTGCTTTTTTGGAGAAACTAGACCTTATAAAAACGGTCGCTAACGGAAAAAGATCTTTAACAAGTAGCGGTCTTGAAAAACTAGACCACTACCTAGACTCATAGAAAGGTTTAGATGGAAGAATTAAACAAGGTATGGGAAGAGACTCTTGATATAATCAAGTCTCAATTAAATCTACCTACCTTTAATATGTGGTTTATAAACACGCGCCCCCTAGAACTCGATGACGAAAAATTTGTATTGTCTGCCCCAAACAAGTTGGCCAAAGAATGGATTGAATCCAGATATCTCTCTTTGATCAGCGGCTCTCTTCATGAAGTTATCGGCCAGGAAGTATCGGTTTCTCTGGTCCTCTCTGCCGACTCTGTTGATTCCTTTGAAAAAACAACCCCCCAAGAGACAATCGCGGTCAAGAATATGCCCGGAACGTTATCTGATAAAAGCCATTTTGAACTTAAATATACATTTGACTCGTTTGTAATCGGCGCAAGCAACAGGTTTGCCCATGCCGCGGCTCTTGCTGTTGCAGAAAGACCCGCTAAAGCATATAATCCCCTGTTTATCTACGGTGGGGTCGGTCTGGGAAAGACCCACCTCCTTCGAGCAATAAACAATTATGTTTTAAGTCACTACCAACACTTTAAGACAAAGTACGTTTCTTCGGAAAAGTTTACCAATGATTTTATTAACTCGATCAGAGATAAGAATAAGATCGTCGGTTTTCAAAAAAGATACCGCGACAACGATGTGTTGTTGATAGATGATATCCAGTTTCTGGAAAACAAAGAGGCAACCCAAGAAGAATTTTTTCATACATTTAATACTCTTTAT
>SDBT01005390.1_pt1 | contig 21479 bp, 33 predicted proteins | sample 2277101 | NCBI WGS metagenome assembly SDBT01 (sample SAMN10404973, study PRJNA504765) | marine sediment metagenome | isolation source: marine sediment core GS10_PC15, 103 cmbsf | place: Arctic Ocean: Southern Knipovich Ridge | collected 2010
GTCTATCTAGCCGGTTATTTATTTCATTCTGCACAACCTCGTATAGATCGCCGCGCTTACTGCCAGCCTTCGGAATACTCCCGTCTGTAATATCATCAATAACTTGATTAAATAATTTAGTGCTACGAAGATCATCTGGTACCCACGGGAGTTTACTAAAACCAGAATCTTTAGCTAGTGCTTGGCCGCCCTCTGTTATGATGCGTTTTCCAGCTCCACTCTCAACCGCGCCAATCATTTCCTCTAACACATTACCCGTAAACACATTGTCGGGATCAAGCCCTTTGCGTAATTTAAAAATACTATCAATCTCTGGCGAAAGAAGTTTTGCTGTCTTGGTTACATTGATTGGTATTTTAACCCCACCACCCCTTTGTGTTGCCTTAAATGTTAGTTTACGCGGAGTTGTTTCTGATAAGAAGGCGGTGTGTGAGATAGGTTGAGTTTTAGCTACTGGCGCCTTCCTGGTAGTTGCACCTTTTCTGGCCGCGTTTATAGCTTCACCTGCTACAGCCTTAGCCTTAAAAACCTTACTGGCAATTCTGCCCAAAATACTGGCTCCGCCTCCGAAGACGGCCCCGCCTGCAAAGCCAGTTGCGGCTCGTTTGGCGACATCAACCTTGCCTTCACCTTTACCAACACCCGCAAGCGCTTGTTCAGTTGCGCCCACTGCACCAAGACCAAAGGCGCTCTTAAAGACGCTTGCCCCTCTAGCCGCCGCGCTACCTACTGGAATGGCCGACGCAACCTCAACTCCTGTTCCTAAACCAAGCCCAAGTATTTGCTTATTAGTAAGGCCAGTCAAAAATTGTTCCTCTTGGCTTTTGGATTCAATGGAAGTTTGTATTTTTTTTAAAATACTTTTTTTCTGTGCTGGATCATCTGTTTTTCTAATTCGAGAAGCCAGATACGTGACATAGACATCTCGATTGGTCATTTGGGAGCGCACCCCAGGCTCACTAGTTAGCGTGGATAGCACTGTTGTTAAGCTCTCGGTAAAGTCCCCGCGCTTAAACGATTCTTTTAAGTTAGTAAAAAAGCTCTTTTTTGGTGGCGCGGGTGCTGGTACAGCGGCCCTAGCTTTAGATTGCTTGATTGCAGTAGCTTCAAAACTTTCACGCGCACGCCCTAAGTGGCCACTCTTTTCAAGATTGGCTCTTATTTTTGCTATTTCTGCTCCTGTTATAGCGGCCATAGCAGTTTATTAAGATGGCTGTCTAACGTCAGGCGGTAGATTTAGGAAGTCAGAGCCGAAGCCAGCATTAATGTTTTTTAATTCTTCTTCAAAAATTGAGAATGGGAAGCTTTGGCCAACCTTTTCCTGGGCCAAAACAAAGGCAGTCTTAATAACTTCATCGGCAACTTTTGCATTAGCGGCACTACTATATAATTTTTCAGGGGAGAGTATCCCAAGCAACAGCCCCTCTGCAAGATTAGATGTAGTGTCATTACTATCCACACCAAGACTTAATTTATGTAACGCACTTTGTACTTTAGTTTCTAGCAACTGCCTTTGCAGTGGAATGTTAGCCACATCTGCTTGCTTCAAATCTAGTTGAGCAACCTTTAGCGCGTCCTCGATAGGGATACGATTTATTTGCGCTTCCTTTATAGCAAGATCGGATAATTTTTGGGCTTGTTCTATTGGAATATTCTCAACTTTAGCCAACTTCAAAGCTAAGTCTAGTGGAGCTGTTTGCTCGTTAATATTAAACGACTGCAAGTTAAGGGCATCTCGTAATTGTCGAGAGGTTGTTTCGCTTTGTAATTTAAACTGCTCTAACTGTCCCTTCGACTGCACAAAGCCTGGAATGACACTTGCTAAGATACGGTTTACCTGTTCTTCTTTCTGTTTGTTAAACACGCTCTCATCACTTGTAAGCAAGTTTTGGAACATGGATTCAATTTCTTTCTTCTCGTTGATCGTCAACTGGCCGCGCTGTGTTTCTATGTTGTTTAGAACTTCCTGCAACTGTAAATCTGATTGTGACAATGTTTCAGCGCGAGATGTAAAATGTCGTCCCTCGGCGTCTAGCTCCTCGCCAGAAAAGAATAACCCTCGATCATTATAGCTTTCCTGTAACTGCTCAAACGCGTCATCAAAATTGCGTATTATTTTCCCTTGCGTTAGCGCTGTCTGTTGTTGCGCTATGCTTTGTTGTTTATCGAGAGCACCACGGAAGACATCAAACGAAGGCTTGACATTACCCTCTGCCAAATCTCGTAGTTTGGGTATGTCTGGTGAGAAAGGAGCTATCGTACCCTCGGCTTGTATGCGAGCCAGCTTTAGGAAATCAGTCGTATTTAAAAAAGCCTCTGGTGCAACATTTGGGGCCGCTTGGAAAGGACTTTGTGTCGCTCCGCCGCCACCTCCGTCATCTCCGCCACCGCCCTCACTTGCTGGATCATACACAACACCACCACCACGTTTTTTAATTTGCCCTGCGGGGTTGCGGAAGAAGTTGGAAGGATTGTCTTTTACTTCCTGTGGAATAGGCATAGTCTAGCTTTTCATTATGAAGGCAACGTCGTAGAATTTTGGCCTAATATCTGAAATAGGATGAGTGTGCCCTTTTGAATCTTCTTGACTTGATCCACCACCAGAATTAGAAAAGTTTGCTGTGGCATCTGTTGTCTTTGCAGTTGCTCCGCCTGTAGTACCAGGATCAGTCACGGCAGACGCTACACCCTCGACAAACCTTCCAAGCAGATTAGGCGTATCATTGTTACCATCACAAATTACCCAACCAGAAGGTATGTTGGCAATTAACCCATGCCACATTGTTATTATCCCAGCAGGCACAGAAGGAGAAGCGGCCCATGAAGGCAAGCCAGCCGCCAGTGTTAGAATTTGTCCATTAGTTCCCTTAACCAAGTTGACCCAAGCGCCACCAGTACGATAGACAATGGCACCAGCCCCAAGACTGCCGAAAGTTACGTCCGCTATATCACTAAGCACTGACCCAGACTTTGAAAGTTTAGTCCACGAAATAGCTGCCGCCGCATTAATATCTGCATTAACAATACCACCAGTTAAAGCTAGTTTACTGTAGGCAATATTAGCCCCCGCCTTGATGTTGTTGTTATCAAGGTTCCCGTTAATCTCATTCTTAATGGTGTTTAATGGGTTAGCTACCGAGGCGGCTGTTCTCGGCTCTCCCGCAGAAGGCACCGTTATACTAATAGTTCCCATAGACGTAGTTTACTTAAAGTGTCTTATTGTGCTATTATAACTCTATGAAAAGTATAGCACTAACACAAGATAAAGTAACTTTGGTTGACGATGAAGATTTTGAATATTTATCTAAATGGAAATGGCACTTTAACGATAGGTATGTTAAGAGAAGTCAGTATCATAAAAACAGCAAAAGCCAAACGAAGGTTTTTCTACACAAAGAAATTGCAAAAAGGATGGGAATAGAAAATAATACGATAGATCACATTGACAGGAATCCACTAAACAATAGAAGAAGCAATATTAGGCCATGTACACTAATGCAAAATAGTCGAAACGCCACTAAGTACCACAGAGGAGGGGTGAGGCCATCTATGTATAAAGGGGTATCGTGGGAGAAAAATTATAAAAAATGGCAAGTCCATATCAGGGGAAAATTAATAGGCTATTCTGATAGTGAGGCCGAGGGTGGATTAATGTACAACAAAGCCGCCAAAAGAATTTTTGGCAAGTTCGCTAAACTTAATATTATTTAAACCTTTGATCCTGTCTATACGGAATACCAAGATGAAATAACTGCCAGAAATTAGCTGTACCGTTCATATAAGCCCTCATTTGTATCCTTCGTCTTTTACCTGCGGCGATAAAGAAATAGCTGTCAATTGAGCCTCCACCGCTCTCCCAGTCACCACCATCGTTGTATGGAAAAAGACCATCATCCCATAAAGAAGAAGATGGGTTGGTTAATGAAATCAGCTCCTCTGTCCACGCACCGTCCTGATCGAAGCGATACCCCATAGCCAAATTATAGTTTCCACTGTCGTCAGCATGAATGTATCCCTTTTTAATTTTCCGCTTGGCCTCTGGTAAACCGAAGTCAATCAGGGCAGTAATGCCATAACTCTCAATTGCCGCACCATCATCACTTCTAGTGACAGACCCATCTTTGCCCATCTGATAAACTTTTGCGTTTGAGCTATCGCCAAACATTAATTCCAAAACACTCGCAAGGACTGTAGTTTGATAGAAATTAGAATTTATACCCTTGTTGATCGTCCAGCCAAATCTAACATCGTAGACTAACTCCCGACTATTTGTTGTGTCGTCTGCATGAGTATAAGAGAGCCTATATTTTTGCTTGTGAAAAATAGCAACTAAATTAGCATCGTAAATTCCGTTACGGGCCAGCCAAGTAGGCTCGATCTTATCAGACAACCGAACAATCGAAACCAAATTAGTAGCATAAATACCATCATAATCTGCGAAAATAAGAGAGTTGTTTCCATCGAAGGCAACCACGTTATTATTAATTGCTCCGACTCCTAAGATTACAGGGGTAACGCTTGTATTTGGCCCACCGTATGTGTGGATGCTCTCAACTTTGAAAACTACAATTTGTCCGTGCAAAATCGCTAGTGCCCTAATTTCATTATCGCCTGCTGTCCGTGGATCAATTGCCACAAAGTCACTTCCGTCAAAAGTTTCAGCATCATCTAGGTTAGAAAATTTTATCTGTTGTTTGGCACTCTCGTTTCTTATGTAGACGCGATTTTTATATATCACCGCAATTGTGAATAAAGGCATGGATGCCTTTTCTGTTATAGAAGGAGTTGCGCCAGAAATCGCAATCACGTTGTCTGTCCCATCACAACCATACGTCACGTTTTTATAAGTAAACCAAGACCAACGCGCGCCGTCAGTAATAGTGTAACCACCTGGTAGAGCAACAACCGTCCAGTCAACGCCATCATCATAATAAATAGCTGTACCAACAACCTTCAACATGTAGCGCGTGCCGTCGGCTTGTACGTGCTCATAAAAACCAGCGACCTCATCCTCGCCAGCATCCTCGCGATGTTCAGTATAACCAGGGCGCTGGTGCATACTTCTATCATCAATCTCTATGTTCTGCGCGCCAGCTAATTCAGTTAAAGACAATTCAGACGGATCATCTCTTGTGTTAAGCCCGTCTTCCCATTGCCTCATCTGTAGCAATTTTATCCTTTGTCTTGTAGCCATAGACTTAATTAAAGTGTAGCACGCAACGCGCCAAAATATGAGTACCGCCGCCGCCAGCCGCCACAGTCTCAATACAATGGCCTATTTCTTCGAAATGCTGTGGCGCCGCATTTGGGTTAGTAGCTGTTCTAGCATATCCAGCCGCTAAACCTGTTGCCACCCAATCACCGCGAACTGCCGCAACATTATCATCAAAAGCTACGTTAGCTATTCCTGATACAACAACCCATGCCTCGGCTCCATCTGCTACGTCGTCGTCAAGGAATACTCCAAAACATTCTATGTCATCAATACCAGCAAGAACCACCGCATCATTAGTGGCCGTGTCAGCTTTAACTAATTGGCCCGCGACAGTTACCGCTCCTGTTTCGTTAGTTAGTTTAATTGCGAACCCGCCAATAGGTGTCATTTTGGACTTCTCCGCCGTTGCCAAGCTCCCATCAGGATAGAATCGCGATACTTCCACACCCTCTACAAAGACCGACCACCAGTCACCAGTTTCTCCGTAAACCGTGTAGGTTCTTCCAACGCTGGGCGCTATAATATGTATCCCTCTCTCACTAGACGCTAATATTGCTCCTCTTGTTATAATTTCTCTTTCATCGCTATCGTCTTGCTCACCAACTATGTGCAGTTCACGCTCATCGTCTGCGGAGGCTATTCCAAATACATGTATCTCACGCTCGGCCGAGGAAACAATTCCTCCCTTAGTTACAATTTCTCTTTCATCATCTGTGGTTGCTGTGCCTATAGTGTGCAGCTCTCGCTCGCTGTTAGCCTCTTGTTCACCCGTAATATGGAGTTCCTGTTCAGCGCTGGCTGTGGCCTTGCCAACTATAGCTATCTCTCGTTCAGCGCTTGCAACCTCTTGGCCAGTTAAGTGCAACTCCCTCTCATCATCGGCGGCGTTCACTGCCCCCTCTATGTGCAATTCTCGTTCAGCCGAAGTAATAATTCCTCCCTTAGTTACAATTTCTCTTTCATCATCTGTGGTGACCTTCCCCGTAATATGGAGTTCTCTTTCGGCGTCCGCAGAAGCTTGTCCAACAACACGAATTTCGCGTTCATCTGAATCACTAATACTCCCCTTCATCACGATCTCACGCTCGTCGTCTGTATCTTGTTCGCCTGTTAAGTGGAGTTCCTGTTCAGCGCTGGCTGCTACTTCACCTGTTATGTGCAGTTCACGTTCGGCGTCTGCGACATCTTGTCCAGTGGTGTGCAGTTCTCTTTCATCGCTATCGTCTTGCTCACCAACTATGTGCAGTTCACGCTCATCGTCTGCGGCTAGATTACCCGTGACATGAATTTCGCGCTCTAAATTAGCAGTCGCTTTACCTTTTATCACTATCTCTCGTTCATCATCATCGTTTTCATTTCCCGTGACGTGAAGCTCCCTCTCGGTGTTGGCTGGTGTTCCTGCTGCTAGCGTGAACTCAAAGCTACCGTTTCCATTCCATGTCAATATAGTATCTGCCCCGTCCGTAGTTTCGTCTGCTCCTGTTTTATTAACAATGGTTATATCCGCTGTGACGAACCGAATTATAACCACACCTGAACCACCAGCACCACTGTTTCCTCCACCACCATCTCCTGCTCCACCACCGTTTCCTGTATTAGCACCACCAGCTGCACCAGGAACTCCACCACTATTATCTCCACCCTTGCCTCCAACAGCGTATGTCTTAGCTGAACCTGAAATATTGTTTGACGTACCTGCGCCTCCTGCTCCACCTGTGCTTCCACTAGCTGCGGCTCCCACCGCACCTGCTCCTCCTCCACCACCACCTGACAAGGCCGCTCCAGCACCACCATCATTTCCCTGTGAGCCTGTACCTGGAATTCCTGGTGTTCCGTCAAAAAGGTTTCCAGCACCTCCACCTGAGCCACCGTTTCTTCCGTCTGTTTCTGGTGCTGATACGTTCTCATTACCTGAGCCTCCGCCACCACCAGCGGTAGCGACTAAGGCGGCACCTATAGAAGAATTATTTCCATCATTTCCAGGTGCTCGGTCTGTTGCCTGTGCTACCCCACCAGCACCAATGGTAATAGCGTATTCCGTTGATTCGGTTAGGGTTAAAATTTCATCAGCCTGATAGCCACCAGCTCCACCACCACCAGCACCTCTACCACCACCAACAACTGAAGTCCCTCCACTGGCGGCGCCAGCTACCACTAGCGCCCTAACCTCATCTGTTGCCATAGTTAGTCAGGGACAGTCATAACCCAGCTATGGCGCGGATTATATTCGCTTACCCATATTTGAGTTTTGTGGTTGGCGTATATAGCCGTGGCTACCGTGAATTTGTTTTTCTCATCTTCGGGATCCTGCGGGCCGTTAACTGTGACGACAATGGTGCGGGCTATCTCAAAGTCGATCGGCTTTTCGAGCATAGCAAATTGTGGCAAGCGCGGGTTGTTACCACGGCCATGTAAATTGTATGTGCGTCGATTACGTCGTTTCGTGCCGTGTTCGTTCACATACCACTCATCGGTAAACAGCCCAACTGAAATAATGTCTAGCTTCTTTTCTGCTGTATATGCAATAACCTTACTCCAGGGTGAACCTTCCTTCGTCCACTGATAAACTCCCTCTTCTTCAAAAAGACGCTCACCGTTTGAGAGCGTGCAAAAAAACTTTACTTTATGACTGCTTGGTATTTTGATTTGTTGGTTTGAGGGCATAGCCGTCTTTCCTTTAGTGTTACGGGGCCGAAGCCGCGCCTTTAATTTTAAGAGTGGGGTGGAGTATTCTCTGCTTGTTTTTTTAAGATAGCATCTTTCTTGGCCTTTTCACGAGCAAGGAATGGTTTGCTTGAAATTATGCCTCGCGCCTTATTAACCGCCGCAGCTCCAACGGAAATATCATTCTCTCCCTCTTTAGCTACACCAATTTCTATGGTTTTATGTTCGTTACCAAGAATCACATCAAAACTTTTTATATTGTCCTGAATACGAATACGAGCAGCAGGGTTTCTAACTGGAATATTAGCAATACGACACCTTGTCTTGCCGATTAGAGCTGGGTTGAATCCCGCTTCCTCTATTAATTCTTTTGCTGTTCTTAATCTCATCTTATGTATATGTTAATGTCATTTTCAGCATATTGCCAGTCTTGTCGCCTACTGATGTTGGAGAGGCTGAAATTATAATGAAGAAATCGTGAGAGGTAGATGAGCCAGAATCGCCTAGTGCTAGTGCTGAACCAGAACCCTCCGCTTCTGTAAAGTTTGTGTCACCAGACTCCGCCACCCTAATATCCATACCTGTCGGTGCTGTCGCATCTGTCGCACCATCATAAGCGTATAAAAGGACATTAGTTAAAGCGACTGCTGATCCGTGAGCAAAATTAATCTTCAAGGAACATTCAGCGTCAAGAATTGCATCAATGTCTTCCGTACCGTCACCCCAGTCAGCTTGGCTATCACCAGCGCCGCCGCCCGCCTGTGAAATAAATTTATTGTTATTTGGTGTGTTGCCACTTGAATCATCGGCACCTACAGAACTTTCGACATGAGTGGTGGTGTTATACGCATCAACCACTATAGCATCATCAAAAGCAGCGCCAGCAAACTGAATTTTGTCAGCCGCATCAATGACTGTCGGTGTTACTCCCTGTAGCGTGAAAATGAAAGTTGCCATATCTAAAATAAATATACCATAAAGTTATCAACAGCACCAACCATTTTAAGGGGCATTATCATAATACAATCTTTTGCCTTTTCTTAGCCATATATTCTTCTCATAATGCAAATCTTCCGAGATAGGATCGTTCTGCGCGTCAGTTTTTAATAGCGGAAGCCGCCCGTCATCCACTGCTATTTTGACGGTATCTATTATCGTCGCTTCATCTGTAGCAGGCATAGCCTTTATCCTTCTGCAAATTGTACACTTTGAACATTATCCTCATCTCTTTGTGATACTCGCTCCATCTCCATAACTTGCAATCCATCCTCGAAATCATTTTTGTATATTTGTGCCCGCGTATCATCGTCTTTATTGAAGAAAGCCCAGGCGCCACCATTAATAAGTATCTCGTGATACTCGGCAGGGAAAAACGGCTCGTCGGCATCGTCAGCTAAATCAGCAACCGTCTTTTTACCCAAGACGCGCATGTTGTTTGTTCCAGCATAAACAGGGACGGGCCATAAATAGATTTTGGCTTCCCACTCACACCATATTTGCGGATCGCCTAACACGGAATTGTCCTCACGTAATATCACCGCTATGTCCCGTTCAGGAAAAACCTCCGCGTAATCGGTAGTAATGTTTTCTGGCAACCACAAGAAAGCCCTAACCTTCCCTAAGTCGCTACCAATTGCAGACAACAAATAAGTTTGCTGTTCAAGAACCGAATTTAGATCATAAGTCTTTTCAAGTTCTGGCCAAAAAGCGTGTGCCCAAACCGTGCGATATTTGTTATTAACCATTCTACGAATATCTGTATCAGCACTCTGGCTGGTGTCTTCAACTATAGACGCTATCTCTCCAATTATCTGCCCGTAGTTCATAAAATTATTATAGCACCTTTAAGGACGGAAAGCGTTATCTCTTGTAATCTTATCTAGCTTTTTGATTTTATGCACATTTTCTCGCTTACTATCAAATTCAACAACCCCGTGCGTACAAACAACGGGCACATCTTTTATAATAAACCCAGCCTCTAAAGCACTCTGGCTAAAATGAATGTCTTGGCCCCCATATTCCTGTGGCTCCTTCAACTTGTTTTTGGTGAAGTTAATTTCGTTGCCCTCAATTCGGTGGTCGTAGGAGTAAGTGTTATCAAACCACGGCTTTTGCAGTTTTTCAAAAACAGCCTTTTTAACTAATGTACATCCAGTATGTACCCAATATACCTTGCCTTCCCATTTGCCAATCTGCGTAAGCCCCTCTACGTGCCTGCTCGGTACGTCGGCGGCCACAATATCTCCGTCGGCCTCGATCATTTTTTGTAACGTCCATTCTGGCACAATTACATCCTCCTCCACTAGCCAAATATATTCCGCGCCGTCTTTCAGTGCTTGCTCAACCACCTCATTATGCGCCTCTGGTATTGGCCTGCCTGTGCTCATTACTATTCCCCACTCCTCCGCGCGTGAAGACAGCTCTCTCATCACCGAGGTTATGCACTCGGTTAAAACAATTCCCCTGGTTGGTATGGCAGCAACTATTTTCATGCTTTAACTGCTCTTAATTCTCTCCTCTTTTTTTCTGTAAAATCATCAACTATTTTTTGTGACCTGTTGCGCAACTCTGCAATCTTCTGACTTCTAGGCTTCCCATCTTTATCAATTAATTCCAAATCCTTCATCGTAACTTTAATGTTGTTGTCGTCCGTCTTAGAAAACTCTGGCACAACAATATTAACTGCGGGGTCTTCCTCATAGTCATCGCCAAGCTCGTGAACAGTGTGGAATTTCTTTGGCAGTCGTCGCCAGTCGACTTTTGGGTTAGGAAATTTTCTATCCAACTCGTTTTTGAAAGCCAAAAATTGTATACGGTTTATTCTGCCCTCTGTAAAATGTTGTTTCAATATCCTTAACTTTTCCTGATAACCACGGCTTCTAAGATCGTTTAAATATTCGTCTGGTAGATGTTCGAGCTTCATATAATGGCCAACATGACAGGATCGACAGCTCTCGCCATTTCTAACCGTTTCAATTTCTTCGTTGCCGCACTTGTTACATTTATATCGCCATAAACTCATGCCCGTAGTGTATGCCGAAAGTAAAAAAACCCCAAGTGGAAGGGGTTTTCTTAGTGTCCGCAACAAAAGAATGTCTAGGACTGTCCGTAGCGAAGATCAACAACAGCGTTCGACCTGTACGTTCCAACCGCATAAATGAGGTCGGTTACGACAAGTGTACCCAGGTACTCCAAAATATAGTCACCCTGTGTACGCGGCCCAACTGGAACCGCCTTAGCAAACGCTTCACGTTGCATGATAACTCCATGAACTGTGTTGGGGGTACCCGAAGTCGTAACAACGTTGTTATCGAAATAGGTGTCAACACCGAACATGTTGCCCTGGAAACCGTTGACAATCGGATTGTCATTACGGGCCTTTCCAGTCGCATCATATCGCACGAAATTATCAAGGTTGTGTATGTCCTCTCGGCCATACGCCTCAATTACTCCGTAACGCTCGCGTAGGGGCACATTTGCCGCATCCAAGATACGGATAGCTTGTGTCCACTTAGCTTGCGTAATCCCTGCCGCGTTACTACCAACGTTGCTATCAGCATCGGTATATAGCGACAAGAGGGCGACGTCTAACGCATCACCGACTGCAAAACCTTGCTTCTGTGTGTACACGCTCCGAAGTTCGTAATTAGTTTGCGCTTGTGCAAAGTCCTCAATTAAATCAGCACTGTGTTTATGAGTGTTGATAGTGAGGGTGAACTCCGTAGCAGTATCTCCCGTGAGTACCACTTGCGTGTTGGCCGCCTTATCCTCCGCAGCCCTATTGGCCACCTTCGGCACATGAATGGTCTTGTTACCTCGCGCAAGAGCATCAAAAGACTTCACGAGATTAGCCATCACTAGGTTATCCTCATAAGCCATTTGAACTTCTGGCGCCCACACTTCTGGCAAGAATACTGCCTCGGTTGTAGTCGTTCTCTGATCTGTTCCTAAAGCCATAAGTTTTATTCCACCTCCTTTCAAGTCCACTTAAAATATAAATTAAAACACCCCACATGGAGCGGGGTGTCTTACTCTTAGATTTTAAAGTCTATTCGAATGAATGTTGCCTAGCATATTCATCCCGTTGCTCTGGCGTCATGTCCTTAGTGCTTTCAACTCTGTCCGTATCCTCATACTGCTTTTGTGACGCGCCCTGCTGGTGGCCTGCCGAACGACTCTTTGCATCATCGTTCTTTTCGCCACGAGCCTCTTTTGCCCGCTCGGCTTCTGCGGTAGCTTGACCTGTTTCAGATATTCTGCCTCTGGCAATATCTCTTGCCATTTCCATCCCGTTAGCCAAATTCTTTAAGTCTGGCTGTTCGGATAAAACAGTTTCCATCTCCGACAATAAATCCGAGTTATCTCTAACTTTCGGATCACTTAACACTCGCCTGTTGTTATCAAACCTACGTTGAATTAACAGTTCGTGCTGCACTTGCTCCTTCACATTAACGCCATCGTTAGCGTCGCCGCCATCACCACTAGCAGCCTTTGCTTTAAGAGCCACGATTTCATCGTCCCGCTCTTTTATGGTCTGGCTTTTGTCTTGGCTAACTCCAAGCAAGTTGTCGTAAGACTTCTTGGCCTCTGCCGCGTCATGCGAATTACCCGCATCGTCGCCTCCTTCGTTTCCCTGGTCATCAGAGGATTGGCCCTTAGACTGATCGTCCTGCTTACCGTCTTTGTCTTTACTTGTGCTAGAGGATGATTGGTCTGTTGACTTGGAGCCTTCTGCCCCTTTGTCATCAGTTCCATCCTTTACAGTTTGATCGTCTGAACCTTCCTCCTGACCTTCTTCTTCTTTGGTCATAAGGTTAGTGGTTAAAACTTATAACTATATTATTCACTAGCTTCCTCTTGCATGTCAAGCTCTTGTAAACCTATTTCGTCCTGAATGGTGTCTAAGATGTTGGCGTATGCCTTTATTTCGGTCACTAATAGAAAAGCCTCGTTTGGCGTTACCTCCTCGTTTTTCCGCATTGTGTCCACTCTAGCGCTCTCAATAGAACTAAGTAATCCCTTCAAAATTTTATAAGCTATTTTGAGTTCGTGGGTGTCGTGATCTGATACATTAAATTCCTTCATGGCTGTTGATTAGCGCTTTGTTCTTCTTCCAGCCCCGCTTCTACAGTGTCGGTTTGGGCTGGCTCCAAAGGTGGGCGTCCTGGTGTGCCTTCTGGTAATTCATTTCCTTGCTCAACTTCCGTATCTTCACTAACCTCGGCAACCGAACTAGCGGGAGGGGTAGACGTTGGAGTATCAAGCGCCCCTTGTTTGATCCAGTATTGGTCAACGTGTTCTTGCCTGTGGGCCATTAGCGCATCTATCGAGCCAGCACCTACTTGCTGTTCTACCTCTTGTGATAATTTCAAATTAGTTAGAACTAAGTCGTGAACTTTAATGTGTGAGTTATCGTCATCGCCTGGCTGGATACGCGCCATGAAGGGGTCTTGGTTTTCTTTGTGCATCCGTTGCGTTTCTTTAGCCAGCGCGGCTTGCGCGGCTTCATTCGGATCGCGAATATTATCCTCGGCATCCTTCCAGTCGAAGACATCAACAGCTATTTTAGTACGGAGCCAAACAGGATTAACGTATGGGTCTTGCGCCCACATCTGCCAAGCCTGTAATGTCGTGTTTGCTCGTACTCTCTGGTCGCCAACTTTACTGGCCGACGTTTCGGTAATTGTCGTGAAGTCACCAAACAAGTCCTCTACGCCAACCGTTACAGGTAGTTTTTCACCTTTTCCGCCAGTTAGGAAAATAGTGCGCTCCTCATCGAAGAATTGCTGGTTAAGAGATTTTAATTGGTCGCCAAGTATGTGCAGACTTTCCTTTTCAAACATTTCAAGCATTGACTGGAATTTTGCATTAGCCTGTTCGATCTTACCGACAAACTCGGTGGCAGTAGTCCTACTGCTAACACTGCTCCCACCGCTAATAAAGTCGGTAGCTCCCGTCGTGTTTTGAATATTCAAACGCAAGTTGTCCATCATATTAGAACTCCAAGCGGAAGGATCAGGTAGTGACACCACATCAACAGCCTGTAAATCTCTCATTGGCCAAATAGCTCCTGGCTTACTAATCAGTCGCTTAACATCAACTCCGCCACCCTTCACATATTTAATAATTGGATTAAGGGCCAGCGTACCAGCGTCTAAGGTTTGTCGCATTAACGCAGTTAGCGCTGCGAACATCCCTGCTGGCGCAGCCAATACAGACATCCCAGCAAATTCATGTGGGTTTGGTAGTGGTCTATATGGAATGATGGGATTTAAGGCGTGGTTAAATTCATTGACCTCTACTTTTAGAAGAAGCGCATTGCTATTTTTAGCATCTACTCCACCTACAACGATGTGGCACATTTCGTATCGGCCATCGCCGTCTATGTCGTACTTGCCGTAAAACTCAAAGCCTCGGATTAATCCTTCGGGGCCGTCGTTTTGATTTAATTGCTTGTCTTGTAATCTAATGCGGGCAAAGTCACGGCCTCTATTAACATCTCCTGCTGGCTGTAGCTTTTTAACCTTCTTTTCGTCGTAACTATCATTCTCTAATAATGTAGCTTTTGTTTCTTGAAAGTCTATAAATACATACCCCATGTTTTCGTAGTCTGTTGCGCGCGGGTTCCAACTAACTTTGAAGTAGTCAACTGTTTTAAACCACGGAAGATCATAAACTGGCTCGCCATCCTTAACGGTTTCATCCAGCGAAACACGTTTACGAGCACCACGAGCATTTTCTTTGCGCCAGCCGAGGTGTCCAAAAGAGATACCTGTTATTAATCCTTCTTTAACCCACATCTTGCTTTTCAACTCGAACATCATTACGTCCAACTCATATTCAGTCACCTTGTTCAAAGCAAAGACATTCTTTAGGCCTTCTCCGTTACGGCCCGAATATTTAATAACCGCGCCCTTCGCAATTCTAGGCACAATACTTTCGATCACTCGGTTTGGTTCTGGGTCGACAACCTTAGAGCGCCCCTTGTAGCGATGGCCCTGTTTTTTCATGGCCCCTAAGTCCTCAATAACCTGGAAGCGACGATAATTTTCTAGGGCCGCTTGGTTTAGAGGCTCTTTAAATAGAATGGCCTCCTCGTGCAATTCTTTTAGCTCTTTAATTATTTTCTGCCAATGTTTCCGCTTGATTTTTGTTCCCATAGACTTTGCGCGTATAGTACCACAAATTAATATCCTGCCATATCATCTCCTGGTTCATATTCTGGTACATCCTCATCGTCTTCCTCTTTGTAATGATGTATCATCCTCATTTGGTTGGCAATCGCGGCTGAAATAACCCTATCATCATGGCTCCCCTTCTCTGCCTCTGGCTTGCCACGATCATTTCTTTTGAACGCCATACATTCTTTTAAGAAACGTGAATCCCAGGAAAAGAGCTTCTTGTCCCTTATCTCTTTAGCTAGATCGTCGAGCATCATTGGGCGCGTCTTGCTATCAGTGCGCCAACCCATCTTCTTAGTCTGCTTCCGCATCCGTTGGTCAAACTCCATTCGATAGTAGAGGAAAGGATATTCCATTTCTTGTAATTTTAGGTTAGTGGTGAAGCCGTGGTTGTTTACCTCAACGCCGATGAAGGCTTGGTTGTAATATCTGCCTAAGCGATAAAGCTCTTTACCAAAATTGTCTGGGTCAATATGCCCGTGCCAACTAGCTACGTGCTCCATTGTTTCGTTACAAATAACAGTACCCGAACTAAAATCTCCCTCGGCCAAGCCCTCGGCCACGTCGCCTCCTATAGAATAATGTTTGCCTCTCTCTGGCTTTTTCCAAACTGTGACAAACCCACCTGGGTCTTCTTCAAAGCCATTCAACGGTGTTAGTATCCCACGCTTGCTTTCTGGCCCCGCGATAATGTTGTTATTCATTTCGTGTAAGTTGACCATGACAAAGAAAGGGCGCCCCGAAGACAGAAAGGCCTCGGTGTCAGTCATTGGATATTCCTGCTTAAATATTTCTGGGTCTTTGTAATCGTCCTCGTCGTTGTCGTCGATCATCTCACTCATTTTCCAACGGCGCCACTTCAACTGTTCATTGGTGAGAGAATAGTTTTGCTTTAACATTTCCTCATCTGGCGTGAGCTTCATCTTCTCGCCGACGTCTAGCTTCAACTGATATTCTGGGTTGAGATGCCAGGGGAAGAAATGAGGCTTGAACACACTCCTGTCTTCTTTGCACTTCGTCCATAGACGATGAAAATAATTACCAATACCGTTGGCGGTAGTTTCAATTATTACGTGCCCCTCATACGGCACAGCCTGTAAAAGTCCCGTCATAATTTGAGCGGGGTTTTCCCAAAAGGCCAACTCCGAACAATGAAGGTGGCTGATCGTGTCACCTCGGCCAAACGACTTGCTGCCAGCAGTACCAATATAAATCTCGGAGTTCATGGCGGGGAAACTCAACATCTCTTTTGTTTCGTAACCAATTTTGGGAGTGGGCAACCCCTTCTTCTCTAAGTCTTCCGATAGGCGCTTCAAAAAGAAACGCGCGCGCATGAGCAACTTACTTGTTGCGTCCCTGTCATGCGAAACAATTACTGCGCGGGTGTTCTCATGTAATAGACACTCGGACAAAAACCAACCAAGCACCAGTGTGGAAAATCCTTGCTGCCTAGCTTTGAGAATAATGTCACGGGTTGATAGTTCGGGCCAGTAACGCTCCTGTACGGGGTTGAATTTGAAGCGGACTATTTTCCCACTTTTATTACGGACGCGGAAAAATGTTTCAATGTGATCTTTTATTAAATCTTCTGCTATGTCTTCATTCATCGTAAATTTGTGACTACTTGAAAATCTGTGTGTTCATTACATTCAGAGCAGTGCCAGCAAGGAACTTCATTACCGTTTTCACTATGGCTAGTGGCTACTCCTTGCGCATGACAGGTTGAGCAAGACCAAGCAACTACCGAACGAACCTCTTGGCCATTTAATTCAAGTCGGGAAAATTGCTTGGGCCAGAAAATAGTTTTGTCGCGCTTAACAGCACCAGACAATTTGGCGTCATGCGCGAAGCGCCTATCTTTCAAGGTTTGTAATAAATCTTTTGATGTCTTTGGATACTGCATGAGTGGCTGGCGGGTTTCGAACCCGCGTCGGCTGGCTTCTTCCAGGCCAGGGCTTTACCCCTTAAGCTACAACCACTATAAGGGCAGGGAGGAGTTACTTAATTTCCTGCGCTCGTATCACACGTGCCCGTGCGCTTGCTCCACCTAAAAAGAACTATACGCTCTTCTCTCCTTCGTTACGAGATTTATCTACTGGGTTAGCTCCTTGCGGGCCGTCACCAAGTTTGCCATAGGTAGCTGTGTCTTTCTTCTCGATCACTTCTCCCTCGCCCTGATCGTCGTCTGGCTTCGACTTATCGTAAACACTTTCGCCTCCTTCACGAGCTTGAATAACTTTACCCAAGCGCATGCGAGCGTCTTCAATGTGTCGGTAAGTCAGCATGATGTTTGCGATCATCTCTCCCACATCAGCCTTCTCATCCGCACCACCTTTCAAAAAGTCGTGCCCCTTTAAAGCCAACAACTTTTCTGCAAACACTTTCAATTCCTCGCGAGCCTCACCAACTAAAATTATAATGTCTTTTTCCATGTCGTTCATATAAATCACCTCCCTTCGATCTGATCTTCGTAAAATATTTATAGCTCGTGACATTTCTTTTCGGGACAATAATCGCATGTGTATAAAATAGCACTTGACCGCAGGCTATGCAAGGCTCTAGTATGTGTAGTGATGGCAGTAAACCTAACAACTTCATATTTAGAAACACCGCCACGACGGTTTACTGCCTAGCGTGGCGGGCTTTGTGTATATGAAAAAAGAAATCAAATCAAAGATAAAAGATAAGGACTGGGTGAGGATCAACCACGGCTGGTATAGGTTGTCGAAAAAGAAAGAGTGGCCCCACAGTGTTATGAAGCGTTACAACGGAGGGAGGTGAATTGATATGAGAGAAACAATAGAAGTGTTTGTATCCAACCTTTACAAAAACAGTAATGGTAAGTGGAGTGGATTAATTAGCACCTTAGAACCATCACCAATCGAAGGTAAGAAACTTTATCTTTACAAACTAACTGTCCCGAAAGAGTTGGTGGCGGAGTTTGCAGGGGTCGTCGATCCCGAAGAAGATCAAAAAGATAACGAGAAGGAAGACAGTGATAATGAAAAAACTAGTAGTGCGAATTAAATTTGTGAAGAAGGCCCGTCAATGGTGTAAAACCACTATTGACGGGAATGGCCCAGGGAAAAATAAACAAGAGTGGTCGAGTAAGGAACCTAAAGTATGAATGTTAAAGCACCAAATAGAAAAGCCTCAAATTATCTCCAAATAAAATTGCGGGACGCGGGATACGTTAAGCTGCTTGGAAATAAACCAACAAACGATCCGACCTTTTGCGTCGTGTTTCCACCAAAAGAAAAAGAGTACAGGATTACTGAAAACGACCTACCCCTTATCGTCCGCGACGGTAAAACACATGGTTTTTTTAGCAGGTTCTCTATAGGAAAATACAGAGGCTATGTTTCGTGGGAAGATTGCGTGAAATATTTTAATTTTATTAACCACTTACAAAATGGTAACCCAGAGTGAAGACAAGAAAAATAAAAAGGTGATGAAAAAACGGAATAAGATTATCAATGAAGAGATAGTTTACCTACACAAAAAGTTGCAGGCTATCGGCCCAGATCATGCTCCTACTATAGTGCATGAAGCCTACCACCTCGGCATGGACACTGGTATTAAGATTGGGAGGGAAGAGTTATGAACAGAAAATGTATATTGTGCGAAAGACAATTAAATAAAAAGAATATAGTTGTGGTTGATGATCCGATGACTTTTCACGGCCCTAGAATATCTTACTGTAAAGAATGTTGGGAGGAACAAGCATGACGCCAGAAGATGTGTTCGTGTTTGTGATGTTCGCGTTTGTTGCGGGGATGATACTTGGAATTTATTTAAAGGAGCATGATGAGTAAAGAAATAAAAGTAAGTGTTGGTGACAGTGTGCTATTAGAGCAATGCTGGGAAGATGAAGCTGGAAACTACCACGATGAGCATGTAGAGATTGCACGCATTTTACCTGATGGACGATTAAAGTTTCGTATTGGTCACTGGAAAAGTAGAAAGATGAGAGATCAGAGGCTACAAGCGTATCTAAACCAACAGGATTGGTATGAGAAGGATATTAGCCTTAATAAATAACAGTATGAACAGCTACAAAATAATTAAAGTAATCTCCATCACGTTATTATCACCAATTCTTTTAATGGCGTTAATACCATATACGCTAATGGCTTTTGCTCTTAGTGATGACTGGAAAGAGTTTAGAGAGTCTTTTAATTTTTAGTCCCCCTAACAATATCGCTATGAATAAAGAAGAGATACAACAAAAAATAGATAGTCTTACGAGAGAATTAAAAGCTATGGATTCAGACAACCCCAGGTATCCGACTATTTGGGATGAGCGAGTTGATTTAATTTATAAACGCGATGAAGCCAATGAATAAACGAATTACAAAATGGCTCCGTGAAGAGTACAAGAAAAAGCACGGCGAGTATCCAACCAAAACAATTATTTATGCTGATGGAAGCCAGCTTTGTAGTATATGGCGCAAAGTTAAGAAACATTATTTAGAAACGGGGGAGGTATTATGAACGTCCACTTTTCATCACAAAGACTAGACTGGAAAACACCAAAGGCTGTGTATCAAATTCTTGATGCAGAGTTTAAGTTTGACTATGATCCATGCCCTACGAATTATAAGATTGACGGCCTAACGAGTGAGTGGGGACAGAGCAATTTCGTGAACCCTCCCTATGGAAGAGAGTTAGTAAAGTGGATAGAAAAAGGATACGAGGAATGGTTAAAGAGTAAAACTGTAGTGTTCTTAATACCAAGCAGAACCGATACTCGTTGGTGGCATAATTACTGCATGAAAGCTACAGAGATTAGATTTATTAAAGGACGGTTAAAATTTGATGAGTATAAGAATAGTGCACCGTTTCCAAGTGCAATAATAATCTTTAAGCCTTAAAATAAGCTATATGAATGAATTTATAAAAGCAGGATTAGTCTTTTGTGCAGGGTTAGCTTTTGTCTTATCGGCTGTCTGGCTTTCAGAAGAAATTGTTCCAATGCAGGTGGAGGTGCATGTTGTCGGCATAGATAATTTGACTAGTAAAATTGAAGCGTTGGAAGATAAGAATGCAAACCTAGAACAGGGTAGGGACTATTGGAAAGATGCTTATTGGGATTTGTGGTGCTTTGAATTTGAGGATGATGAGGAGGAGTGTTATGAGTGATTTAAAACGAGAAGGATTTGAAAATTATTTAGAGAGAGTTTGTTTTGAGGAATACCCAGAAATTCTTGATGACGATAGGCCCGACTTCTTTGACACTTGGCTAACAGAATTATCAGTGGCGGATTATTTACGATATGGAGATGAGTGCGTTGAAGGGGGTATAGTCCAAGCCATCAAAAAGACCAGAGCAGACGATAAGGAGAGGGTGAAGCTGATTATTGTTAAATACTTTGAAAAGGGACTTGGGTTTAATAAGGGGAGTATCAACGATAGCTTATTTCAAGAGTTAAAAATGAAACTCTTGTCCCCATTAAAAAAATAAGAAACATTAAATAATATGAATGAAGATTGGAACAAAATGTTAAAGAACGGAAAGCCAAAAGAGTATTATCTTGAAATGGATTTGTTCAATACTAAGTGGCAGTGTAGGAATGGAGAAGGTAAGCCAAACGTAAAGCAGATGTTAAAAGAACACGATGCAATAGAGGCTAGATTAAGAAACATTAACTAATATGATTAAACAAGAACAATGGGAGAAGGAATATAGGGAAAGATTTGGAGAAGGTAAGTATTATAAGCCTATATTAGCCTTCATCAAAAAGACCAGAGCAGACGATAAGGAGAGGATAGTTAAGATGTTAGAAGGGATGAAGAAACACCATGAAGTATGGCTTAAAAACGTTAATCAAGACCAACTGCTAGATAAAATAATAAGAAACGTTAACTAAATATGACTAAGAAATACCAAATAATATACGCAGACCCACCGTGGAAGTATAACGACAAGCAAGACACAGATAAATTAGGTGGTGCAGTAAAACATTATCCCACAATGACTATCACGGAGCTTTGTAAGTTGCCTGTAGACAAGATAAGAGATGACAATGCTGTATTGTTTATGTGGACTACTTCACCATTAATTGAGGATAGTTTTAAGGTAGTGAATGCGTGGGGTTTTAAATACAAAACATCTTTTGTTTGGGATAAGATAAAACACAACATGGGACACTATAATTCTGTCAGACATGAGTTGTTGCTTATATGCACTAGAGGTTCTTTCACGCCACAGGTGAGAAAGCTATTTGACAGTGTGCAGAGTATAGAACGCACAAAGCATTCAAAGAAGCCTAATAGATTTAGAGAAATAATAGACATTATTTATCCCAGAGGTAGCCGTGTGGAGTTATTTGCTCGTGAAAAAACAGAAGGCTGGGACGTGTGGGGTAATGAAGTAGAAAGTGATATAGATTTAACTGTTGAGCAATAAGAAACATTAA